>Ga0079223_10001445_pt1 | contig 14073 bp, 16 predicted proteins | sample Stecom2011_FD_75072 | JGI IMG/M metagenome (GOLD analysis project Ga0079223, IMG submission 75072) | Agricultural soil microbial communities from Utah to study Nitrogen management - Steer compost 2011 | ecosystem: Environmental > Terrestrial > Soil > Agricultural land | place: USA: Utah... | reverse complement strand
CTAGTCACTAGTCACTAGTCACTAGTCACTAGGGGATTATGTAGGGTGGATAAGCTTGCGCATCCACCAAAGTTAAAAAAGGTGGATGCGCTTGACGCTTATCCACCCTAGGTTCTCCAAAAAGCGTGCGAACGTCTGATGAAAGCGGAAGCTGAGAATGATCCGAATATCGACGCTTTCGTAACGGCGTTGAAAAACTGGAAGAGAAGAAGAAAGAGTTGCTAGCGACTCGTAACTTTTACCTGGATTAATAGCCAATATGCTCAGAGTTACTTCACCTCATGCCCATAAAGGGCGTACCACCGCGCAATTGATGAGCCTGGTTATTCTTGCCACCTTGCCCGGCATGCTGACGCTCCTCTGGTTTTTTGGTGTGGGGGTTTTGTTTAACGTGGCTTTCGCCAGTCTCGCGTGTATTGGACTGGAAGCCATCGCGGTAAAACTGCGCGGGCGTCCGGTGATTTTTTATCTGCGTGACTACAGTGCCTTGGTCACTGGTGTATTGCTGGGCTTGTCGCTGCCGCCCTACTGCCCCTGGTGGATCATTCTGGTCGGTTGCTTCTGTGCCATTATCCTCGCCAAACAACTTTATGGTGGCATGGGGTTTAACCCGTTCAACCCCGCAATGGTGGGTTACGTTATTTTGCTGATTTCCTTTCCCGTGGAGATGACCCAATGGGCGGCTCCTGCGTCCATGCTTGAGGCTGGCCAGCACACGCCGGGCATTGTCTCAGCACTGGAAAAAATCTGGCTGGGTACGCCTATTGACGCCTATAGCGCGGCGACTCCGCTCGATGTAATGAAACAGAATTCCGGGCTATTAATCGCCGATCTCTATAGTCAGCAACCGGTATTCTCTACCGGACAATGGGCCGGTGCAGGTTGGGAATGGGCAAATATCGGCTTTTTGATTGGCGGACTGTTTTTGCTCAGCCAGCGGGTATTCTCCTGGCACGCGCCTGTCAGCATGTTAGTTGCGCTGGCGGTTATGGCGGCCATTTTTCACGACGGCGGCAGCTCCAATAGCGGTGGTTCTCCAATTTTCCACTTGCTTTCGGGCGCAACCATGCTCGGTGCATTTTTTATCGTGACTGATCCGGTAACCTCTGCGGTCAGCAAAAAGGGCCGGATAATTTACGGCGCTGCCATCGGTGTTTTGCTGTATGTAATTCGCACCTGGGGCAACTACCCCGATGCGGTGGCTTTCGCTGTTCTATTACTGAATTTTGCGGCGCCTTTTATTGATTACTACACACTTCCGCGCACCTACGGCCACACCAAACCGCGCCGTGCAACCGAGAAGGAAGAATAGATGTTAGGTTCCTCCATTAGTAAAAACAGCCTGTTACTTGGCGCATTTGCTTTGGTGGCTGCCGGTGGTCTGGCGCTGACCAATGAAGGCACCAAAGAGCGTATTCAAAAAGCTGAGCGCGCGGCGCAACAAAAAGCGCTGTTTGAAATTGTTCCGTCATCACGCCATGACAATGACTTGTTGGCTGATACCCTCGCCGTTCCTGAGGCGAACTGGGTCGATCTGGGTCTCAAAAAAGGCGGAGAGATTTATGTCGCCCGTAAAGAGGGAGAGTTAGTCGCGGTGATCGTTCCTGCGGTCGCGCCCGATGGTTACAGTGGCGACATACGCATGATTGTGGGCGTTAACCGCGATGGTTCTGTAGCCGGTGTGCGCGTACTTGCACACAACGAAACGCCGGGGCTGGGAGATAAAATAGAACTTCGAAAAAGCCCGTGGATTCTTGGTTTTGAGGGCAAATCCCTGCAATCGCCAGAGCCTGAACAATGGACTGTAAAAAAAGATGGTGGCAACTTTGACCAATTTAGCGGCGCAACTATTACTCCGCGCGCGCTAGTTAATCAGGTTAAACGCGTATTAGCCTTCGTTGAAACCAATCAAGACTATTTGTTCAACATCAGCGCTAACACCGAAGTCGATGAACCCGTGCTTACCCAACCCGCCGCCGACCCAAATAACAACCAGACAGGAGCAGCGCAATGAGTGACTCAATCAGCTATACAGAGATCACCCGAAAAGGCCTGTGGGGCAATAATGCTGCCCTGGTGCAGCTGTTAGGATTGTGCCCACTGCTTGCCGTCAGCGGCACGGTCGTTAATGGGTTGGGACTAGGACTGGCGACTTTGTTAGTTCTTACCTGCTCCAATTTTATTGTTTCCCTGATTCGCAACCAGGTCAGTGATGCTGTGCGCCTGCCCGCCTTTGTAATGATCATCGCCTCGCTGGTTACCTGTATCGAATTATTAATGAAGGCTTTCACTTACGAGCTGTATCAAATTCTCGGTATTTTTATTCCCTTGATCGTCACCAACTGCGCGGTACTTGGGCGTGCGGATGCATTCGCCAGCAAGAACAAACTCCTGCCATCAGTTGTTGATGGTGTGATGATGGGTTTGGGCTTTGCATTGGTATTGATCGCCATTGGCGCAATCCGTGAGTTACTAGGCAGCGGCACCTTGTTTATGAACATGCACTTATTACTCGGCGAAGGTGCACGCAACTGGACTCTGTATGTGTTCGGCAACAGCTATCCTGGATTTCTGCTAGCAGTTTTACCGCCCGGCGCTTTTATTGTGACCGGCTTTTTGATCGCACTCAAAAATGTGATTGATGGTGAACTGAAACGTCGCAGCGAAGCGCATAAAACCAAGCCTGTAAAAGGTACAAAACGCGTACGCACCACCGGCGGCGTTGCCTGATTTCATAATTTTTTGGGAACAGGCAATGCTGACTTGAGGTCGGACTCTATGTTCATAGCGCATTATCACCTGAGGGATCTGCCATGGAGTTTGAAGCAAGACTGGAACAATTTCTAAATATTTACCTCTTGCCGTGGAGTATAAACATACTCCTCGCGCTCCTGATTTTCTTTATCGGCCGCATCATTATCTCGCTCATCAGCAAGCTGATAGGCAGAATTCTGTCACGCACCAAGCTGGATCTTATTTTAGTGGAGTTCGTGCAGTCGATGGCACGCGCGCTATTACTGGTGGTCGTCATTGTCGCGGCATTAGATCAGCTGGGCGTCAATACCACTTCGCTGATTGCGATACTGGGTGCGGCGGGTCTGGCCATCGGGCTTGCGCTACAAGGTTCATTACAAAATTTTGCCGCCGGATTTTTATTGTTATTATTTCGTCCATTTAAAGCCGGTGATTTTATTGAAGCTGCGGGCATTTCCGGTGTGGTGGAAAAAATTAATATTTTTTCCACCATTATGCGCACCGCCGATAATAAAGAAGTTACTGTGCCTAATAGCTCCATCTACAGTGGCAACATTATCAATTCCTCCGCGCGCGCAACCCGTCGGATTGATCTGACTTTTAATGTCAGCTACGACGCCGACATCAAAAAAGCCCGTAATATTATTACTTCGGTTATCGCAGCAGACGAGCGAATACTGGAAGAGCCAGCGACCATTATCGGCGTATCAGAACTTGCCGCTAACGGAGTAAATTTTGTTGTGCTGCCCTGGGTTAAAGCAGGCGATTATGGCGATGTTAAGTTTTCTTTGAACGAAAATATCAAGTTAGCTTTTGATAAAAGTGGAATCTCAATTCATCATCAACAAATGGATGTACACCTTTTTCAGACAAGTGACATAACCAATACCCAGGAAGAAAAAGCAGAGAATCAGGTCATCCGGGAACCCTGATTCCAATCCTTAGAACATAAAAAAGCCGCACACTGTGCGGCTTTTTTATTGGGGTTGTATCCGTCCTGACCGGCAATGAAAACTGACGCTTTTGTCAGACCGGCTGAATAACAGAATTAAGGTTACATTACCTGCTCTGTCATCAGTTCATCTTCCGCCAGCATATGCTCTTCGCTCATTTCATGCTCATAGGCTGTAGCCTCTGGATTAGGCAGAAACATCAACAGAGTTTCTACTGGAACTTCGGTGTTACCCACCATCAAAGTGCCATTTTTAAGCGATGCGCGTACCACATAATTATCGCCTTCAAGGGTAACGTAAGTATCCAGATATTGGCCGACCATCATTGCCAAGGGAGTTTGATTCACAATCGATCCAGATACGGTAATTAATGCATCGGCATCCACCAGTTTGAAGTATTCAACCGGATCGACAATATCCAGCACCTGCTGACCATTGGGTAAGGCTTTATAATCCGCGTTTACGTTCACTAGCGCGTTTCCGCCCATAAAACCTGCTCCCAGATCCAGCTTGAACTGCAGCCCTTCTTGCAGTACTGAACCCAACAGATCTTCCAGTTTTTCATCATCCAGATGCTCTGGATCTTCCTGAGCGGATTGGATGAAGCTGGTCCACTTTTGGATAGCAACCGGATCCAACTGATTCAAAGTCAGGATGTAGCGCAATGATGATACTTCCACCGGACTGTTCACTTTTTCTGCCGTGAAGCTCACTACTGTGTCAATTTTCTCATTGACCAGTTTTTGCGTTTGAACGATTTTGAATTGGTCGATTGAAAAGCTGGTTCCCATCGCGCTGTCGCTATAGCTGATTTTTTCCACGAGCATATCAAGATTGGTGATATTCACTTGTGGATCGATATTGTCAGTATCAAAGGTACCGGTTATCGGGGTCATGGCAGCTGTGGCGCCATCAGCGATTAACTTCAGAGCACCGATTTCAAAAGAACCAGCGGCATCTAATTGGTCGTAACGACCGCTAGCAGTCAAACGGCTAGGTGCAATATTCAACTGGCTGCCACTTTCACCGGTAAAATCGATCGCTGGCAGATTCCAGGTTGAGGTATAGGTATTGTTGAAATGCCCAACCGTGACAAATTCACCAATGCTTTCACCAAATATATCTTGAAGCGTTTGATCAACCTCTTCGATACCGATATGCACCTTCAAGGTAGATACCGAAGAAAACAGACCCACTCCCAGGCCGCCAGTGAAGTAAATGGGGCCGTGTTGAATTTTGGAGACACTATCAGCCTTGATGGACATTTCAGGCATGGCTGGCGATGTGTAAACCGCAGAAATGTTCATTTCGCTGAAAAATATACCGCGCTGATAATCGTTGAGTATCAACTTAACGCCCTGTGCTTCGCTTTGCTCTTCGGCCAGAGCCATTTGGTGGCGAATATTTTTCTCACCCTGAACGCCCGTGTAATAAGACGCAGCTACGTATATGCCGACGAGGATAATCAACCCTACTAACTTTTTCATCTTCATTCCTTTTATGGATTCTTTAATTTGTTCAACGCTTTCTGATTCGCCCGGATGATGCCAGTATTGCTGACGTTTTTACTATTCCGACAGGGTGAATAAGACGACACCTTATACCCGAAAATCCGGCTGCGTTAAAGTGGATGCTGGCCAAATTCAGCTGTGATGCACGTTTTGGTATCGACCGTCTGTTAATCCGGCACCTATGGATCTACTCTCAACCATGTCGTTCCTGATTTAAAAATCTGGCCTGCACGATGATCCTACTTCACTTTGATAAAGTGAATGTGATAAAAATTAGCTGAAAAGGCACCGCGCGCACTTAAATCATTTAGAAATCCGGGGGTATCTAAGCGCCAACTGTTGTAGGTGCGTAGCCTATGCACCCCGGGCAAGAATCAATAACCCAGTTGCTTAAACTTTCACTACCAAAAACACGAAAAAAGGATTGACCCATGGCATTTTCAAAGACCTCACTGTTGCAATCTTTAGCTCTTTTTTGCGTCATCAGCACCGGTAGTTTGTCGGTGGCCGCTCAGCAACCTGATCCGATATCGCCGATGAACCAGCAACTTGCAAAACTTGCAGGCTCCATGCAAGCCGTTGCGGAAGTCTGCGGGGATTATTCAGCTGAACAGCTGGATGAAATCAAGCAACAACAAAAGAAACAACTAGTGCAAAGCGGTATGAGCGAAGCTGATTTCGATGAGGCTTTTGGTACCAGCTTGAGTGAGGTACAAGCGAAATGGAAAACGGTATCCAAGCATGAACAAAAAGAGATTTGTGACAATATGAAGCAACAGCTTTTGAATGCATTCAAATTAAAAGAATAGGCGGGAATAAGGAAACTTATCGATTATGCGAAGGGATGCCGAGCCTGGTTGCAGATTGGAGCTGGGTTGGGGGCTTTCCAGGTTAAGAGTTAGCGCAGTGACTTAAGGATTAGGAGTGTTTGAGGATGACTGCGTTGATGAAGATGGTCAGGAGCAGACAAGGCATTCCTTTGCGCTTGAAATCATTCGTTTGTATCCAACCAAAAAACCTTTAATGCTTTTTGGAAGCGTCTTTGATCGCTTCCTTGGCATCGCCATAAGCTTTTTAGGTTTTACCTTCGGCTTGCTTGCCAAAACCTTTGGCTTGATGTTCTTCACTACCAACTGCCTCACCCGCTTTACGTTGAATTTTACCGGCCGCATCTTTAGCTGTGCCTTTCACTTGATCTTTATTCATGGTTTCTCTCCATCAATGGATTGCATAAGTCGGAGGTAAACGAGAGCCGTCATGCTTTACTGATTAACTGTTCTGTTTGCCTCGACAACAACTTAAACATAGGTCAGGCGCGGATAAAATACGGTACGCCACGCAACATTGTTGCGTGGCATTCATAAAGTGGGGTTCTTCATCATCCTGATCTTTAATTTCATCTGCCCCGATTCGGCGAGAAAAAGCCAGGATTAACTACGCGACGTGCAGTTATTCATTAAACCTGCATTTATTCATTATAAGTTCAGAGCGTGGCATTCACGCGAAACCAACCAGCAATGCTATGACGTTCACGTTGGGCAACGGCAACTTCATGCGGGAACTTTTCGCTAAGGAATAACACCAGCTTGCCGTATACCGGGGCTATATTTTCCAGAAAGTTATCGCTCGAATCATAAAGCAAAAGCTCTCCACCATCGCCCAGCTGCCAATCCTGATTCAGATAAATCACACTGGATAATACACGTTCAGGTTGGGCTTGTATGGGTGAGACTTGCACAGGAGTTTGGAGGATTGCAGGCGGTGCTTTGAACGCATCGTAGTGTTTTTTATAAAAAGCCCCGACTCCGTAACTGGCATAGTGACATTCGTAATCAACAAGCCCTAAAAACAACCGACGGTTTAATCCTTGGCGTAGAACATCCATCCAGGATAAAAATACTGTTTCCGCAGGGACATCGTTTTGCAGCCAGTGAATGCGATCGCGCCGGACATTGCGATTGAGCTGAAAATCATCCTGCCGCCCCACACCAGCCTGTTTGAAGTCTGTATCGCTCAACGATGAGAAATGAAAAATAAGCCCTGCCAATATCCTATCGGGTAAGCAGTTGTCGACAACGACATAGCCCTTCGCGACCAATGCATCAGCTATTTCGTCAAGCAAAAACTCAGAGGGGTCTAACGCTATGTCGCACAAGTTTAGCTCCTTACAGGGCCACAGTTGGAGCGCGTATATACTACAAAGCATCAAGCCAGGCTAATTATTTTTATCGCCAAGGCAAATTATCCTGGCAACTTATCGGGCGATTTATCCGGTAGTTTTTTCAAGGTATAAATATCGTAACGACTCGATTTTCCTTCCAACTGATATGAAGGTACTTTTTGGTTAAGCGTAGGGGATTTTCGCGGCCGCTTTACCACCACGCGATAATGCGCTCTGCTCAATGCAAGATCCAATAGATCACCTGCATCTTCATCTTTGCCAACCAACGAGTGAAAGGCGCGCATTTCTTTTTTCACATCCGCAGTTTTTTGACGATCCGGAAACATCGGATCGAGATAAACCACGTCCGGGTATTCATCGGCTTTCATAGCTTGTAAATAATCTCGGCTATCGGAAGCCAATAGTTCCATTCTCGACAAAGTTGCCAAAAGCTCTCTATCTTCTGCCTCGGCAAAACTACGCGCACGACTTAAACCATCGTCCAACAAAGCATGTACAACCGGTGAGCGTTCAAGCAACTGAACCTTGCAACCTAAAGTCGCAAGCACAAACGCGTCTTTTCCCAGCCCTGCTGTAGCATCCAGAACGTGAGGATAAACACCCGCCTTAACACCAACCGCCCGCGCGATCATCTGGCCTTTACCGCCGCCAAACTTACGCCGATGATCAACCGCTCCTTCGGTAAACTCCGCTTTAATTGCGCCTGGCGCCTTACGTCCTGTTTGCTGTAAAGCAATTCCTTGCTCATCACACTGCAACACAAATTCGGTGTCCGCAATTGTTTCTGGATCGACGTTCAACAATAGAGGCTGCTGCAATTTATGCGCGAGAGCCGCCGCTAATTTATAAGAAGGCTCACTGTTGCAAATAACAGGCAAAGATAAAGGTTCAGTCATGGGAATTTCATCAACGGCGCAAAGAATCTGACATTATCTATCTTCGATACAGGAAGAACAAATGAATCAACCTTGTCGAGTTTCGATAACACCATTTAACTACTTTTCGCTCAACCTGTTTCCACGGAAAATAAAAAAGCCGCCATGATGAACATCATGGCGGCTTTGGACGAGCGATTGAAATACTTATTCCAACGGTAACAATTCAAGCTCTACACGACGGTTAGCTTGACGACCGGCAGCGGTATCGTTGGTCGCTACAGGATAACGAGGACCATAACCATAAGATTGGATACGTCCCGCCGCTACATTGTTGTTAGCCAAATGATTACGTACACTGTTTGCACGCTGCTCACTCAGAGTCTGATTCAACTGTGCACCACCGGTTGAGTCAGTATGCCCGCTGATTTTGATCGCGGTTTTATTGAACTCGGCCAGAACGATGGCCACTGAATCCAAAACACCGTAGAAGTTGGAACGAATGACTGCGCTACCGGTATCGAAGGTAATATTACCCGGCATAACCAAATAAATTCTGTCACCCTCACGGCGAACCTGAACGCCGGTTCCCTGGAGGCGTTCACGCAGTACAGCTTCCTGGCGATCCATGTAATAGCCTACCCCACCACCAATCGCGCCACCTGCCAATGCACCGGTCAGAGCGCCTTTTTTACGATCACTTTTACTCGCTGATGCGGCACCGATGACCGCACCCGCTACGGCACCAATCCCGGCACCTTTAGCCGTGTTACTGGCTTTTTGCTGACCGGTATAGGGATCCGTTGACATACATCCCACCATAGCAAACAAGGTTAAAAACACCGCTATTAACTTAAAATTTAATCTGATATTCATAGTAATTCCTCTTTTTGGATAGCTTCCCGGAGCTTGAATCGAATCTTGAGCCGAAAGATAGCAGGATTTCTAAAAAATAAAATGGTGTTTTATCAAACTTTTGCCTACACAATATATTCGTCTACTCTAACAATGGCACTATGGTCGCCAATAAGACAGTTTTTGTTTAAAAAGCGTTCTCTTACGTGCCCGCTCGCCTAATGTTTATGCTGCTCGAACGGCAGTAAAATGTAACATTTACTCATGCCTACCTATTAAAATTTTCAAGGCGCTTCGATATGCAAAAACACGTTTGTACAATTTTTTTATCCGGCCTACTCGTCACACTACTGAATGCCTGCAGTTATTCTGTCAGTGTAAATGACAACCTGGTATATACGCCTTCGTCATTGTTTACTGACTTTAGCGTGGCAGATGCCAATTTATTTCGCTGTATTGAGCAGACCATCAGCGATAGAAAAATAACCAATCCAAAACAGCTCAAGTTGTTAAATTGTAGTAATGCCGGAATAGAAAATCTGGCCGGTCTGGAAATATTCTCTGAACTGGAAGAATTAAATCTTGCAGAAAATAATCTTCAAAGACTAGAACCACTGGGTCAATTAGCTCGCCTTAAAGTCGTTCTGTTAAACAAAAATAAGCTGGTAAACATCGCACCTTTATTGCAACTATTGCATCTCAATAATTTAAACCTGGAAGACAATCCATCACTTGAATGCACCGACGTCAGGCAATTAATGGTTAATATGGAAGAGTTCTCCACAAGGTTTTACCCACCTGAGCAGTGTCACCGGTAATGCTTGGTAAAGAGCGAAACCAGCGTCGTGATTTGTAAAATATTGTTAACGACAAAACATTAAACCAATTGTGTTGCGCAATTGGTGTACAACTTTCATACGTACCGGCTCGACATTAATAGGACCGATGTTTTTTTTGAACCTGACCATCACTTCAGTGCCCACTGGCGGGTTAGGTTGGTTCTCAATTTGTACCAATGCGCCGCCATCGGAAATATCTTTTGTAAAGCCTATGATCGTACCAAAACCCGGATGTGACATTTCCACACGTACCGAGGTTGATGTCCGCTCAAACATTCGCCGCTCAATCACAAGTAGCACTCCTGATTACCCAAAGAAATTGCATATAGATCTTGCCTGTTAAAACCAAGATTGAACCTCTGTCAAGAATAGATCAAAATTGCAAAGATAACAGGGATTACTCCTAATAATTGAATAAGAAAAGGGGCCGAAGCCCCTTTTTATTTTTAATCATCTTTGGTATTGAAAGCAGCTACCGTTAGAAATTTAACCCTAAACGCGCGCCTACCAACTCATAAGATTCAACCACATTTCCTAAATTCTGACGGAAGCGGTCTTTATCGAGTTTCTCGCGGGTGTCTTTATCCCATAGGCGACAACCATCAGGAGAGAACTCATCACCGAGGATAATCTCGCCTTTAAAGATCCCGAACTCCACTTTGAAGTCAACGAGAATCATGTTGCCCGCGGCGAAAAGCGCTTTCAGAACAGCATTTATTTTAAATGTTAGGTCTTTCATTTTGGCGACTTGCTCGGCAGTGGCCCAGCCGAAAGATTGAATGTGCGATTCGTTAATCATTGGGTCGCCCAACGCATCATTCTTTAAAAAGAATTCAAAGGTCGGCGGATTGAGCTCCAAGCCTTCCTGTACGCCCAGTCGACGGGTAATTGAACCGGCAGCCAGGTTGCGCACGACACACTCTACCGGAATCATCTCCATTTTTTTGACGAGAGATTCGTTGTCGGACAGCAATTTTTCAAAGTGGGTAGGAATGCCCGCCTCTTGTAACTTACCCATGATAAAAGCGTTGAACTTATTATTGACCATACCTTTACGGTCTAATTGTTCGACACGCTTGCCATCGAAAGCTGATGTATCGTTGCGAAATAACATGACCAGAAGATCCGGGTCGTCAGTTTTGTAAACAGATTTAGCTTTGCCCGCATAAAGTTCTTCGCGTTTTTCCATCATGGTGCCTGCTATAGGTAAAAATATCGATTAAGAGTTGTTAGCTAAACGACTGCCAGCCAGTCAAAACCCTGATTCTGGCATGCATAGGTAACTTGTTTAACTTGAGCGGTAACTGGCGCCAGCACCGCTTGGGCAAGTGCGAGCGTGTTGTTCTGCTGACTGATGTGCGCCACCACCAAATGCTGTAGTTTTTCGGTATCCAGTCGCGCCAGAAAACCCGCCGCCTGCTGATTACTTAAATGCCCCCACTGGCCGCCAACACGTTGCTTCAACGACGGTGGATAACTGCCGGAGGCGAGCATTATCGGATCGTGATTGGCTTCCAGCACCATGGCATCACAGGCTTGATAATTAGCTTCCACATGAGGCGTAATACTACCCAAATCCGTGAGTATTCCCAAGCGCCGCCCCGGGAGTTCAAAAATAAATTGCGAGGGTTCGCGCGCGTCATGGGGCACTGCAACTGGCCGCACCAGCAAACCATTTATTTCAAACGGGGCGTAGGCATTAATTAACCGCAGATCCGGCAATTCACCTAGATCCCGGCTGTAATAGGTTCCGGGAGTCATGTAGACCGGTAGACGATAACGGCGCGCGAGTGCAGCAACGCCTTTGATATGGTCGGAGTGTTCGTGGGTAACCAGAATCGCGGTAATGTCTTGCCCACGTTTGCCTAATCTTTCAAGGCGTAATTCAGTTTCTTTTACACTGAAACCGCAGTCAATGAGCAGTGTGCCCGCCGCCCATTCCACCAAGGTGGAATTGCCCCGACTGCCACTGCCCAGCGATGCAAAGCGCATAAACGCCTACCTTAAATCAAGTTCTTACGCAGAATCGTAAGCATTGCGCGTGCTTGACGAGCCTCCAGACGCTTACCGTAGGGATCGCGTAAACGAACCACCAGATTGCCATCTTCACCGGTCACAATGAGCAAATAACCAGGCGCATTCGGATGAATTTTTTCTTCTGCGCGATTGGACAAGGGCGCTTGCTCAAGCGCTTCGTCCTCAGGTAAAGCCGCGACCAATTGCTCAAGACTGTATGGGCTTTCAAGCTTCAGCTGAGTTTTTTCGGAATCGCCAAAAAGTGCATTCCACTTACGCGCAAACCAGCCTGGTTCATCCGTATCCACTTTGCGATAGTGGAGGTAGAAAATTCCAGAAGCATCGCTTTCGTAGGGAGAAAAACCTTCTTGCTTAACTGAGTGAGACAAGGTCCCCAAGGCGCGCGCGCGATCAAGCTTAAGGAACATCACAGGCTCATTACGGATCATTCCCAGGTTAGCCTTGGTCGCACCACCAATAGATTGCGCGAGAAGTGAGGTACCGCCTTCCGAGGTATCCGATGCAAGTGTTGCCGCCAGCTCATCCAGCAACCATTTTTCGCGCTCCCCATTGGTTGAGGACGCTGGCCAATTCACCTCTGCAGTGGGACCTGCACTGGAAGGAATACTGGTATGGAGGATATGGATTTCGCTGGTTTCCGGCTGCACACCCTGATCAATCTGCAAACGATATCTATCGTAGGTGGTGAGGTCGGTTTTGAACTGAATCCAGTCGGTCTCGATTACACCGCTGCTGATATCTGCACTGGCAACACTCAAGCCGTTAGTATTGAGAAAATGGCGAACACGCGGCCATACCTCACCCGGTGCCACATTTAACAATATCCAGCTTTGGCCGCCGAGACGTTGAATTTTAACGCTCTCCTGGAGCACATTGCTCGATAGCGGCGCAGGGCGCGGGGTTTCAAACCCTTCAGGATTATTTTCATAACCGAAATCGGCTTCGGTAATAGGTGCAATCGGATAAAGCTCACCGAGGGCGCGGGTGTCCAGGTTTTCGTTGAGCACCAAAGGAGGGATATTATCGGCTTTCAGATAGTCGTTTTCGCGATTACGGAAGATGCCATCATCGCCAAAGAACATGCCACAACCAGATAAGGAAACGCACAGGCAGCCGAGCAAACCATAAAACAGAGGTGTTTTATTAACAGTCATTATTGTCATGAATAATCTCTATAGCAGCCCGAGGTTACGCAGGGCAGAACTAACTTGTGAGTGAAACTGCGCGGACAAATTGGTCATTGGCAGTCGAATACCTGACTGGATCAATCCCATTTGCTCAAGCGCCCATTTAACCGGGATAGGATTTGATTCCACAAACATTGCCTCATGTAATGGCAGTAGACGCGAGTTAAGAGCACGCGCTTCTTCGGTTTTACCGGCAATGGCCAATTCACACATTTGCGAAATGGCGCTAGGTACGACATTAGCAGTGACAGAAATATCCCCTTTGCCACCCAAAAGCATTAATTCAACGGCGGTGGCATCGTCACCCGAAATTACCACGAAATCATCTGGAGCCTGATCAATAATGGCTTTAGCACGAGACATGTCCCCGGTCGCTTCTTTAACAGCAATAATGTTGGCGATTTGCGCCAGTCTCAATACCGTCTCAGCCTTCATATCCACGCCCGTACGCCCGGGCACGTTGTAGAGTATCTGGGGGATGGCCACGGCTTTGGCAATATGTTGGTGATGCAGAAACAGGCCTTCCTGGGTTGGCTTGTTATAGTAAGGAGAAACCAGCAGGCAAGCGTCAGCGCCGGCAGCTTTTGCTGCGGCAGTCAGCTCCACGGCTTCATCTGTTGCGTTGGCGCCCGTACCGGCGACAACCGGAATCCGCCCGGCTACCTGGTCAACGATTTTTTTGATGACGGTCAAATGTTCTTCAACGCTCAGCGTTGCCGACTCACCGGTAGTTCCCACCGCAACAATGGCATTAGTGCCCTGCTCCAGGTGCCAATCCACCAACTTATGCAATGTTGGCCAATCCAAAGCATTGTCCGGGCTCATTGGGGTTACCAGGGCAACCATACTGCCTTGAATCATCAGAAACTCCATTATTGGG
>Ga0079223_10001444_pt1 | contig 14092 bp, 4 predicted proteins | sample Stecom2011_FD_75072 | JGI IMG/M metagenome (GOLD analysis project Ga0079223, IMG submission 75072) | Agricultural soil microbial communities from Utah to study Nitrogen management - Steer compost 2011 | ecosystem: Environmental > Terrestrial > Soil > Agricultural land | place: USA: Utah... | reverse complement strand
GGCGGGTTATCGCTTGAGCGCCAGCGCACTGCAATGGCGCCTAACCGAGCCGGAAGAAACCAGTAACAGCTATTTCCGACAGCTATATCTCAGTCTATCGCAGCTACTCGGACAACCCGAGCACCCACTGTTTCTTTTTGAAGCCCAAGAACACACTGCGCAAGTCGAAGCTGACCGCCGCCAGGAACTGGAACAGCGCTTCCGCTTCACGCAAAAGGATCGTGAGGAATGGAGTAAGCGTGAAGGAAAAACCGGCGAGCTGGAACGTCTGCCAGTCATGTTCTGCTCACCCACCATGGAGCTGGGTGTAGACATCTCGGCACTCAATACCGTTTACCTGCGCAACGTCCCGCCTACCCCAGCCAACTATGCCCAGCGCAGCGGCCGGGCCGGGCGCTCCGGCCAGCAAGCCATCGTTATTACCTATTGCACCTCGCTCAGCCCGCATGACCAGTGGTTTTTTCATAATGCCAATGACATGGTGCACGGCGTGGTGAAAGCACCAACACTGGATTTAGGTAACCGCGAGTTAATCGAAAGCCACCTGCAAGCTGTCTGGCTGGCTTGTACTGAAACCTCACTGGATAGCAGCATTTCGCCGCTACTCGACCTGGAACAAGACGCCAAACCACTTAAGCCCGAACTTCAGCAGGCATTCTCTAATCCTGAGGTACTGGAGAAAAGCCGCATCGCCGTGCAAGGCGTGATCCGTCAGCTGGAAACAGAACTGCAGGGCAGTCACTGGTTCAGCCCGGACTATATAGAACGTGTTATTGAGCAAGCCCCCGAGGCTTTTTCTCGGGCACTCGACCGTTGGCGTGGCTTGTACGATGCCACCATGCAACAAAGAGAACTGGCCAACAGCATCAGTGGCAGCCATGCCGCCAGCGACCAAGAGCGCAAAAACGCACAACGACGCTGGAGCGAAGCCAGCGAGCAATTCAATGCACTGCTGAAAACCGGCAATTCACAAAACAACGATTTTTACACCTACCGCTATCTGGCCAGCCAGGGTTTTTTGCCCGGTTATAACTTCCCGCGCCTGCCACTGATGGCATGGATTCCAGCAGGCACAGGACGTCGCGGCCAACACCTGGAAGGTAGCATGGTCAGCCGTCCGCGTTTTCTGGCGCTATCCGAATTTGGCCCACGCAGCCTGATTTACCACCAGGGCCGCATGTATCGCGTCAACCGCGCCAAGCTTGGTGTGGGCAGCGGCGAGCACATCTCAGGCAGCGGTCAGCTGGCCACCATCAGCTCACGCATCTGCGGCCAGTGTGGTTATGGCCACCTGGGACAAACCGGTTCTGCAGAGTTGCTGACCGAGCTCTGCCAAAACTGTGATGCGCCGCTGACTGAAGACGACTGGGTCAAAGAGCTCTATCGCATCGAAACGGTTGAAACCGAACCCGTTGAGCGGATTTCAGCCAACGACGAAGAGCGCCAGCGCCAGGGTTACGAGCTGCAAACGACGTACCGTTTTCTGCCTGGCCCAGACGGGAAAATTCAGCAGGATCGTGCCCAGGTCCACTCGGCGAATGAGCATATCGCCAATCTGACGTATGCCCCGGCAGCACGCATCTGGCGGATCAATCGCGGCTGGCGTCGACGCAAAGATCCCAATCAGCTGGGTTTTTACATTAACCCCATTAGCGGGCTCTGGAGTCGCCAGGACGACCCGGCCGCCGAAGGCGAAGCCAGCCAGGAAGAAAAAATCACTGAAAAAACCCGTCCCCAGCGCATCGTTCCCTTTGTTGAGGATCACCGCAACCTGCTGATTCTGACACCGGCACAACCCCTGCCGCTTGAGGCCATGGCAACCGTGCAGGCCGCGCTGAAGCGTGGTATTGAAATGACCTTCCAGATTGAAGAAGCCGAGCTGGTTGCCGAGCCACTGCCTAGCCAGCACAACCGGATGGGGCTGTTATTTTATGAAGCTGCCGAGGGCGGTGCCGGAGTGCTCAGCCGTCTGGCCAGTGAACCACAAAGCCTGGCCCAGGTTGCCAGCAAGGCGCTGGAAATCATGCACTTTGCAGCCCCGCTCAACGGCCCCTGGCAGGTCGGCCTGCTAGAAGCCAGCGAACAAACCGACGAGCTTGGTAATGCCAAATGCGAAGCGGGTTGCTACCAATGCCTGCTGTCCTATTACAATCAGCCGGATCATGACAACATCAACCGTCGTAACGAGCAGGCGCTGGAACTGTTGGTGGCCCTGGCTAATGCCGCCGTCCAGGTTGAAACAGTTGCCGAACCTGACGACAACATGGACACAACAGAGACCAGCGACCTGCTGCTGCACTGGCTGACAGCCCTGGATGCCCGGGGTTATCGCCGTCCCGATCAGGTCAATGCCGCCATCAACAAAGGTGCGCTGACAGCAGCCGGCGTATACAAAAGCACCCGTACCCTGGTGTTTCTTGAGCAACCCGACCAGACCAACCAGGCCCAGCTCATTGACCGGGGCTTTCAGTTACTGGACTTCAGCAACCCCGAACAGTGGCAACAACTGTTCGAGCAGCATGCCGATGTTTTCACCGGCTAACGGCCGTAAGGTACAGATTTCATGCCAGATACCACACACAACTTTGCCCCCGGCAACCTGATCCACGCCCGTGGTCGCGAATGGGTGGTGCAGAACGAGTCAGACAACAACTGGCTCAAGCTGCGTCCGTTAGGTGGCACCGATGACGACATCATCACCCTGATTCCCGAACTGGAGCTGGAGGAGGTCAGGCCCGCCACCTTTCCCTGGCCCAACCCGGAACAGCCCGGCAACCATTCTGCTGCCTTACTGTTACGCGATGCCCTGCGCCTGAGTCTACGCGCCGGTGCTGGCCCGTTTCGCTCCTTTGGCAACATTGCGGTTGAGCCTCGTGCCTACCAGCTTGTTCCCTTGTTAATGGCCCTGCGCCTGACCACAGTGCGCCTGCTGATTGCTGATGACGTGGGTATCGGTAAAACCATCGAAGCCGGGCTCATCGTGCGCGAGCTGATGGACCGTGGCGAAATCAGCAAACTGGCCGTGCTCTGTCCGCCCCATCTGGTGGAACAATGGCAAAGTGAGCTGGAGTTGCGCTTCAATCTGCCCAGCGTTGCGCTTACTTCAGCCAGTGCCAGTCGCATCGAACGGGAAATCCCCCACGGTGTCAGCCTGATGGACCATTACCCCATCATTGTGGTTAGCCTTGACTACATCAAAAGCGAGCGCCACCGCGAACACTTTCTGGCCAACGCCCCCGAATGCATCATCGTTGACGAGGCCCACACCTGCTCCAGCACCGGCGTCGGCACGCAGCTGCGCTTTGAGTTACTGCAGCGTCTGGCCGCCGATGAAGAGCGCCACATGTTGCTGCTGACCGCCACCCCGCACAGCGGCAACGAAACAGCTTTCTACAACCTGATTTCGCTGCTTAATCCCAGGTTTGCCGAGCTGCAGCAGCAAACCTCGGCCAGCCACCCGTTGCGCCAGGAACTGGCCCGCCACTTTGTGCAGCGCCGCCGCCAGGACATCGTCGAGTGGCAAGCCGAAACCAATGACGGCACCGGATTCCCCCGCCGCATGAAGGCAGAAATCACCTACAGCCTGACCGGCCAGTGGGGGGCTTTCTTCGATGCCGTGCAAGAGTATTGCCGCGAGCTGGCGCAAGACATCGAACAGCAGGGCGAAGGCCAGGCCCGCCTGATCTGGTATGCAACCCTGGCACTGCTGCGCTGCGTAGCCTCTTCGCCGGCGGCCGCTGTGCGCGCGCTGAGCAACCGCCTTGAAAACAGCGAAAACACCCTTGATTTGCTACAGGATGAGCGTCTGCATGACGGCGACATGGATGACCTGACTGTTTCCGATATTGAGCCGCCAGCCCAGCTCGACAGTCAGCCCTTGCAACGCCTGATCGACACAGCTCACAAACTCAGCGGCCCCAAGGGCGACCCCAAACTGGCAGCCCTTATCCGCCACATGGAAGAGCTGCTGCGCGACGGCTTTCAGCCGGTTGTTTTTTGTCGTTATGTTGCCACCGCCCACTACGTTGCCGAGCATCTGCAAAAAGCCTTTCCCGATGTCTGCATCCGCGCTGTCAGCGGCGAGCAGCCTCCAGAGCTGCGCCGTGAACTGGTCGAAAGCATGGCCGATGAGCCGCGCCGCCTGTTGGTGGCCACCGACTGCCTGTCCGAAGGCATCAACCTGCAGCATCTGTTTACCGCTGTGCTGCACTACGATCTGGCCTGGAACCCCACCCGTCACGAACAGCGTGAAGGCCGTGTCGATCGCTTTGGCCAGCAAGCCAGCGAGGTGCGCTGCACCATGCTTTATGGTCAGGACAACCCGGTGGATGGCTTTATTCTTAACGTCATCCTGCGTAAGGGCGAAGCCATTCAAAAAGAACTGGGCGTACTGGTACCCATGCCCGAAGACGATACCCGTATCAACCAGGCACTGGTCAAAGCCGCATTGATGCGCCGCAGCGACAACCAGCACACCATGGACCTGTTTGCCGACATTCAGGACAGCCTACAGCCCGTCGAGGTGCAGTGGCAGGACGCATTGGAAAAAGCCAAAAAGAACCGCACCGTTTTTGCCCAGCGCCGTATCCAGCCCCACGAAGTGCTGCCCGAATGGGAAAAGCAACAGGCCGCCCTGGGCACCCAGGAAGACGTCAGACGTTTTCTTACCAGCGCCTGCGCCCGGCTCAATGCCCCACTGGAAAAAGGCCGCGGCAACAACTATCGCTTTTTGCCCCAGCATTTGCCTGAGGCCTTGCGCGTGCGTCTGGCCGACGAAGGCATCGTTAAAGAACAGCGTATCGACTTCAACGAACTACACCGCAGCCATCCGCTGGTCACCCTGCTGGCCGAACACTTGCTGGAAGAAAGCCTGCAGGAAGAGCACCCGCTGGCCGCGCGCTGCGCCGTCACTGAAACCGACGCTGTCGACACAGTAACCAGCATTTACCTGCTGCGCCTGCGCCACAACCTGGAATATGTACGCCGCCGCGAACCCTTCCAGCTGATGGCCGAAGAAACCTTGGCCGTTGCCGTACAGGGCCGCAGCAACCCGCAATGGCTCAGCGGGCCGGAGGTCAATCAGCTGCTGGAATGCAAGCCCACCGGCAACCTGAACAAAGCCCTGATAAGCCGTGAAGTACAGCAAGCACTGGACTTTTTGCACAGCCAGCAAGAGCGCCTGCACAGCATTGCCGGCGAGCGTGCCCAGGCCCTGCTGGAAGATCACCGCCGCGTGCGTGAAGCCGCCCGCGATGTCGGTCAATACAGCGTCCAGCCTTGCCTGCCGGTGGATGTCATTGGTGTGTATGTGCTTTTGCCGGATGCACTCTGATGAACGTCTTTACCCAAGAAACCGAAACCCGTGAGTTCAAGAAAAGCCTGTCTGAACTCAAGGACCGGCTGGAAATCCGCAGCCCCGGCAGACTCTACGGCAACCTGAGCGTTGACAAGATACGCCAGGGCAACGTCTCCCGCCGCCGCAACCCGAAAACTGCCGAGCTACTGCGCCACGGTCCAACCAAGGGCGGTTACTGGGAAGTTGTCGGGGGAGAAAAATAACTTATGAAACGCATCAACAAAACCCGTAGCAGTTTCAACCTGCCCAGCCTGACCCTGGAAGGTTCGCTGTTTTTACCCGACCAGCTGGAAAAAGCCGCACTGGGCAAAGCCAGCGCACAAAAAGAAGCCGACTATCAGCTGCCCAAAGGGCTGCAGCTGCGTGACGAATACAGCCGCAGCTTCCAGATTGCCAGCGCCCAGTGGAAAAGTTTTGCCAAACAGCAGCAACGCCAGGACCTGGATCCGCACGAAATCACCTGGCAGTTCGTCCGTGAGCTACTGCGGCATGCCTTTGGCTACCACCACATTCAGTACAGCAAACGCATCCTGCTGGGTGAGCGCAGCTACCCGGTCAACCTGCAAGCGGGCAGCCTGCCGGTGGTGGTCGCCCCCTTTACCGCCGGGCTGGATGAAAGCCTGCCGCAGCTGGCCGTAGAAGGGAGCGGCAGCCGTAAAAAATCCGCCTTTCAGCTGGCCCAGGAACTGCTCAACGCCAGCGAACAGCACCTGTGGGCGTTGGCCACCAATGGCCGCCAAATTCGCCTGTTGCGCAATGCCGACAGCCTGACCCGCCCCAGCTATCTGGAAGTCGACCTGCAAGACATTCTGCAAGGCCAGCGTTTTAGCGAATTTGCCAGTGCCTGGCGTCTGCTGCATGCCAGTCGTGCCCCGCAGCCAGAGCACGCCAACAACAGCTGCATTTGGGAGCAATGGCGCAGCGACGGCCAGCAAGAAGGCACCCGCGTGCGCGACGGCCTGCGCCACGGCGTTGAGCAGGCGCTGCTCACGCTCGGCCAGGGCTTTATCGAACACCCGGACAACCAGGTGCTGCGCACAGCATTGGACGACGGCAGCCTGAGCAAGGATGCCTACTTTCAGCAACTGCTGCGCCTGGTCTACCGGATGATTTTTGTCTTTACCGTGGAAGAGCGCGGCTTGCTGCACCCCCACGACGACAGCCCCGCCGCCCTGCAAGCCCGGCAAACCTATGCCGAAGGCTATGCGCTGGGCCGCCTGCGCGATCTGTGCCTGAAACGCCGCGCCCGCAACCGTTTTGACGACCACTGGCAAGCCGCCCGCATTGTGTTTCGTGGCCTGCAACAGGGTGAACCCTTGCTGGCCCTGCCAGCACTGGGCGGCCTGTTTGCCGCCAGCCAGTGCCCAAACCTGGACAGCGCCCGCCTGAGCAACGCCCACTTTTTGGCCGTCATCCAGCACCTGCGCTGGGCCCACATCGACGGCAGCCTCAGCCCCGTGGACTACCGCAACATGGGCCCCGAAGAGCTGGGCAGCGTCTATGAAAGCCTGCTGGAGCTGGTGCCCAGCATCAGCCTGAGCAGCCGCCGCTTTGGCTTTGTCGGCCTGACCGAAGAAGGCAGCACCGCCGGCAACGCCCGCAAGCTCACCGGCAGCTATTACACCCCCGACAGCCTGGTGCAACAGCTGATCAAATCGGCGCTAGAACCGGTCATAGCCCAACGCCTGGCCGACCACCCGGACAACCCCACCGCAGCGCTGCTGTCCATCCGGGTGATTGACCCGGCCTGCGGCAGCGGGCACTTTCTGCTGGCCGCCGCCCGTCGCCTGGCCGAAGAGCTGGCCCAGCTGCGCAGCCTGAGCGACGGCCAGGAAGGCGCCATCAAGCCCCAGGATTACCGCCATGCCCTGCGTGAGGTGATTAGCCACTGCATCTTTGGCGTGGACCGCAACCCCATGGCCATTGAGCTGGCCCGCATGGCGCTCTGGCTCGAAGGCTTTACCGAAGGCCGTCCGCTGGGTTTTCTCGACCACCGCCTGCAAGTCGGCGATGCCCTGCTGGGCCTGACCGACCTTGGCGCACTGGAATACGGCATCAGCAAAGACGCCTTCAAACCCCTGAGCGGTGACGACCGCGAAACCTGCCGTGAGCTCAACAAAGCCAACACCCAGGCGCTCAAACAGCTGGAGCAACAACGCAAAAGCCCGCAGTTCAGCCTGGCACTGGAGCAAAACAACAGCCTCACCGCGCTGCAGGCACTCGAAGCCCTGCCGCAAGACAACCTGCAACACATCAGCGCCAAACAACGTGCCTACCAGGATTTTTTGCAACACAGCAAAAACAGCCCGCTGCACCATGCCGCCGACCTGCTGGTGGGCGCTTACCTGCTGGAGAAAACCCCGGATAGTCAAGACAAGATTCCCACCACCGCCAGCCTGATGCTGGAGCTGATGGCCCAGCCCGACAACCACCACGCACAACACCTGCAACAGCGCGCTGCCGCACAGGCAGCCTGCCGCGCCGCCAGCGTGTTCCATTGGCCACTGGCTTTTCCCCAGGTATTTGCCCAGGGCGGTTTTGACTGCGTGCTGGCCAACCCGCCATGGGAGCGCATCAAGCTGCAAGAAGAAGAGTTTTTTGCCACCCGCAATGCCGATGTTGCCCAAGCCAAAAACAAGGCCGAGCGCAGCCAGCGCATCCAGTGGCTCAGCGAAGGCATGCTGGCCGCCCACCTGCACGGGCTGGCACACAACATCAGCCTGGAGGAGCAGCAGCTTTATCGTGAGTTTATCCAGGCCCGTCGCGAGGCCGAGGCCAGCAGCGTCTTTGCCCATGTGAAAGGCAACGACGGCGGCCGCTACCCACTGACGGGCGTGGGCGACGTCAATACCTATGCCCTGTTTGCGGAAACCATCTTGCATATCACCAAGAACGAGCAGGGTTTTGCCGGTTTTATTGTTCCGACGGGTATTGCCACCGATGCCAGCACTCAGGCCTATTTTGGCCATATTTCCCAAACCGGCCGACTGGTCAGCCTGCTGGACCTGGAGAACCGTGAGGCCGTTTTCCCTGGTGTACACCACAGCTATAAATTTTGCCTGCTAACCCTGGGGCAAGCTGAACAGGCCGAGTTTGTCTTTTTCGCCACCCAGGTCAGCCAACTGGCCGACCCACGCCGCCGCTTTAGTCTCACGCCAGAAGAGTTTCGCCTCATCAACCCCAACACCCTGACTTGCCCGGTATTTCGCAGCGAGCGTGACGCCGAGCTGACCAAAAAGCTCTACCGCGCCGCTCCGGTGCTGATTCAAGAGGCGGTCAAATCCGGCAGCAAAGTCATACAGCCGGAACAAAACCCCTGGGGTATCGAGTTTATGCGTTTGCTGGATATGTCCAACGACAGCCATCTGTTCAAAGACCAGCCCGGCGAGCACGACCTGCCGCTGTATGAAGCCAAGCTGATTCACCACTTCGACCACCGCTTTGCCACCTACGACGCCGACGGCAAAACCCGTGACCTCACCGCAGCAGAAAAACAAGACCCCGACCTCGGCATCCAGCCGCGTTACTGGGTGGCCCGCAGCGAAGTTGAAGCCAAGCTCAAGGGTAAGGAATGGGACAGGGACTGGTTGATGGGCTGGCGGGATATTACCAACGCAACCAACGAGCGCACGGTAATTGCTTCGGTGATACCGTTGGCGGGTGTGGGTAATAAAATCCCCTTGTATCTTTTAGGGGTCAAAGTTACACCACAGCAGTCAGCAGTATTTTTGGGTAATTTGAGCGCGCTTGTTTTTGACTTTGTTGCCAGACAAAAAATAGGCGGGACAACACTTAACTACTTTTATATGAAACAGTTTCCGGTCTTACCACCAGAAAGCTACAGTCAAGCCGACCTCGACTTTATCGTCCCCCGCGTACTCGAACTCACCTACACCAGCCATGACCTGCGCGGCTGGGCCCGGGACCTCGGCTACCACGGCGAACCCTTTACCTGGAACGACAAGCGCCGCAGCCAGCTCCGCGCCGAGCTTGATGCCTACTACGCCAAACTCTACGGCCTCACCCGGGACGAACTTCGCTACATCCTCGACCCCGCAGACATCATGGGCGACGACTACCCGAGCGAAACCTTCCGTGTGCTGAAAAACAAAGAGCTGAAGGAGTTTGGCGAATACCGCACCCAAAGGCTGGTGCTGGAGGCGTGGGATGCGTTGCAACAACCGCAGCCGATCACGGTGCCCACCGTCAAACCGACGCGACGTACCGTGCCGCTTCCCGTCTATGCCGAAGGCGGTACGCCTGCTTCCGAGGCAGAGGATTGGCTGGCTGGCCTGATCTGCGACGTGCTTCTGCACGCTGGAGCGTGTGACGACAATCGCTTGCGGCGTATTCTCGGAGCACGGCTACCAGAAGGCTCTCCGCATGCAGAGCTGTTGTACGAATGGCTGGCGCCAGTGAATACGGAACGTTGGCCGCACATTTGCAGCTGGCTTCGTGATTTATTGAGTGTAGCCGTGACTGCCCCCCTGTCCATTCGCAATCCCGAAGCACTAGGCTCAGTCATTGGCGACCATCGTACCGAGTCGCTGGCACGAGCCTTGATCGAAGCACGTTGCCAGAAAGAAGCGGCCTTGGCAGAAGCGCTGTCAGGCTCGACACCGACTGCACAAACCGACGAGCTACGCAAACGGGGATAATGGATATGACCGACGCTGCAACCTTGCCGACAAGCCCTGCCAAACCACGCCTGTGGGTAGAAACTCTGTGGCTTCTGGACTCGCTGACAGCTCAGCAGCCTTTGCGCGAAATTCCATTGCAGCGCGGGCTGAACCTTATCGTCTCACCTCCGGGCTCAGGCAGTTCAGGTCACGGTGTGGGTAAGACTGCGTTCTGCCAGTTGCTGCGCTTTGTACTGGATGATCCGCTCTGGTCGAGTGGTTCAGCTTTGCGCGATGAATTGCTGAATAGTCGTGAACTAAAAGAGGGCGCTGTAGCCGCCCGCGTTCATGTCGGTGGCGAAGTCTGGACAGTTTTGAAACCTTGGCTGCATCAGAAACACTACCGAGCATCGCGATCTGCTGATTGGCGGCAACTGGTGGCCAATGAAGTCGAAAACGAGTTCAGTGCCTATCAGGCTGCACTGCGCCAGCATCTAGTCGAAATCCTGCCCGTTCAGGAGTTGCCAACCTCGAAGCAATCCATCGAGTGGTACCAGATTCTGGCTTGGTGTTCCCGCGACCAGAATGCGCGCTACCACAACTATTACCAGTGGCGCGCCGATGGTGTTGGATTCAGTCTGCCAGCAAGGTCGCCTGCTGCGCTCATGCAAATCGTGTTGGGCCTGTTGCATGACGCGACAACACTGCGCGACCTGGATAGCACCGCTAGGGAGATTGAGGAACAAAAATCTAAGCTGCAAGCACTGCGAGAAGAACCCGCCCAGCTACTGAGGCATGTGCGTCGCCAACTGACTCAACGTCTCCACACCCCCGTTACTACGCCTTTCCGGCAGGATGGCCTGTTTGAACACCCAAATCTCTTGGCTCTCGCCAAGCAACGGCATGACGGCTATCAGCAAGAGTTGCAAGAAATTGAAGCTGAACGGTTGGCGCTTGCAGCAGAGCGCCAGGCGCTGGTGGAGCAGCGAGCGCCGCTGAAAGCGAGAATTGACCTTCTGACCAATGAGATCGAGCAGAGCGAGGCCATGCTGGCTGGTGACATGCAGCGGGTAGCCGAGTTGCAGAAAGAGGTGTCGTCTTTGCAACATCAGCTACTCACTCGCTGCGACGCAGGAAATCGATTGCTCAGGGATTGCAGCCATGTGATGGAGCGGATTGAACAAATGCAGATCGATAGGAAGCAGCGGTTCACTCTGCATCAGCGCTCCAAAGAGGAACTTGAAAACGAACTGCCCCCCCTGCGTCGCCGACGGGATGAGTTGGAGGCTGAGGCAGAGCCCTTGAATGCACAAGTTGCAGCCGTCGAACAGCGGGAAACCGAGCTTATACTCAGGCATGCACAAGCCTTGGCAGCCGACCAACTTCTCAGTGATGCCATCGAGGACTATGAATACTACGAAGGCGTTGCATCTGGAAGATCCCAATCAACCGATATCGCAACAATGGAGCGAAAGTTGGAGTCGACTCGGCACCGTCGCGAGCAACTTCAAATACAGCACGAGAAGGAGCGTGAGGCCGTAAAGGGGCGTCGCCGGGCGATTAGTGAGTCTATGCAGGCTGTTGCCAAGTCGTTGCCCTCTTTCCAATGGGGCGTTTTCAACGATGAGGATAAGCACCGCAACCATCCATTTCAGATGGGGCCAATGCACTCAACAACCTTCAAGGTTTTAGAAATTCTAGCTGGAGATATCGCCTGCTTACTCGACAGTAAGAGCAAGGAAAGTTTTCATCCCGGATTTTTGTTGCATGACTCGCCCCGCGAAGCAGAAATGAGCGAAACCATATTATGGTCACTGCTTGAGCATGTAGTCTCAAATAAGAGTGATTATTTTCAATACATAGTCACCACCTCAACTGAGCCTACTGAAGAATTAAAACCTTTTGAGCGCCTCAAGCTGTCAGCCAATAGCGAAGATGGTCTTTTATTTCGTCATCGCCTGGGAAGTTCCCAGAGGGTGCTAACATAGAATGTATAAAAGCATGAATATATGCAGCAGCACATTAAACTGTGTAGAAGCCCCCAATTGCTGGGTTTAGGCAGGCCGATCAAGTAAAAAACCAGACATTTACAGGGAGATTTAGCTTGGCTATTCCGTTTACTTACCAAGAGCTTAAACGAGCTTGGCGACAGTTAAGTAGTATCTGTAAGCCCGTCGCCGGCAATACCCGAACCAATCAACACCGGCTATTGTTGTTTTATGCAGCAGAGTGTGGCTTGAAGGCTGTGTGGCTTAAACGTCGGCAAAAGTCTTTTTTTGATGATATAGATATCCAGGCCACAGGCCATGACTTGGGTAAAATATTATCAGCACTCAGAGTTGGCAGCCAAGTCAGCATACCAATAAATATTCAAATGAGCCCTGTAGTAATACAAGGTAAGAAACAAATACCACGTAATGGCGGTATTGAAATTTTACACCAGGTTTGGCGCTATGGCGGCCAGTGCCTACACCCAACTGATATGGCGTGCGAACAACAACTTGAGCAAGTACTGGACTGGATTAAAGGAGAACTGCAATGAACAGAATGACAGGAACACAGCTGCGCCTGTTGACCTGGCTGGATGTGGAGCGTTTGCTCAAGCAAACAACTCACCGCTGGGCTGACCTGCCAGAAAATATCCTGGCCGTGGATTGCTTTGCTTCTGGCATGGATATTTACCACAACGGTGATGAATCGCAGGTAGACCAGTGGCTGACCAAGGTGTTTGGGCGGCTTTATCTGCCGGCTGAAGCCGGGCGACACGTCGAGCTGAAAATCGGCTCAACGGGCTATCCAGTCAACCTGATTCAGGATACTGGCATGCAGAAGAACACACCGCCCGAGTATCCGCTGTGGAAGAATGTGGTCTATTTGCCTGATCCTGAACAGGACGATAATGCAGATGAAAAACTGCTACGTGAACCACCCGCCCAGCTCTATCAAACAGTCAAAATACCTGCTGAGTTTGCTGGCGGCCCGGAGCTGGTTTCTTTTCACTCGTTCAAGGGTGGCGTGGGGCGCACCAGCGCCTTGATGACTTATGTAACGGCTTGTTTTAAAGAGAGCAGTGACGGGCCCAAAAAGATCCTGGTGGTGGATGCCGACCTGGAAGCGCCCGGCGTAACTTTTTGGCTCAGTGATATAAACAGGCCTGACGTTTCGTTTGTACAGCTGCTTGAGGCTTTGCACTACCCGCCGACCAGTACGGATGAGGCGCTGGAGTACTTTGCCGCCGAGTTAAAGAAAACCTCCTATAGCGTAAATGGACTGGAGCGAGAGTTGTTTGTACTGCCAGCAGCCCTGGATTTAAGCGAGATCCAGGATATGCCGGTCACACCCGAACATCTGGCGCGTAATCCAGCGAATCCCTGGCAGTTAACGGATCATCTGCATGCATTGGGCCAAAAGCTGGGGGCAGATGCCGTGTTTATTGATTTGCGCGCGGGCCTGAGCGAGCTGGCGAGCCCTTTGTTATTTGATCCGCGTATTGACCACTTTTTTGTTACCACGGTTGCACCTCAGTCGATACTGGGCATGACGGAAGTGCTACGCAGCTTGCACACCTATAACCGACGCTTGCCGGAAGACCTACAAGCCAGGGCCAGGCCTAGCGTTGTGTTGAGCCTGCTCACCAAAGAGTTGCGCGAGTCTGCAAGCTATGCAGACGCCATTAAAAGGCTTGAGCAGGCATATCCCTCGTCCGAGCCGTTGGTTTCACACATTGAATGGCTTGAAGCCAGCTTCAATAACAGCCTGATGTCTATCAGTGATATTGATGAAGCCTTGGCAAGATTTTCCGAAGCTTTTCCTTTATTCAATGCGGCGGAAAGCTGGGCCAAAGCACTTTATGCAGTGCAGCCCGGATTGAATATTGGTGGCCAGAAAAAAAATGAGCGCACAGAACAGGAGCGACAAGAGCTGGCGCGAAAATTATATGAAATATGCACGGAAGCAGCCTTTGCTGAAGGCAACAATCTAGGCAGCCTGCTGGCTATTGAGCCCTTGATCAATTTGGGGAAGCACTTTTCCAAAGAGCTGCCCAACGCACTGGTTATCGGTGCCAAGGGGTCGGGCAAAACCTTTACGTTTCGTCAGATGGTGCAATGCCAGAGCT
>Ga0079223_10001443_pt1 | contig 14092 bp, 13 predicted proteins | sample Stecom2011_FD_75072 | JGI IMG/M metagenome (GOLD analysis project Ga0079223, IMG submission 75072) | Agricultural soil microbial communities from Utah to study Nitrogen management - Steer compost 2011 | ecosystem: Environmental > Terrestrial > Soil > Agricultural land | place: USA: Utah... | reverse complement strand
GGCATCGGCGCGCTGAACCTGAGCGTGATCGGCAAGATCTTCACCTCCTGGGTGGTTACCCTGCCGGTCGGCGCGCTGCTGTCGATTCTCTACTTCACCCTGCTCCGCATCCTCTTCCTGTGATGCTCAGACGCCATGCCTACCGGCATGGCGTCTTTCGTGCTTCACTGGCCGACCTGACCCGCACCGGAGAAGGTCGATGCCCCTGCCCTCCCTCCAGCGGCAATTCGCCGCGCTGATCGCCGCCCCCTCGGTGAGCTGCACCCAGCCGTCCCTCGACCAGTCCAATGGCGAGGTGATCGCGTTGCTGGAGGGCTGGCTCACCACCCTGGGGTTTCGCTGCGAGGTCCTGCAGGTACAGCCCGGCAAGTTCAACCTGCTGGCCACCCGTGGCAGTGGCCCCGGCGGACTGGTGCTGGCCGGTCACAGCGACACCGTGCCTTGCGATCCGGCGCTGTGGCGCAGTGATCCCTGGCAGCTGGCCGAGCGCGACGGTCGCTGGTACGGGCTGGGTGCCTGCGACATGAAGGGCTTCTTCCCGCTGGTGATCGAGGCCGTGCGCTGCCTGCTCGACCAGCCGTTCCGCCAACCGCTGATCATTCTCGCCACCTGTGACGAGGAGAGCTCCATGAGCGGCGCCCGCGCCCTGGCGGACGCCGGCCGGCCGCTGGGCCGTGCGGCGGTGATCGGCGAGCCCACCGGTCTCAGGCCTATCCGCCTGCACAAGGGCATCATGATGGAGCGCCTGGACATCATCGGGCAGAGCGGCCACAGCTCCGACCCGAACCTCGGCCACAGCGCCCTGGAAGCCATGCATGCGGCCATCGGCGAGCTGCTGGCGCTGCGCGCCGAATGGCAGCGGGAATATCACAACCCGCTGTTCCAGGTGGCCGTGCCGACCCTCAACCTGGGCTGCATCCACGGCGGCGACAACCCCAACCGCATCTGCGGACGCTGCATGCTGGAATTCGACCTGCGCCCGTTGCCGGGGATGCAGGCCGAGCAGCTGCGCGCGGCGATCCAGGCGCGGCTGCGGCCGCTGGCCGAGCGTCACCAGGTGCGCATGGATTTCGCGCCGCTGTTCCCCGAGGTGCCGCCATTCGAAGAGCCCGCCGCCAGCGAGCTGGTGCGTCTGGCCGAACGGCTCACCGGGCATACCGCCGAAGCGGTGGCGTTCGCCACCGAGGCGCCGTATCTTCAGCAGCTCGGTTGTCAGACCCTGGTGCTCGGCCCCGGCGACATCGCCTGTGCCCACCAGCCGGACGAGTACCTGGCCCTGGAACGCATCGAGCCGACCGTGCAGCTGCTGCGCCGGCTGATCGAGCACTACTGCCTGCAACCGTCCACCTGATCACGCCCCACTCGACAGGCCCCGCTTCATGCACGACTACGTCAGCTGGCTTCGCAATTCCTCGCCCTACATCAACGCGCACCGCGAGCGTACCTTCGTGGTCATGCTGCCGGGGGACGCCATCGAACATGTCAACTTCGGCAACATCGTCCACGACCTGGTGCTGCTGCACAGCCTGGGGGTGCGCCTGGTGCTGGTGCACGGCTCGCGTCCGCAGATCGAGGCGCGGCTGGCCCAGCGCGGCCTGCAGGCGCGCTTCCACAAGGGCCTGCGCATCACCGACCAGCCGACCCTGGAATGCGTGATCGACGCCGTCGGTCAGCTGCGCATCGCCATCGAGGCGCGTCTGTCCATGGACATGGCCGCCTCGCCCATGCAGGGCGCGCGCCTGCGCGTCACCGGCGGCAACTTCGTCACCGCGCGGCCCATCGGCGTGGTGGACGGGGTGGACTACCACCACACCGGCGAGGTGCGCCGCATCGACCGCAAGGGCATCGGCCGCCAGCTGGACGAGCGCAGCATCGTGCTGCTCTCCTCGCTGGGCTACTCGCCCACCGGGGAGATCTTCAACCTGGCCTGCGAGGACGTGGCCACCCGCGCCGCCATCGAACTGGGCGCCGACAAGCTGCTGCTGTTCGGTGCCGAGCAGGGGCTGCTGGACGAGCAGGGCCGGCTGATCCGCGAGCTGCGTCCGCAGCAGGTCAGCCAGCATCTGCCGCGCCTCGGCGACAGCTACCAGGCCAGCCTGCTGAAGGCGGCCGCCAGCGCCTGTCGCAGTGGTGTGAAGCGCTGCCACATGGTCAGCTACGTGGAGAACGGCGCGCTGCTCAACGAGCTGTTCACCCGCGACGGCAGCGGCACCCTGATCGATCAGGAGCAGTTCGAGTCGCTGCGCGAGGCGACCATCGCCGACGTAGGCGGTCTGCTGGAGCTTATCCGCCCGCTGGAGGAGCAGGGCATCCTGGTGCGCCGCTCGCGGGAGGTGCTGGAGCGCGAGGTGGAGCAGTTCAGCGTGGTGGAGCGCGACGGTCTGATCATCGCCTGTGCGGCGCTTTATCCGGTGCCCGACTCGGATTGGGGCGAGCTGGCCTGCCTGGCCGTGCATCCGGACTATCGCCACGGCCAGCGTGGCGATGCACTGCTCGAACGCATCCAGGAGCGCGCCCGCGCCCTGGGCCTGAAGACCCTGTTCGTGCTCACCACCCGCACCGCGCACTGGTTCCAGGAGCGCGGCTTCCAGGCCAGCAGCGTGGAGCGTCTGCCGGCGGCCAGGGCCTCGCTGTACAACTACCAGCGGCAGTCGAAGGTGTTCGAAAAGCGTCTGGAACCGTAGCGTTGGGGTGCGGCCTGCGAGTCGGCCCGGTGGCCAGCGCGTTGCGTTGAGCAACCGGGGGGCAGGCGTCGCTCCGGGACGGTCGGTGCTTTCCCGGCCGCCCGTTGCGACGGCCGGAGGCAGCATTGCCGGCGGGGCACCCGACCGTCAGTGGGCGATGTTCAGGAGGCTGGCCTGATAGGCGGCCACGAAGGTCTCGAAATCACCCTCGTCCTCGCCTTCGAGGCGCCGCTGGGCTTCCAGCGATTCCCGGGCCTGGGCCTCGAAGAGGGCCTGTTCCTCGGCCGGCAGCGGCGCGGCCAGGAACGCCTGGGTGTGCTCGCGGCTCAGGCGACGGGCAAAGGCGGTATGGCTTTCGCCCCGCTCGCGCAGAGTGGCGAGGATGCGCGCCGAGGGGGTGAGTGCCACATCGGCCACCTTGCCGACCTGGGCCTGTAGGGCCCGCCGGTGGCCCTCACCGCCGCGCGCCCGGTCGAGCAGCTCGGCCACCGGACGCATGGCGTCGAGCAGCTCGGCGGCCCACTGGCGCAGTTCCACCTGCTCCTGGCCCCGCTGCAGATGCAGGCCGGGGCGCCGGCCTTCGGTGGCGGTCTTCAGGAAGTTGGCGGTACAGCGTCCGCATTCGCCATCGGCCAGCAACGGGCTGTCCTGCAGGGCGCAGTAGAGCAGGAAGGTATCCAGGAACAGCGCTTCGGCAAGGTCGATGCCCAGCGGCAGGAAGGGGTCGATGTCCAGGCAGCGCACCTCGACGTATTGCACGCCGCGCGCCAGCAGTGCCTGCAGCGGACGTTCGCCGGGGTAGATGACGCGTTTGGGGCGGATGCTGGAGTAGTACTCGTTCTCGATCTGCAGCAGGTTGGTGTTCAGCTGCAGCCACTCGCCATCCCGGCGGGTGCCGATCTCGGCGTAGGGCGCATAAGGTGTGGACACCGCGTTGAGCAGGCTCTCGGTGTAGCTGGCCAGGTCGTTGTAGCAGGGCGTCATGCCGGCCTGGGCGCTGTTCTGGTAGCCCAGGTCGCTCATGCGCAGGCTGGTGGCCCAGGGCAGATAGAGGGTGTCGGCATCCAGCTGCTGCAGCTGGTGGCTGCGCCCGCGCAGGAAGTTGGCGTCGAGCGCCGGCGAGGCGCCGAACAGGTACATCAGCAGCCAGCTGTAGCGGCGGAAGTTGCGGATCAGGCCGATGTAGCGCGCCGACTGGTAGTCGCGCGCCTCGCGGCTGTCGTTTTCCGCCGTGCGCAGCAGGGTCCACAGCGACTCGGGCAGCGAGTAGTTGTAGTGGATCCCGGCGATGCACTGCATGGTCTTGCCGTAGCGCAGCGCCAGACCCTTGCGGTAGACGTACTTGAGACGGCCGATGTGGGAGTTGCCGTAGCGGGCGATGGGGATGTCCTCCTCGGCCGGCAGCGGGCCGGGCATGGAGGAGCTCCACAGGTATTCGCCGGCCAGCTTGCCGCTGGTGAAGCGATGGATGCGCTCCAGCTCATCGAGGGTCTGCGCCGGATCCTCGCTGGTGCCGGTGATGAATTCCAGCAGCGCCTCGGAATAGTCGGTGGTGATCCGTTCGTGGGTCAGCGCCGAACCCAGGGCCTCGGGATGCGGGGTGAGCGCCAGCCGGCCCTGCTTGTCGACCCGCAGGGTCTCGCGTTCGATGCCATGCAGGGCCCGGCCGAGCAGGGGGAGGTGTTCCGGCTCGGCCAGCAGTGCCAGGCGACGGTTGAGTAGATCGCTCAAAATATTCAGTCCTACGCGTGAATCGCCCCAATATGAGGTTGGACCCTCACGATCACAAGAGCGCGGCGGCCGTTCGCCGCATGGGCGCCGACCGCCGCAACGGGGGAAAGGCTACAGGCAGGCGAAGGTGGCCTGGGCCTTGGCCACCAGCTTGTCGCCCTGATGCACATCCGCCTCGATGACCTGGGTGCGGCGTCCGCCGTGGACCACCCAGGCGCGGCACAGCAGCTCGCCGTCGCTGACGCTGCGGATGTAGTTGACCTTGCATTCCAGGGTGACGGTGTTCGGCACGCCGTCGTTCAGGCTGTGGCTGGCCTGGCCCATGGTGGTGTCGATCAGCGAGAACAGGGCGCCACCATGCAGCTTGCCGTGCAGGTTGCGCAGGCCGTCATGCATGTTGAGGCGCAGCACCGCCTCGCCCTTTTCCACCTTGATGATTTCCAGGCCGAGCAGGCGCCCGAAGGCGCTGCTCTTGCCGATGGCTTCGTCTTGCACGCTCATGAATTACTTTCTCAACTGCTTGGCGTTGGCGAACAGGGCCGCCATGGCGGTATTGGCCGCGGCCGGCTTGTCCTGCTTCGAGTGACGCTCGCTGCGTGGCTGGCCGCCACGGGACTGGCCGCCCCGCGGGCCTTCGACCTTCTCGCCGGGGGTGTCGGACATGCGCATGGACAGGCCGATGCGCTGGCGAGGGATGTCCACTTCCATGACCTTGACCTTGACGATGTCGCCGGCCTTGACCACTTCGTAGGGGTCCTTGACGAACTTTTCCGACAGCGCCGACACGTGCACCAGCCCGTCCTGGTGCACGCCGATGTCGACGAAGGCGCCGAAGTTGGTCACGTTGGTGACCACACCCTCCAGCACCATGCCGGGCTTGAGGTCGGCCAGGGTTTCCACGCCGTCCTGGAACTCGGCGGTCTTGAACTCGGGCCGCGGGTCGCGGCCGGGCTTGTCCAGCTCCTTGAGGATGTCGGTCACCGTCGGCAGGCCGAAGCGCTCGTCGGTGAACCTGGCCGGGTCGAGGCGCTTGAGGAAGGCGGAGTCGCCGATCAGCGAGCGGATGTCACGTCCGGTGTCGGCGGCGATGCGCTGTACCAGCGGGTAGGCCTCCGGGTGCACGGCCGAGGCGTCCAGCGGGTTGTCGCCGTTCATCACGCGCAGGAAGCCGGCGGCCTGCTCGAAGGTCTTGTCGCCCAGGCGTGGCACCTTCTTCAGGTCGCTGCGCGAGCGGAAGGCGCCATTGGCGTCGCGGAACTGCACGATGTTCTGTGCCAAGGTGGCGTTCAGCCCGGAGATGCGCGCCAGCAGCGCGGCGGAAGCGGTGTTCACGTCCACGCCCACGGCGTTCACGCAGTCCTCGACCACCGCGTCCAGCGAGCGCGCCAGCTTCAGCTGCGACACGTCGTGCTGGTACTGGCCGACGCCGATGGACTTGGGATCGATCTTCACCAGCTCGGCCAGCGGGTCCTGCAGGCGGCGGGCGATGGACACCGCGCCGCGCAGCGACACGTCCAGGTCGGGGAATTCGCGGGCGGCCAGTTCGGAGGCCGAGTACACCGAGGCGCCGGCCTCGCTGACCATGATCTTGGTGAGCTTCAGGCCCGGCAGCTTCCTGATCAGCTCGCCGGCCAGCTTGTCGGTTTCGCGGATGGCGGTACCGTTGCCGATGGCGATCAGGTCCACCGCATGCTTGGCGCACAATCTGGCCAGCACGGCCAAGGTGCCGTCCCAGTCGTTGCGCGGCGCGTGCGGGTAGACGGTGGCGGTGTCCAGCAGCTTGCCGGTGGCATCCACCACGGCCACCTTGCAGCCGGTGCGCAGGCCCGGGTCCAGGGCCAGCACGGCACGCGGGCCGGCCGGCGCGGCCAGCAGCAGGTCGTGCAGGTTGCGGGCGAACACGCTGATGGCCTCGTCCTCGGCCTGCTCGCGAAGCTCGCCGAGCAGGTCGGTTTCCAGGTGGGTGTACAGCTTGACCTTCCAGGTCCAGCGCACCACCTCGGCCAGCCACTTGTCGGCGGCGCGGCCCTGGTTGGCCAGGCCGAAATGCTCGCCGATCATCAGTTCGCAGGGATGCAGGGTACCCGGCGCTTCCTCGCCCGCCTTCAGGCTGATGCTCAGCACGCCCTCGTTGCGACCGCGGAAGATCGCCAGGGCACGGTGCGAGGGCACGCCCTTGAGGCGTTCGTCGTGCTCGAAGTAGTCGCTGAACTTGGCGCCCTCCTGCTCCTAGCCAGGCACCAGGCGGGCGCTGAGCACGGCCTCGTTCTTCAGGAAGGTGCGCAGACGGTCGAGCAGTGTGGCGTCCTCGGCGAAGCGCTCCATGAGGATGTACTTGGCGCCTTCCAGCACCGCCTTGACGTCGGCGAAGCCCTTCTCGGCGTCGATGAAACGCTCGGCCTCCTGTTCCGGGTTCAGCTCCGGGTTGCCGAACAGGGCGTCGGCCAGTTCGCCGAGGCCGGCTTCCAGGGCGATCTGGCCCTTGGTGCGGCGCTTCTGCTTGTAGGGCAGGTAGAGGTCTTCCAGGCGGGTCTTGGTCTCGGCGGCGAGGATCTCGCGCTTGAGTTCCGGGGTCAGCTTGCCCTGTTCCTCGATGCTGGACAGGATCGCGCCGCGGCGTTCCTCCAGCTCGCGCAGGTAGCGCAGGCGCTCCTCCAGCTGGCGCAGCTGGGTGTCGTCCAGGCTGCCGGTCACTTCCTTGCGGTAGCGGGCGATGAAGGGCACGGTGGAGCCCTCGTCCAGCAGGGCGACGGCGGCGGCCACCTGTTGCGGGCGGACGCCCAGTTCTTCGGCGATGCGTGCGTTGATGTCCATGTGGGTTTCCAGCGTCGATCCAGGCATGCAGGCCGAGCCTGCGCGAAAAGGGCGGCAGTATAAAGCAGCTGTACCCGCCCGTGCGGCAACGCCGTGGCCGCCTGCCGGTTCGCTGCGAGGGAAAAATCTGTTAACAATGCCCGGACCTGGCGCCCGGAGTGGCTGCGCCATAATGCGCCGCATTCATTTTGGGGAGTTCCCATGAGCAGCACGGCATCCGCCAACGAAGGCGAAAAGATTCTGGTGGTCGATGACGACGCGCGCCTGCGTCGCCTGCTGGAGCGCTTCCTCGACGAGCAGGGCTATCGGGTGCGCACGGTGGAGAACGTCGAGCAGATGGACCGCCTGCTGGCCCGCGAGATCTTTCATCTGGTGGTGCTCGACCTGATGCTGCCCGGCGAGGACGGCCTGTCGGCCTGCCGCCGTCTGCGCGAGAAGAACAACCAGGTGCCGATCATCATGCTCACCGCCAAGGGCGACGAAGCCAGCCGCATCCAGGGCCTGGAGGGCGGCGCCGACGACTACCTGGCCAAGCCCTTCAACCCGCGCGAGCTGCTGGCCCGCATCAAGGCGGTGCTGCGCCGCCAGGCGCCGCTGGTGCCCGGCGCGCCGGCCAGCGAGGACGAGGTGGTCACCTTCGGCGACTACCAGCTGTCGCTGGCGACCCGCGAGCTGAAGAAGGGCGACCAGGTGCAGATGCTCACCACCGGCGAGTTCGCCGTGCTCAAGACCCTGGTGCAGCATGCCCGCGAACCGCTGACCCGCGACAAGCTGATGAACCTGGCGCGTGGCCGCGAGTGGGACGCCCTGGAGCGCTCCATCGACGTGCAGATTTCCCGTCTGCGCCGGCTGATCGAGCCGGACCCCTCCAAGCCGCGCTATATCCAGACGGTGTGGGGCGTGGGCTACGTGTTCGTGCCGGACGGCAACAAGTAAGCGGCCCGCCCCTTCGGGCGGCCCCCTCCGGAGCGTCCCTCCCCCATGAAAGCGCCCTTCTGGTTCCCGCAGAGCTTCTTTGCCCGCACACTGTGGATGGTGCTGATCGTCGTCCTGTTCTCCAAGGTGCTCACCCTGGTGTACCTGATGATGAACGAGGACGTGCTGTTCGATCGCCAGTACAGCCACGGCGCGGCGCTGACCGTGCGCGCCTACTGGGCGGCGCCCGAGGCGGACCGCCCGCGCATCGCCGAGGCCGCCGGCCTGCGGGTGGCGCCGCGCGCGCTGGTGCCGGATGGCGAGTATCACTGGCCCTACAGCGACATCTTCGCTCGGCAGATGCAGGACGAGCTGGGCGAGGACACCCAGGTGCGCCTGCGCGCCATCGGCTCGCCGGCCCTGTGGGTGCATGCCCCCAGCCTGGGTCCGGACTGGCTGCGGGTGCCCATGTACCCGTCCCCGCTGCGCGGCCAGCGCATCTGGAACGTGCTGGGCTGGTTCCTGGCCATCGGCCTGCTGTCCACGGCGGCGGCCTGGATCTTCGTGCGCATGCTCAATGCACCCCTCAAGCGCCTGGTGTTCGCCGCCCGTCAGGTGGGCCGCGGCCGCAGCGTGCGTCTGCCGATCAGCGACACGCCCAGCGAACTCACCGAGGTGTACCGGGCGTTCAACCAGATGGCGGCCGACGTGGAGAAGGCCGCCAGCGAGCGGGAGCTGATGCTGGCCGGGGTGTCCCATGACCTGCGCACGCCACTCACCCGCCTGCGCCTGTCCCTGGAGCTCTTGGGCAACGACTCGGAGCTGACCGAGGACATGGTGCGCGATATCGAGGACATGGACGCCATCCTCGACCAGTTCCTGGCCTTCATCCGCGACGGCCGCGACGAGCCGGTGGAAGACCTCGACCTGGCCGAGCTGGTGCGCGAGACGGTGGCGCCCTACAACCAGCAGCAGGAGCAGGTCGAGCTGGCGCTGCAGGAGGACATTCCGCCGGTGCCGCTGCGGCGCATTTCCATCAAGCGCCTGCTTACCAACCTGATCGAGAACGCCCTGCGCTATGGCAGCCAGCAGGTTCGCGTGGAGGCGCGCCTGGCAGGCGAGCCGGGGGCGCCCTTCGTGCTGCTCAGTGTGCAGGACCGCGGGCCCGGCCTGGCCGAGCACGAGCTGAGCGACATCTTCAATCCCTTCATCCGTGGCGACCGCGCTCGCGGCGGCACCGGCACCGGGCTGGGCCTGGCCATCGTCAAGCGCATCGCCGCGCTGCACGGCGGGCACGTGGAACTGCGCAACCGCGAGGGCGGCGGCCTGGAGGCGCGGGTATGCCTGCCTCTGGGGCTGTTGCTGCCGCGCGAGGCGGGTTGAGATAGATCCCGCCATGGGAGCGGCTTCAGCCGCGAGTTGCGACGCGGGGTGGATCGCGGCTGAAGCCGCTCCCACAGCAGGTGCCAGGGCGCTCAGCCCTTGCCTTTGGTCCGCGTGGCGCCGTGGCAGGCATTCTTTTCCAGGTACTCGATGACCAGCGAGGCGATGTCCTTGCCGGTGGTGGACTCGATGCCCTCCAGGCCCGGCGAGGAGTTCACCTCCATTACCAGCGGACCGTGGTTGGAGCGCAGGATGTCCACCCCGGCGACGTTCAGGCCCATGGCGCGGGCCGCGCGGATGGCGGTGGAGCGTTCTTCCGGGGTGATCTTGATCAGGCTGGCGGTGCCGCCCCGGTGCAGGTTGGAGCGGAACTCGCCCGGCTTGGCCTGGCGCTTCATGGCGGCGATCACCCGGTCGCCGACCACGAAGCAGCGGATATCGGCACCGCCGGCCTCCTGGATGTATTCCTGCACCATGATGTCCTGCTTGAGGCCCATGAAGGCCTCGATCACCGATTCGGCGGCCTTCTCGGTTTCGCACAGCACCACGCCGATGCCCTGGGTGCCTTCCAGCACCTTGATCACCAGCGGCGCGCCACCGACCATGCGGATCAGGTCGGGCACGTCGTCCGGGGAATGGGCGAAGCCGGTCACCGGCAGGCCGATGCCCTTGCGCGACAGCAGCTGCAGCGAGCGCAGCTTGTCCCGGGAGCGGCTGATGGCCACCGACTCGTTGAGCGGGAACACGCCCATCATCTCGAACTGGCGCAGCACGGCGCAGCCGTAGAAGGTCACCGAGGCGCCGATGCGCGGGATCACCGCGTCGAACCCCTCCAGTGGCTGGCCGCGGTAGTGGATCTGCGGCTTGTGGCTGGCGATGTTCATGTAGGCGCGCAGGGTGTCGATCACCTGCACCTCGTGGCCGCGCTGGCGACCGGCCTCCACCAGGCGGCGGGTCGAATAGAGATTGGGATTGCGGGAAAGAATGGCAATCTTCATTGCGCACCGGTGAGCATGGGAAGCTGGGGTTTGTCCTGCACGTAGGTCAGGGAGGGGTTAACCACCAGTTGGCCATCGATCAGCGCCTTGGCGCCCAGCAGTACCCGGTAGCGCATGTTGCGGCGGCAGGTCAGGGTGAAGTGCACGGGCCAGGTCCGGTCACCGAGGGTCAGGCGGGTGCGGATCATGTAGCGCAACTGCGCGGCCCCGTTGGAGCTGCGCACCCGCTTGACCGCGACCAGCGGCGCCTCGCAGCGATGTTTGCGCTGTACCAGGGTGCCCAGGTGCGCCGTGAAGCGCACCCAGCGCTCGCCACCATGGGTGAAGGGCTGGATATCGCTGGCATGCAGCGCCGAGGTGCCGGCGCCGGTGTCTATCTTGGCGCGCAGGCCGACCAGGCCCAGATCCGGCAGGCAGATCCACTCGCGTAATCCGACGACGTTGAGATGATCGAACGTCTTCATGGCGGCCCCTCCGGAAATTTTCCGGCATTCTAGTGGCCTGTCGCGGGCCGCACACCTGCCAGTTTGTCGTGCGGTGCGCGTGAATCACCCAGGAGCATGCATGAACGATCGAGACGACAAGGTCCGCCTGGACAAATGGCTGTGGGCGGCGCGCTTCTTCAAGACCCGCGCGCTGGCCAAGGCGGCGATCGAGAGCGGCAAGGTGCAGCACCGGGGCGAGCGCTGCAAGCCGGGCCGCGAGCCGAAGATCGGCGAGGAGTACCGCATCCGCTGCGGCTACGACGAGCGCACCGTGCGGGTGCTGGCGCTGTCCGACGTGCGCCGTGGCGCGCCGGAGGCGCAACTGCTCTACCAGGAAACCGAGGAGAGCATTGCCAGGCGCGAGGAGGCCGCGCGGCTGCGTCGCGAAGGCGCGGTCGGCATCGAGACCGAGGGCCGTCCCACCAAGAAGCAGCGCCGGCAGATTCATCGCTTCCTCGAGGATTACTGAGCCAGCGCGCTGTAGGCGATGCGCGGCACCCCGTCCAGCCGTCGGGCCAGCACCTCGCCCAGGGACAGTTCGTCCTCCAGGTAGGCGTCGCCGAACCCCTGGCGCAACGGATAGGGATGGGCGATCACCTCCAGCACGCCATGGTCGGGCAGCAGGCCGTGGTGCAGGTCCAGGGGTGTGCACACGTGGTCGGCGCTGGCCGGCGCCAGGCGGCGCAGGCGCCCGTTCAGCCAGGCCTTGAACAGCCGCTTGGGCAGGTTGATGTTGCGTCCCAGGTTGCGGGCCAGGCGCAGCGGCACGCCCTGACGGGCGGCGAAGCGGGCCACCACCTCGCCCACCGGCAGGATGTTGTGCACATGCTGGTGCGAATCGATGTGGCTGAGACAGACGCCGTGCTCCAGGCAGCGCTGCCACTGCGCCTGCAGTTCCGCCTCGATGGCCCGGCGCGTGGGCGCCGGCAGCCACAGCTGGTGCCTCGGCAGGTGCAGGTCGAACTCGCCGGCCGCGTTGCAGAAGCGCGGCTGGCGGCGGATGGCGGCGCTCAGCGGCCTGCCATAGGTGAGGTTGAAGTGCAGGCCGATGCGGCCCTGCAGCCCGTGCTGGCGGGCCAGCGCGCAGGCCTCCTCGAAGGCCGGCATGTTGGCCATCAGGGTGGCCGAGCTGATCAGCCCCTGCTGGAAGGCGCTGATGATGGTGCGGTTCTCGTCGCTGCTCAGGCCGAAATCGTCGGCGTTGATGATCACGCGCTGGATCATTGGCTGGCTCCCTGCAGGGCTTCGCCGCCCGGCTCCTCGCCGTTGCGGCGCTGCTTGCGCCATTCCCAGGCGCGATGGGCCAGGCCCATGAGGACGCCGGACGGGCGCCAGGAATAGAAGCTCCAGCGCAGGTGCTCGACCTGGCCGCTCATGCGCTCGTGCAGCTGATGGGTGGAGCCGCTGCGGCTGACCCGCGAGGCGTCGATCCAGCGCCAGCCCTCCTCGAAACCCCACTGGATCCACTCGTCCAGCAGCAGGCGCCCGCCGCTGAGGTCGGCGTATTCCGGCAGGAAGGCCAGGTTGTAGTCGTAGAGTCGTCCCCGCTCCAGCAGACCCAGGCGATAGCTGATGCAGCGCCCCTCATGTTCCAGCATGACGACCCGTACCAGCCCCTGGGCGGCCAGGGCGCCGAAGGCTTCGCGCATCCAGCGACCGCGGGGCTCGCAGAAGATGCCCACCTCTTCCTGGCCCTTCCAGCTGCGCTCCTCGACGGCGGCCAGGCTGTCCAGCACCTCGCCGATGGTGGCGGCATCCGGCGTTACGCGGCGGATCACCACGCCGATCTGCTCGCAGCGCCGGCGTGCCTTGCGCAGCTTGTAGCGTACGTTGCGGTGGGGCTCCTGCACCGCTTCCGCGCCGAGCCGGTGATAGGGCGCGCGGCAGCTCAGGTGGCGGTGGTGATTGGAGCTCAGGCTCGCCCAGTGCTCCATGCAGCGCAGGGTGTTGGCGTCGGTGGTGAACTCGTTGAGCTGCAGCACCGTGTGTGGCAGGCGCTGACGGATCGCCTCCAGCGCCTGGGTCAGCCCCTGCCTGTCCAGCAGGCACGGCAGGGCCAGCCGGTCGGTCAGCGGGTAGCCGAGGTGGCGCAGGGTGCGCCAGGTCAGGCCGAAGCGCGACTCCCGGAAGGTCACCAGGGGCAGGCACAGGTGCAACTGATCGCCGCTCCAGCCGAGCAGGATGTGCAGCGACTGGTCGGGCTGCAGGTGATGCTCGGCGGCCAGCAGCCAGGCGGGGTGATTGAAGGGGGTGGCGTGGGTCAGGCGATTGCACAGCTGGGTGTACGCCTGGGTGGGGAAATCGGGTGCGGACAGCGAATCACACCACTGGAAGCGGTAATCCATGACCGATCGCTCTGACGAATGAGGGGGTGGATCCAAGCCGGTGCAGCATCCCGCTGCATGGCTGCAGCAGCTGTTTATAGCAGGCTTTTCCGGAGTCAGAGTCTGGAAAGGATTGGAAACACATTTCGAATCGCGGAAAGCGGACATTTGTCGGCATTCCGCTTCGGCCCCGGCCCGATGGCCTAGAGTAGGCCCACTGCCAGCCCTCGCCTCGGTTTCGCGGGGGCGACACCCTGCAAGGACGCACACATGAGTGACCTTTCCGCACTGGTCAAGGAAACGCCGGTGGCGGCGGGCCTGAAACATCGAATCGTGGAAGTGACCGACCACGCCGAGCTGGCTCGCCATGTACAGCCCTGGGAACAGCTGATCGAGCAGATTGCCGAGCCCAACGTCTTCTATGCGCCCTGGGCGCTGCTGCCTGCCGTCCGGCATCTGCGTGGCGGCCAGGCCGTGCGGGTCCTGCTGTTCTACCAGGACGCCGAGCGCGGGCAGCTGGATGGCGTGATCCCGCTGTTCGAGCGCACCTGCGGCGGATTCCCCGCCCTGCTGCATGCGTACCAGCATCGCTACTGCTTCCTCTGCGAGCCGCTGCTGCGGCCGGGGCGCGAGGCGGAGGTGGCCGAAACCTTCGTGACCTGGCTGCACCAGCGGCGCTTCCGCTGGCCGCTGCTCCGATTGTGCGGGCTGGATGGCAACGGCCTCTGGCTGCCCCGACTCGAGGCGGCGCTGGAGGC
>Ga0079223_10001441_pt1 | contig 14094 bp, 7 predicted proteins | sample Stecom2011_FD_75072 | JGI IMG/M metagenome (GOLD analysis project Ga0079223, IMG submission 75072) | Agricultural soil microbial communities from Utah to study Nitrogen management - Steer compost 2011 | ecosystem: Environmental > Terrestrial > Soil > Agricultural land | place: USA: Utah... | reverse complement strand
GACGAAGCTCCAGCTCCTGACCATAGGCATCATACTTTCCGTTCACCAACTGCAACGTGCCACGAGTGTCCATGCGGTTGCCAATTCTTAGCGTACCCTCCAGGTCCCCCTCCACACCAAAAGCTTTAAACGTTACCTGATCTTCACCCACCACTACCGTTACGTCCATGTTCAAAGATCGAATAGCTGGCTCTTCCTTGTCTACACCTACCACGACTTCATCTTCGGAAACAGAAACGGCCTGCGGCGGCAGGCCTTTTATTTTGATACTTCCTTTTGGGACAGCAACATGCCCACTTACACTCAAATCACCGTCCTGAAAAGCGATTGTCAGATCTGGAGTGAGCTCAAGGTGGGCATAGGGTTCAAGATTAAATGGCACCCGCGTACCACTGATGGCCAGCGTGCCAGCCGGGCTGCCTTCCCAGTTAACCATTCCCTCCAGTGTGGTCTCACTGCGGGCATTACTTCGGATTCTGCCACTGATATCTGCAGAATAGCCGTTAAGATCAACATTAAGACTTACATCCTCCATAGGTATGGGCAGACGTTGATCAATCAGAGTCCCGTTGCTGAGTGCAATATTTCCGGTCACCGCCGGTTTCATGAGCGGGCCCGATAACTTGCCCTGACCGTTCACCTCACCGGCGATTGTTTCGAATCCGCTAAAAACCCCAAGCACGGCGATATCAAGCTTCTGAAGGTTAAACTGACCTTCTATGGTTTTATCCGGAGAGTCCGGGTCAACCGTTGCTGTCACTGACAACTCACCCAACCCTGTACCGGAAAGCTGAATACTCATATCGACACTGTCTGGCTCAAGCGACAAACTCGCCGTGAAGGTTTCATAATCAAACGATTCCCATTCACCGTCTGTTAAAACCCGGAAATTTCCCCGGCCGGCATCCATCTTGATTTGCCCCTTGGGACCGGCGTCCGTTATAGCGATATCAACACTGCCATCAAGATGAGAGCTCCAGCGCAACGTTTCTGGCATCAGCGATTCAAAGGCTGCCGTTGGGAAGCTGTGAATCCGATAGGCAATCACCGGTGAGGGCAACAGGGTTTGGTCTTCCGCGCAAAGCGAGCTGACTTGCCAGCGCCAGCAATGGGCGGCAAATGTCAGCTTTCCGTCGGCCTGGTAATCAATATCGGCTGGCGATGATAATTGCCAGGTCTGCTCTTGCTCCGTCAAATTCACCAGGCCGGTGGATAAGGCCCCCTGCCAGGCATTCCAAGCTTCGCGGAAGCCGCCATCAAAAGTCAGCTTCAGGTCAGCGTCCTGGTTGGCAGCGGTCAGTGTCAAGTGATGATTTTCGCGGGTTCCTGCCAGATTTACGGTAACCAAATCCAGCTTCTGCCCACTCGCGGAAATACCCTTTGCGGTAATCCGACTGTCCAGAGAAAGCCCAGGGTGCAGCGTCGCATTCGCATTGAGGCTTTCCAGCGCCACACTGTTTTGCCACTTGAGTTCCCGTGCATTTATAACCAACTCACCCTGTGGCTCATCAGGAGACCCTGAGGCGGTCAGCCGGGCTTCCAGGTGACCACCAAGGCCATTCAGGAAATCAGCCGGAGCAGGTAACGACAGTGCGAACTGTCCGGCCAGCCTGTCGCCCCAGGTGCCGTTACCGTTAAGCGTGTTCTCACCGACGGTCACCGTTAGCCCAGATACTTTCCAGGCACCAGAGCCAGTATCAATATCACCCCTGGCACTGGCAGGCTTTGACTGCCATTGGCCTGTCAGGTCCCAGTGGGCTCTCATATCAGGAAGGGCGTTTTCACGAAGAACACCCTGGGTTGTCACATCACCACTCAGACTGGCTTCCAGCAGGGGGAGCCAATATCCAGGATTAAAGTCGTCCAGTGTTAACGCAGCGTGCCATGCGAGAGGGCCGGAAAAATTCAGTGAACCGTCACCCGCCAACGTACCTGCACCGGTTACCACAGCGAGATTTGTCAGCCTGATTTCATCCAGGTCGCCGCTCACCTCTGACGACACTGTAGCCTGCCCCTGCGGGCTTGTTGTTTCCGCCGTCAGACTGGCATGATAGCCGCCGTCAGCCCAACTCACTGAGCCTTCGAGGGTGTTCAGAGTGACTGGCAGCTTGTCAAAGTCCGGAATCAGCGAATACCACGGAAACTCATGGAGCGACACTTCAGTGTCTGCGCTAAAGCCATTTTGCCAACTGACCTTCCCTGTGGCTCTGGCTGTACCCGGTTGTTCAGGGACACCGGTGGTTAGCAGTAGCTCAATATCCCTGGCTCCACCGGTGTCTACGTGGCCATCGAGTGCCAAATCTATTGGCCCTTCGGTACCCGGCAAAGTAGCGCGGCCATGTGTCTTGAAACCAGTTTTGAGACTACCGTCTGCCTCCAGAAACCAGTTTTGAAGAAGAAGCGTTTCCGGTAATGAGTCCAGAGCCAAAAACTGCTCAGAGCTGATCTTGAGCCTTGCCGGTAACGCCCGATCGAGCGGGGCAGTTTTCCCACTAAGGTTAGCGTTCAGATATCCCTGGCTGTGCCCGGTAAGCCTGAGATCCCGAACACTTCCCCCAAGATTGATATCAAGCAACCACTGATCACCGGAAGGCGGTGGCAAGGACACTTTAACGTTAAGATCTACCGGCCAGTCCCGGCGGGTTGTCACGCGCCCGGACACCGTCAGCGTATAATCATCCAGCTTGTAAAACGCTCGCGTCAGTTGCCAGTCCGCACCTGACCCCTCACCGACCAGCTCCAGCCGATCCCATACCCGGCTGCCGTTATAAACAAACGGGCCGAGCCCGACGTCTCCTATGCGCAAGCCCAGTGGCAACTGAATAGTCGGCAGAACAATGCCTTGTTCGCTGCCAGCCTCATCAGACGACGGCTGAACGGTAACATTCAGGCTTTCAGTATGAAGAGTGTCCAGACACTGCTCTTTATTGAAAATACACGTTGGTGACCAGTCGATTACAGGAGCCTGAATATCAACACTGACACCATAACCTTGCCAATTCACAGCTTTTGCCTGCCACTGCCCGAGCAGGGAGCCGTGCCCACCGGTAACCTCAAGCCCGGGTATCTGATCAAAAACCCAGGCAGTACCTGTTTCAGAACGCAGAGCAAGCAGCAAGATTGCGAAAAGAAAGATGGGCAACAGAATAACGATGGCGAGCACGAGTAAAAGCCAGAACCAGAGTGATCTGCGTTTTGGTTGCTGCTCCTGTTTATTACTGTCGTCAGCGTGATCCGTCACAACTCAGGCCCCATGGACAAATGAACACGCCAGCCCCCCCCAAACTCCGGATTCAGGCCCTTGGCAAGATCCAGACGAAGAGGGCCTACCGGACTGATCCAGCGAATCCCGACACCGGCTCCGGTCGCCAGTGGGTCGAAAAGATCATTAATAGCATTGCCGTAATCCACAAATATGGCGGCTCGCCACCGATCGGCAAACTGATACTGATATTCCCCGCTGCTGACAAACAGATAGCGTCCACCTACGGGCACACCGTTATCATTTTCCGGAGACAGTGTTTCATAACCGTAGCCACGAACGCTCTGATCGCCCCCGGCAAAAAAACGCAATGAAGGCGGCACATCTTCAAAACGATTCGTGGCTATACCACCAAACTGAACCCGCCCCAGAAACCGATGATTATCAAACAGAGTAAACAGACCTTTAGCCAGAGCGTTCACATGCAGAATATCCACACTTGATAATACCGCCCGATGCGAGCCGGACACATCAATTTGTAAACGATAACCTCGCGATGCATCAAGTGCCGAGTCGACATGCAGTTTTGAATAGCCAAGCCCAGGCAACAGAAGGCTACTGGTTCCCTTCTCGTCATTGCCAATATTGAAGCGCTCACCTTCCCAGCGAAGTGAAACAATCTGAAGCCATTCATTGTTCAACTGGTGCTGCCACTGCTTCCCGAACATGAGTCGTTCAGACTCTACATTTTCGATGTCTTCCCGCTGATACCCGGTTGTAAGTCGTATCAGATCGGTCATGGGTGGGTTCAGGGGTAGTTCGTACCAACCACTCACATTTTGTCTTGGTTCAGACAACTCTGTTTCAGCACCCCGCTTGTGACCCATCGGATTAATCCAGTGCTCACGCCATGTTCCCCGGAATCTGGGCCCCACGTCTGTGGAAAACCCCACACCGGCAGATACCGAACGTGGCTCCCGGCGAGTGAGTGAAACACGCACAGGTATAACACCGTTAACAGCCGTGGTTGGTCTGGCATCAACATCGACTGCAGAAAAATAGCCGCTGCCGATCAAGTCTCGATTCAGCCGGGCTATCTCATCCGCGTGAAAGGGAATATTGGGTTCAAAAGTTACAAAATTGTGAAGTAATCTGGCTTCAAAGTAAGGCTCGCCTTCAAAAGTCACCTCACCAAGCCGGTAGCGCTCACCACTTTCATAGATCAGAATAATTTCCGCCGTGCGCGCTTCCGGATCAACTTCCAGCTTTCTGGTCGTGAATTTTCCATCAAAATAACCGCGACGACGAGCCCGCGTCTGAATCGTATCCCGCAGGGTTGAGTACTCATCATGATTCAGAATATCCCCCACAGCGGGATGCACCGGAAGATCGTCTACAAATCTGGCGTCTGAGGCTGCTGCTCCGCGAATATCAACGGTGCGCACGCTAATACGAACCGGCTCACCCGGGGTAATTTTCAACAGCAGGTGCGCCTGACTATCCTCGCCGCCATCTTCCACCTGCCACTCGATAACCGGGTGGTAATAGCCCAACGCTCTGAGTGCCTTTTCTGCCTGATCAACAGCCGTGGAGGCATACCGGCGCAGATTATCTGCACTGCGCCCCTCAACCTCGCCAATAAAGGCCTCAGCGTTTTTCTTAAGCGCTGAATAGTCACCGTCAATCTGAACTTCAACCTGCTGAGCAAGGCTCACCAGCGGCGTCCATAAGAATAACAACACGAGTAGCCGGATCCGGCCTGACGTCACGATCTGGTTTATAGCTAGCATCCGGCTATGTCAGAGTTTGGGATAGTGATAGAACCTTCTGTGTAAGCCTGAGAGTTTACCCGCAGAGGGTCAAGTTAATCCACGGTTGACCACTCTGCCATGACACTTTGCACCTTTCGCCAATGGCGGAATGAGTCTGGCAACTCATGATCAGGCTCCGTTATTGGTAAAAAGCGAATGGTTTTTCAACACAAGAATAAGGAGAAGCCCATGTCCAGGGATCCTGTTGGTCTGGCCCTGTCCGCGATGACACGGTTTGCTGCAAACCCTCTGCTTGATCGTCTCGGCCTCAGATCATCGGTTGAAAAAACAGCTTACCATGGCACCCGCGCGGGCTTCCGAACTCTGGCGTTAGCAGGCCGTGGGTTTAATCGGGTTGCCAACTGGCTGCCCAGAAAACAGCTTCCGGAGAAAGCCGCACCAGATTTATTCAATCTTACTCTTGATGCTGATCAGCAAATGATTGTTGATAGTTTGCACCGGTTAGCCCAGGAAACCCTGCGGCCAGCAGCTTCTATGGCAGACGAAGCCCGCGCGATGCCCGCTGAGGTTTTCGAAGCCGCTGCGTCACTCGGGCTGACACTGTACGCAATACCGTCTGAATTTGGCGGCGTCGCAGAAACCTCATCTCCCGTTACCAGCGTGCTAATTGCCGAACAACTGGCCTGGGGTGACATGGGGCTGGCCGTGGCACTGCTTGCGCCATTCAGTGTTGCGCAGGCACTTAGTTTATGGGGCACCGGAGAGCAGCAGTCACGTTACTTGCCGGCTTTCTGTGAAGAGCACCCCCCGGTTGCAACCATCGCTGTGGACGAGCCCACCGCCCTGTACGATCCCATGATGCCATCCACCCAGGCCACACCGACCAAATCCGGCTATTGCCTTAATGGCCTTAAAAGCGGCGTCGTGCTTGGCGCAGAGAGTGATTTACTGTTGGTTTCTGCATGTCTGCAAGGTAAGCCCCGGGTATTTCTGGTCGAGGCTGGTCTGCCGGGCATAAAAATCGAAGCAGAACCGGCGATGGGCCTTCGCGCCGCGCAGCTTACCAGACTTACACTGACGAATGTTGAGCTGCCCCTGGATGCACTGCTGGGGAGCGAAGACTTCAGTTTTGAAATGTTTCTGGACCGGGGGGCGCTGCTTCGCTGTGGACTGGCCACGGGAACCGCTCAGGCCGCACTGGATTACGTTATTCCCTACTGCAACAACCGGGAAGCCTTTGGCGAGCCCATAAGCCACCGCCAGTCTGTTGCCTTCATGATCAGCAACCTTGCCATTGAAACAGACAGCATGCGCCTGCTTACCTGGCGGGCAGCCAGCCGCGCTGAAACCGGCCAAAGTTATCACCGGGAAGCCTGTCTCGCTAAATTGCTGTGCAATGAAAAGGCTATGGAGATTGGTACCAACGCCGTTCAGCTGCTGGGCGGACACGGTTTTGTTAAGGACCACCCGGTTGAACGCTGGTACAGAGACTTGCGATCAGTGGCAACACAACAGGGCGGGTTGCACGCCTGAGCACCGGCTAACGCATTGCGGAGACGTGGTTATGTATCTTGAAATACCCAAAAAATTCAACCCGATTGTTCATCAGGCCAGGCAGGTAGCCCGCGAGGTTTTTCGGCCAATTTCCCGAAAATACGATCTGGCCGAACATGCCTACCCCCACGAACTGGATATGTTTGCCTCCATTATGGATGGCATGAACGATGGGGCGATTGACGGCGGAGCCGGTGCAGGCAAACTGTCCGGTTCAAAGGCCTCGACTGATACAACCGGTAATCGAAACGGCACCAATATGAAAACATTGCTGGGCCTGATCGAGCTTTGCCGGGGCGATGTTGGCCTTGCCCTGTCAATTCCCCGCCAGGGTCTTGGTAATTCAGCCATAGCCGCCGTTGCCAGCGACGCACAACTGGCACACTTTGGTCACTCCTGGGCCGCCATGGCCATTACCGAACCCGGAGCTGGCTCTGATTCTGCCGCGATTCGAACCACGGCCACAAAAGATGGTGATCACTACATCATCAATGGCGAAAAAATATTTGTTACCGCAGGCGAGCGGGCTAATGCCGTTGTTGTCTGGGCTACCCTCGACAAATCGCTTGGCCGTGCCGCCATAAAATCTTTTATCGTGGAAAAAGGCACTGCGGGAATGACCGTGGAGCGACTGGAAAAAAAGCTTGGAATTCGGGCATCGGACACGGCCACGATTCGATTCGAAAACTGCCGCGTTCCAAAAGAGAATCTGCTCGGCGATCCGGAAATCAGCGTTGATAAAGGATTTGCCGGTGCCATGCAAACCTTCGATAACACCCGCCCATTGGTTGCGGGAATGGCCATTGGGGTTGCCGAGGCAGCACTGGCACATACCCACAAACTGATTGCCGAAACCGGTACAGATCTTGGCTATCGTCTCCAGAGCTGGAGCCAGCCAGCCGTGACCCGCGAACTGCAGCTACTGGAAGCCGAACTGGAAGCAGCCCGCCTGCTTACTCTTCGCGCTGCCTGGATGGCCGATAATGGTCTGCCCAACTCAAAAGAAGCCTCAATGGCTAAAGCCAAGGCTGGCCGGGTGGGTAACGCCATAACCCTGCGCTGCGTTGAGCTGTGCGGTAGTCTCGGGTACAGCGAGATTGAACTGCTAGAGAAATGGGCAAGAGATTCTAAAATTCTCGATATTTTTGAGGGCACCCAGCAGATTCAGTTGCTTATCATTGCCCGACGGCTGTTGAACAAGTCGTCCGCAGAGCTTAAATAGGCTAACCTTCAGTCGCTTATAACATTCTGACTGACAAGATAAAGCCGGAAGCTCTTAATGGCCAAGATAAATCGAGAGAATCTTAAATCCAGCCACCAGCTTGTCTGGTTTATTCTCGACTTTCTGATGCTGGGCCTGCTTATTCTGAACCTGGCATTTATTATCTGGGATTCCAGTTACAAGTTTGTGATCGTGCAACAGTTGCTTGCGGAGAACCTTCCAAGGGTATACGCCGTATATCAACCAGTTCACGAGCGCTTCATTTTTTACGACATGGTTTTTGTCAGCATTTTTCTTGGGGAATTTGCGTTACGCTGGTCATACGCCGTAAAGGCCAAAGTTTACGACCGCTGGTATTTTTTCCCGTTTATCCACTGGTACGATCTGGTTGGCTGCATACCCATTGGCAGCCTGCGATTCCTGCGTATTTTGCGGGTAATCTCCATTATCCACCGCCTGCACAAACATAAAATAATTGACGTCACCAGCTACAGAATTTACCAGTTTGCCAATTTTTACTACGAAGCCTTTATGGAAGAGCTGTCTGATCGCATTGTGCTAAATGTATTAAGCGGGGTGCAGAAAGAAGTACGGCGGGGCTCGCCACTGTTTGACAAAGTTCAGAATGACATCCTTTACCCTCGCCGCCAAATGGTGTCTGGCTGGATATCAGATCGGGTTTCAGAGGCCGCCCGAGAGGGATACCTACCCAACCGGGGCGCTTTGCGCTGCTACCTGGAAGACCGCGTTGATAACGCACTAAAACAAAACCTTGAACTGTCACGGCTGAAGTATCTGCCAATCGTGGGACCAACCATTCAAAGCACTCTGGAAGAAGCTGTAGGCGACATCGTTGCCAACGTTATACAGCAGATTCTCGATGACCTGGCGACATCATCCAATCACGGATTTATTGACGATATTGTTAACACATTCCTGCGCGAACCGAATGGTATTACAACTGACGGCGCTCATAACGAAGCTCTGATCAGCCTGATTATTGACATCATTGATGCTATTAAAATTCAGGTCAGCAAAAAGCACTGGCGGGAAGAATTACCCTGACAGCCACCTTGTTGACCCCATCCAGAACAAAAAGAGCAAACACTATGGACTCATTGCATTACCGGCCAGCCCACCAGTTACTTGCCGATATAAAAGCCGGGGTTATTTCCAGTGAAGCAGTCACCCGGGTTTTTCTGGAGCGCATACGCGAGCACAACAAAGAGATAAACGCGGTTGTCACCCTGGATGAACAAAGAGCCCTGGAACAGGCGATTGCGGCTGATAAAAAGCTTGCTACCGGTGAAATCCCGGGAGCGTTACATGGCCTGCCACTAACTCTGAAAGACACCTGGGAAGTTGCTGGCATGACCACAACCGCCGGAGCTTCGGCGTTGCGTAACCATGTGCCGAAAACCCACGCTGATGTTGTTCAGCGGCTCACGGATGCCGGTGCCATCATTCTAGGCAAAACCAACGTACCCGTTTACGCAACAGACCTTCAGAGCTACAACCGGCTATTCGGTACAACCAACAACCCATACAACCATGAGCACACCCCCGGCGGCTCGTCCGGCGGTGCAACGGCGGCACTGGCCAGCGGTATGACGCCCCTTGAAGTAGGCAGCGACTTGGCCGGCTCCATTCGCATACCTGCTCACTTTTGTGGCGTGTTTGGCCATAAACCAAGCCGCTCTCTGGTTTCGTTTCGGGGCCATATCCCAGGACCTCCCGGCACTCAGTCCCAACCAGACCTTGCAGAAGGTGGTCCACTGGCTCGCTGTGCTAAAGACCTGGAGTTACTGCTAAATGTTATCGCCGGGCCACGCGGAACAGATGCCCGAAGCTGGACATTATCGATGGCACCGGCAGGCATCAGTACGCTTAACCAGGTCCGTGCAGGCCTATGGCTGGAAGACCCGCACTGCCCAATCAATCAGGAGCTGACCGATGGCTACCGTGAATTTGCAAACAAACTCGCCGCTAAAGGCGCGCTTGTGGCAGATGCCAAACACCCGTTGCTGGCAATGGAACATATTCTTCCGGCGTATTTCAACTTATTGGGCAGCTTACTGAGCACCTCGTTGAAACCAGCGCAACGGCGACAAATGAAGTGGATAAGCCGACTGGATAAATGGCTGAAATTTTTTGGCCCGGTAACGCCGTTTATTGGGGAGTATGCCCGTGGCGCAAATCAGGCGGTTCATCAATGGATAGTCTGGAGCGAACTCCGGGAAAAAATGCGGGTTGAGATTGAAAGCGTGTTCGAAGAGTTTGATGTTCTATTAACCCCAATCACGCCCACAACGGCCATAAAACACGACCATAGCAGTCCGGTGTTCAAGCGCCGGATTATGGTGAACGGCCAACCCAAAGCCTACATGGATCAGTTTTGCTGGATAGCCCTGGCCACCCTGCTCGGTTTGCCCGTCACTTCCGTTCCCATCGGCCGGGACAGCAACGGATTACCCTATAGTATTCAGGTAATCGGGGCTCCGGGCAAAGATCTGACCACTATCCGCTTTGCGGAATTGCTTGAAGCCGAGGGCCTTGCAGGGTTTCAGGTGCCGGATGGATTTTAAGAGTTGCAGTAACCGCCCGCACGAAAAGTTGACCGCGCTCACTTTCTCCTGCACTCTAATCTGGTTTCATTATGCAACCGGAGAGATTTCATGAGTAACTATCGAAATCGTGCAGTGGTACTAAAGCGGCGTCCGCAAGGGGAAATTCAGGAAGGTGATCTGGTGCTGGAGGATCGCCCTGTCCGCCAGCCGGAAGAAGGCGAAGTTCTCGCCCAGGTGCTTTGGCTGTCTTTAGATCCCTACATGCGTCCGCGAATGAATGACGCCAAAAGCTATGCAGACCCTATCGCTATTGATGAGCCAATTACCGGCGAAAGTGTTGCCCGGATTGTGGAATCCCGATCAGACCAACTGAAGGTAGGCGACCTGGTAACCTGTTACTCCGGTTGGCAGGAATACGTTACATTCCCTGCTGATGCGCCGATGGTTTACAAGATTCACCAGCAAGACAACGTACCCGTGCAAGCCTAACTCGGCGTTGCCGGCATGCCCGGCCGCACCGGATACTGCGGGCTGATGTATGTGGGCAAGCCAAAGGCCGGTGAAACCGTTGTGGTAGCAGCCGCATCTGGCGCCGTAGGAACTGTTGTTGGCCAAACCGCCAAATTGGAAGGCTGCAAAATTGTTGGTATTGCCGGCGGCCCCGAAAAATGCAGTTATGTTGTTAACGAACTGGGTTTTGACGCCTGTATTGACTACAAAGCAGGAAACCTGGAGGCAGACCTTAAAGCAGCCTGCCCGGATGGCATTGATGTCTATTTCGAGAGTGTCGGTGGTGCGGTAACTCGTGCTGTTGCTCCCCTGTTGAATGCAGGCGCCAGAGTTCCGATTTGTGGTTATGTTTCAGCGTACAACGCAACCGACGCAGCCAGTGTAGAAACGCCGTTCCATATACTCAAAGCACTGGATCCGGTACTAGAGCATCGTTTCTTTCTGGTGACTGAATGGCAGGACAAACACCAGGAACTCACGGAAATACTGGCCGCACGGGTTGCTTCTGGCGAGCTGAAATACCGGGAAACCATAGCAGAAGGTCTTGAGAATGCAGCCGAAGCATTCAAGGGCATGCTCAAGGGCAAAAACTTTGGCAAGCAGTTGGTTCACATTGCAGACTGACAGCCTTAATGCCTGAGTTTATATGGCAACACGCCGGAAAGACTATTCTGCAATCTGCAGCATTACCTTTCCGGTGTTTTTGTTATTGGCCACATATTCCATAGCCTCTTCCGCCTTTTCAATCGGCCAGGAGCAGTCAATCAACGGCTCTATCTGACCAGCGCTCAATAAAGGCCATACGTTCCTGAACAACGCCTGCATAACCTCACCTTTCTCGGCAACCGTTCGGGACCGCAACGTAGAACCAATCAACCGATGACGCTTTACCAGCATGACGCCCAGATCAATTTTTGCATAGCGCCCGCCCATGATACCAATCAGGGCAATCCGGCCATCTGCGTTGAGAACTTTCTGATTGTCTGCGATGTAATCGCCGCCTACTGGATCCAGCACCATATCCACACCACCACTCCAGCTCTTTACCGCATCAACAAATGAGCCATTGTGACGATTCCAGACACCGCTGGCCCCAAGCCTCCGGCACACTTCCAGTTTTTCATCACTGCCTGCGGTTGCAAACACCGGATTCCCAAACGCTGTTGCAAGCTGAATAACTGAAGTACCCAGGCCGCCACCGGCTGCGTGCAGCAATACCCGCTCACCCGGCTTCAGCTTTGCTTCCTGATACAAATTCAGCCAGGCCGTAGCGAACACTTCCGGGATAGCGGCTGCTTTTTCAAGGGAATAGCCTTTTGGCACAGGGAGTACCTGAACGGCCGGAACAGTCACCTTTGTGGCATACCCACCACCTGTGAGAAGCGCACAAACCTCATCTCCGGGTTTGAACTCACTAACCGATTTGCCAACCGCTGAAATACGGCCACTGGCCTCCAGACCCAATATTTCCGAGGCTCCGGGTGGCGGTGGGTACACACCGGCTCGCTGCATCAGGTCGGCCCGGTTGACGGCTGTCCAGACAATATCAATTTCTACATGGTCGGCTGGCAGTTCTCCATACGTCTCACAAGGTTCCCACGTCAGGGAGTCACCTATTACCTTGATTGCCTTCATCATGTCTGAAATCTCAATGTTACGAATATAAGTTCAGGATACCCCAAGTGTTTCAGGGGATGTAATTAGAATATTCTCATGGTCAGGTAATAGTTCAAGGCCTTATTCTGGCTTTGCTCACCACTGAAGCACCAGAAAATGGGAGAATGGCTCTAAATTGACCATAATCATATCAGACAGGAGTAGCAACGCCGTATGAGCAGGAATCGCTTCCGTGTTGAGCATCAATACCTGCAGCTTCCAGAAGGTTTTTACACCCGTGTTCAGCCCAGCCCGCTGCGGGATGCCAAAATGGTGTGTTTCAATCACAAGCTGGCAGAAACCATGGGTTTTCAGGCTTATTCAGAAGATGACTGGACTCAGATAGGTGCAGGCGCGGAACTGCTTGAAGGCATGGACCCCATTGCCATGAAATACACTGGCCATCAGTTCGGCATATACAATCCGGAGCTCGGTGATGGGCGCGGCCTGTTGCTGTGGGAAACCATCGGCCCGGATGGCAACCGATGGGACTGGCACCTGAAAGGAGCAGGCAGAACCCCCTATTCACGCTTTGGCGATGGCCGGGCCGTTTTGCGCTCAACCATCCGTGAATACTTGTGCAGCGAAGCAATGCACGGCCTGGGCATTCCCACCACCCGCGCTCTGTTCATGGTGAGTGCCAAAGACCCGGTACGCCGGGAATCTATTGAAACCGCCGCAACTCTGATGCGCGTAGCCAGAAGCCACATCCGCTTTGGTCACTTTGAATTTGCAGCTCATCACCAGGGTCCGGAAACCGTCAGGCAACTGCTGGAGCATGTCATCACCCTGCACTTCCCTCACCTTCTGGATTTGCCTGAAGACCAGCGTAACACGCGGTGGTTTGAAGAAGTGGTAACCCGCACAGCGCACCTGATCGCAGACTGGCAAACAGTTGGCTTTTGCCACGGTGTGATGAACAGCGACAATATGTCGATTATTGGCGACACGCTGGATTATGGCCCCTTTGCCTTTATGGATGATTTCGATGCGGGCTACATCTGCAATCATACCGATCAGGAGGGCCGCTATGCGTACAACCGCCAGCCTCAAGTCGGCTTCACGAACTGTAATTATCTCGCCAACACGCTGCTACCGATAATGGACGAAGATTCCATACGGGATGGTATGCGCGGTTATGAGACTGCTTACAACGGGCGATTCCTGAATAACATGCGGAGAAAACTTGGGCTGGAGCATAAAGAAGATACAGATTTAAACCTGATCATGGATACATTCAGCACATTGCAACGGCACCGGGTGGATTACACAATATTCTTTCGCGCACTTTCCAACCTGCATAGCCACGGCCAGGCCCCGATACGGGACATGTTCGCTGACCGTGACGCGGCAGATGCCTGGCTAAAATACTACGAACAGCGACTGCAGAACGAAACTCGCACTAATAAGGAACGTGAACAGGCGATGCGTGGTGTAAACCCCAAATATATTCTAAGGAACTATCTCGCTCAACAGGTAATACAAGAGGCCTGGAGTGGGGATTACGAACCGATGAAAGCCTTACTGAAAGTATTGGAACGGCCTTTTGATGAACAGCCCGAACAGGGGCTCTACGCAGCACTGCCGCCGGATTGGGGGAAGCATTTGAAT
>Ga0079223_10001439_pt1 | contig 14095 bp, 15 predicted proteins | sample Stecom2011_FD_75072 | JGI IMG/M metagenome (GOLD analysis project Ga0079223, IMG submission 75072) | Agricultural soil microbial communities from Utah to study Nitrogen management - Steer compost 2011 | ecosystem: Environmental > Terrestrial > Soil > Agricultural land | place: USA: Utah... | reverse complement strand
TATCCGCCTTCGGTATCCCTGATTTTTTTGTGGTGATGATTATTCCTTTTTTGATCGGGGGTTTGACCGGGCTGACTCAAGGCTATGTGGGTACAGCTTTTCCCTTGTTATTACCCTTTTTGGTACAGGGAGGGTCAGTAAATTATGGTTCCATTGCTCTGGCCTATGTCACCGGGTTTGCCGGGGTGATGTTAACACCGATGCATTTTTGTCTTATCCTGAGTCTTGAGTATTTTAAAGCGAATTTGGCAGCGGTTTGGGTTAGGTTGATTATTCCGGAGGCAATTATGCTTGCCTGTGCTGTGATTATGGCTGTCTTATAAAAACGGTTCTGTAATGCGCATAAACGAAACGTCGTAAAGTACTACGAGATAGTAACAGTTTTATCAGGAGATTCCTACTTTAATTATTCCGTCTGCCTTGGCAGGTTTTAGGGGCAAAGGGGCGAAATTGTTTGGTGAATGGATGCTTGAGTTAGTTGTGAATTTGCTAGAGCGTAGGAGTTAATTGATGAGGGTTAACCTGATTTGCACGGAAAACTTATGCCCGGTGCTCAAGGAGTTCTTAGAACTTCGGGGCATCATCCTGGAGCCGGAAGCCTCAGTCAGTCTCGTCGAACGCGGACTGCCTTTACCTGAAGCTGGGCTGGTTATTGTCTTTGACCCACAAGACTTCAAGACCTTCCTGGACTTTATCGATGCCTTTGATTGTGCGCCGGAAAAACGGGAGACCGGAATTTTGTTAGGCAAGAAGGAAGAGGGATTTACGGTAATCAGGATTAAAGAAGTTTGTTATTTTTTTGCCGCAGGTAACTATGTCTATGCCAAGACAGCAGATAAAAAGTTTGAATTAAAGCAAAAGCTGTATGAGTTGGAAGAAAACTATGCTTTCCAGGGATTGGCGCGAGTTAGTAAATCTTATTTAGTGAACATCATGAAGATCGAAGAGATTATCCCGTGGTTTGGAGGACGACTCCTCTTGAGATTCAAGGGTCTTCCCGATGAGATCGAAGTCTCCAGAAATTATGCCAAAGCCTTTAAGCAGTTGATTAGGATGTGAGGTCAAATGAAAAAACTGAATGAGTTTACGGTCTCCCTCTTTACTTCCGGGCTTGTGGGGGCGGTGGTCGCCCTGCCAATCATTATCATCTCTCAGTCCGAGATTTTTACCTATACTATAAAGAGCGCTTTGGTTGGCGTCTTGATTGGACTAATGGCTAGGTCGGCCTATATCTTTTTTTACCGGAGGGCGCCAAGGTATAAGTTACTCTCTTTTGCCTCGGTTTTTTCCATAATTGCTGTGGGTACAGGGATGGGCGCCTGGATTTTGGGCTTAGTGAGTTTTCCATATTTAATTGCTATAGTTATTGCCGCTGAAATTATTGGGCTGACCGCCACGATCTTAATTAACAGGTATGCCTGTCGTTTAAATGAGCGTCTCAAGCATACCCAGGACCGGATCGGGAAAGAAGAAAGTTAGTTAGATCAAATATTAAGTCGTAATACAGGGGTATGCTGCCACCAGCCTTTTGGTGGCGGTTTTTTTGTCTTAAAAAACGGTGGACGAGAGAGACAATCATCCTCTTGACAGGAACCAGTCTCCGGCTACTGTCGATTATCTACCACTTACCATTTTTTATTAGGCTGTTCAAAAAATGGGAGATATAATTGGTTTGAAAGCAATAAGCCCGAAAAGGCCAATTAAGGAGGTAACATGATGAAAGTGTATGGGATGAGCCTTTTATTATTTCTTTTACTGCTTTTGCCGGTGGGTTCCGTTGGGGCGGCAAGCGGCACGGGACTGGCCATCGTAGACGGCGAGAGGTTTGTGTACGAAATCATCTTACCAGATGGAGAAAAGGTACAGAGTGAGTGCAGATATTGGCGGAAAGAAAGTCAGGGAAGAGTTTTATTTGGATATACCTATAATGATCCAGTTGGAAAATGGGATGTTCTCACCAATGCCCAGGGTTATCCCGTAGAAGTAAGCCATGAGTTCTACGGGAATCCGATAAAATTTACATTTGGGAAGAATAAAGTCCACATGAGCGGTTTTTGGAATGGAGAAAACATTAGTGAGGAGCGGGAGTTTAAGGGGCTTATCACGCCGGAGATTGCGATGATCTTGAGGAACCTGGATCTGGGGAGTAAGGACCGTTTTGTGCTCCAGGTGATTCAGAAAGATGAATATCCGGAATTGGTGACCTATACTATGTATTTTCAAGTGAAGGAAGATACGACCATTACGGTAAAGGCCGGTACCTTTAACTGTAAAAGGGTGGTTTTTTCCCTTACGGATTGGCGGGGGTTGTTCTATAAATCCAATCAATACATTACCAATGATGAGTATCGGCGCATAATTAAAATGGAGAATTTTCCCCGGGGCGGAGAGACCGAATTAAAGGATTATGAGGTTCCTGAACACTCCAGGCAATAAGGGATGATTGCCCCAGGCTTCTTACATTTTTTACTATGGTATTAAGATAAGTTGAACGGCTTGTTTTTTGGAGAGAGAACGGTGTGCGAAAGAGAAGGAGGGGAAATAGGTTGAGTTTTTTCGAAAAAATGCTGAAGTGGAAAATCCTGATTATTGTAGGGGCGTTCATTGTCTTTTGCATCGGTTCTTATTATGCTCAATATCTACAGATGGATAATACAGCCAAAGTAGACTCGATTTTAAAAAAAACAGATCCGGTTGTACTAGATTATCAGGAATATCAGTCGGTTTTCGGTGGGGATCAGCATTTATTGGTCGGGATAGAGACAGAGGGGGTCTTCACCAATGAAATTCTGACTTTTCTTGATGACCTTTCGGAAAAGATTAAAACAGTAGATGGTGTTACGGATGTTTATAGTATTGCTACAATGTATAATATATACGCAGAGAAACAAGGGAATATAGATGGGTTTAAGCAAAGGGATACGAATAGGAAAGCACAGTTGGAGAGCATTGAGCAGTATATGTCGGAACATCCTTTATTCGCCGGGCGGTTGCTGGACCGGGAAGGAAAGTTTACATTACTACAGGTTCATTTCCGACCGACACTTAACGAAAAAGAAGAAATCTTGGTAAATAAGATTAAAAACATCTGTGCTGAACTTATTGAGGAAAGAAAATTACAAATTACTTTCCATTTTGTGGGAGATCCCGTCGTCAGTGCGGCGATAGCGGAGGCCCAAAAAAAGGAAGAGTTTTTGTATCCCTTGATGTTGTTTATATTGTGTTTGGTACTAACCTTAGTTTTCCGGAGATTCTTTGGTGTGGCGCTTCCTTTGGCAGTGGTCGTTATGACCATGACTTTCATCTTAGCCTGTAAATCTTTGACTCATTCTCCCATGTCCACCATTGATCCACTTTTGTATGCCTTGATCACTTCGATTTCCGTGGGTGACGCCGTTCATATCATCGCTGCCTGGTACAATCAAGAATTTGCTTTGGGCACATCAGGAAGAGAGAGGATGATAACAATATTGTCCGAACTTTTCGCTCCATGTTTTCTAACGAGTATCACTACTGCCATAGGCTTTGGCTCCATCGCCATCAGTAGCATACCTCAGATTAAACATTTCGGGTTTTTTGCCGCCCTTGGTGTGAGTTTCGCTTTTTTGCTGACGATCGGCTTTATCCCGGCCATGCTTGTTGGTTTTAACCGGAAGCGGAGAGTGAAGTTGATTATAAATGGTAGTGAACACTGCCGAAGATCTAGGGCGCAGAATTTTTCACTTTACTTTTCCAGCTGTTTAGCCAGGTTTAATATAAAATATGCTAAACCCGTGCTGGCCTGCTTTGGGATTCTGTTTATCCTGGCCGGCCTGGGGATGACGAGGATACAAACAGGAACTAACCCTTATTCATTCCTGAAAGACAGCAATCCCCTTAATATTTCATTACGTTTGATTGAAGAGAAAATCAGCGGGATTACGGACTTGGAAGTGATATTAAAAGCAGAGGGAGATAAGACTTTTAGAGATCCTGAACTTTTGCAGGAAGTGGAGAGGCTTCAAGCTTACATCTCCGGGTTGGAAGGGATTACCAAAACTGATTCTTTCTTGACTTTTCCTAAATTCGAGGGAGGCGTGAACTATGAGAACGAATTCATTTGTCCTGCCCAGGATTGGCAACGGTTAAGCGACCGCTCCCTTGTTTCAGGAGAAAGAACGGAAGAAAGCTCGTACGCGTACGAGCAGAATGATTGGATTAATGAGGAATATGATCGGTTGCGGATCAACTGTAAGGTGGCCAATACCGCTGATTTGGCGTTGATTCAGGAGAAGATCCGAGACTTTTACAAAATAATAAAGGAGGAAAATAGCAACGCAGTAACTGGATTGACGGTTACAGGCAGCGCCGTGTTATGGGAAAGAACTGATAAGCTTTTTATAACCAGCCAAATTCGTAGTCTCCTATTGGCCCTCTTCCTCATATCCGTAATTATGATGTTGTTATTTAAATCTTTGAAGTTAGGGATTTTCAGTTTGATTGTTAATGTGGCGCCGATTCTCTGTGGCCTTGGAATGCTGGGATACACCGGGATTCACTTAGATATGGGAACAGTAATGATTGCACCGATTGCCATCGGAATCGCCGTAGACGATACGATCCATTTCCTCACGGGATTTAGAAAGTATTCTTTACAAACCCAGGAACTCAAAGTGATTTTTTACGAAGTATATAAACTAACTCTGAAACCCATCGTCTTTACCTCTGTTATACTGGCGGCGGGTTTCGGTTCGAATATGCTTTCCAGTTTTAAACCGAATGCGCATTTTGGCATGATTTCTGCTTGTACGCTTATCATGGCCATGTTGTGCGATTTGTTTTTACTTCCCGCCCTAATAGTTGTTTTTTCCAGGGATAGGAGAAATGAGTAAAAACGTCGGATTGATCTTTACGCACGCGCGCCGAATATTTTGTACTCTTAAGAGGCAACACCGAAGTTTAATTTATGTACGACACGAGTTGGGACTATACCATTATTTATATGCGTGAAGTAGGCGTTTGCTTTAAATGGCAAACGCTTTTTTAGTGAAAGTGTACGTTGGAGCATGCTTAAGTTTGTTTAAGTATGCTTTTAAAGTCTATTTGTTCTTAGGAGATATTATGGAACAATTTGTTTTGGAAAGTTTCAGTCAGGGACGTAATTTTTACCATGTTTTGGAGGGATTTGAAGTTTTATTTAAGAGCAGTAAAGAACAATATATCAAAGAGTTCCTAACTATGGTCGATTTTTCCCTAAAAATCCATTTGCAGGAAGGATATTTGGGCCGGATCTTTAATTTCCTTAGTCAGTAAAAGATTCTCATTGACGAACTGGTAATTACTAAGTACAATATAGGTAATTCCTAGTGAATTAGTAGGAATGAAAAGGACATCGAAAGGAGTTGAGTAGGTGGAGAGGATATATCTTGATCATGCGGCGACCACTCCTATTGATCCCAGGGTAGTGGAGGCAATGACGCCTTATTTTTCAAATATATATGGGAACCCGTCCACTATTTATCAAGAGGGGCGGGAGGCTAAGAAAGCGATTGAAGGATCCAGGGAAAAGGTGGCCAATTTGTTAGGGGCCAAGGATTTTCGGGAGGTAATTTTTACCGGGGGCGGTTCGGAAGGGGATAATCTGGCAATTTCCGGAGTGGCCTGGGCCTACCAGGAGAAAGGCAAGCATATCATCACGTCCGCTGCTGAGCATCATGCCGTCCTGGATACCTGTAGAAATATGGAAAAACATGGTTTTTCTGTAACCTATCTCCCAGTAGACGAGTATGGAATGGTTGCCCCGGAGGCAGTGCGGGAGGCTATTACTGATCAGACTATCCTGGTCAGTCTGATGCATGCCAACAATGAAGTGGGAACCATCCAGCCAATTGCGCAAATCAGCGATATTGTGCATGAGCGGGGAATAATCTTTCATACAGACGCTGTGCAGACTGTAGGAACAATCCCTGTTAACGTAGAAGAGTTGGGTGTGGACTTGCTTTCTCTCTCCGCCCATAAATTCTATGGACCCAAAGGAGTCGGGGCTTTATACGTGAAAAAGGGAACCCGTTTACGCAAGTTAATTCACGGGGGGACCCAAGAACGAGAACTGCGGGCGGGAACGGAAAATGTCGCCGGGATTGTGGGTTTGGTGAAAGCCCTGGAACTTGCCGTCAGTGAGCAAGGGGAGACCTTGCCGGGGATTATGAAGTTGCGAGAATATCTAAGCGGCGAGCTTCTATCCAGGTTTAGCCATGTGAAGTTAAACGGGCATCCTACTATGCGTTTACCGGGTAATGTGAATATTAGTTTTGAATATGTAGAGGGAGAATCGATCCTGCTTAATCTGGATCTAAAGGGAATTGCCGCCTCCAGCGGCTCGGCCTGCACCTCCGGGTCACTTGATCCCTCCCATGTCTTACTGGCCATGGGACTTTCTCATGAGGCGGCCCATGGTTCGTTACGTTTGACCATCGGGAAAAACAACACTAAGCAGGAGTTAGATTATGTCCTCGGGGTTTTGGAGGAGACTATTGAGCGCTTGCGGGCTATCTCCCCTCTTTATCCGGTACAGGCAAGCCCTGCGCCACGAAAGGAGTATTTGGAATGTACACCGAAGCAGTAATGGACCACTTTACCAATCCGCGCAATGCAGGTGAAATCCCAGACGCGGATGGTGTGGGCGAAGTTGGCAACTCGGTCTGTGGCGATATAATGAAGATTTATGTAAAAATTAATGATGACCGGATTGTAGACATTAAGTTTAAGACCTTTGGGTGTGGGGCGGCCATCGCTACCAGCAGCATCTTAACAGAGATGGTCAAAGGCAAGACCCTCTCTGAGGCGCTGAAAGTCACGAACAAAGCGGTAGCCGAAGCCCTCGGGGGGCTGCCTCCTCAGAAAATGCACTGCTCCAACCTGGCGGCGGACGCTTTGCAGAAGGCGATTGCGGATTATGGACAGAGGAATTTCAAATCACCGGAGAATGCTGTTTGAGTTGGATATGCTACTATTTAAAGTTGGGAAATTTGTAGAAAAGGCTTTTAATCCCCGGCCAATAAGACCGGGGATTTTGATTTCTTTTGATCATGAGTTCTATGCCTCATATAGACCGGTTGAAAGGTAGCGTTCGCCGGTGTCGGGAAAGAGAACCACAATGGTTTTCCCGGTATTTTCCGGTTTGAGCGCGACCTGAACGGCGGCAAAGGCCGCCGCCCCGGACGAGATTCCTACCAGGAGACCCTCTATTTTGGCCAGTTCCCGCACTGAAGAAAAGGCGTTCTCATCAGTAACGCGCCTAACTTCATCAATGATCTCTCGGTTTAAGATATCCGGGACGAAACCCGCGCCGATTCCTTGTAATTTGTGGGGACCCGGGGCGCCGCCGGATAAGACCGGAGAAGAATCGGGTTCTACGGCGATGATTTTGACCTTTGGCTTTTTTGCCTTTAAGACCTCTCCGGTACCGGTGATTGTTCCTCCAGTGCCGACTCCAGCGATGAAGATATCTATGTTTCCTTCTGTGTCCTCCCAGATTTCTTGGGCGGTGGTTTGGCGGTGGATTTCCGGATTGGCCATGTTTTTAAACTGTTGAGGAATAAAAGACCCGGGAATCTCAGCGGCGAGTTCCTGAGCTTTTCTAATGGCGCCGTTCATCCCTTCTTTCCCGGGGGTCAATACCACTTCGGCGCCTAAGGCCTTCAGCAGATTTCTCCGCTCCAAACTCATGGTCTCGGGCATGGTCAAAATCAAGCGGTAGCCGCGGGTGGCGGCGACCATGGCCAGGCCGACACCGGTATTACCGCTGGTGGGTTCGATGATTACGTTTTGGCGGGTGGAGTTGTTGTCGATTAGGCCTTGATCTTCGGCGGCTTTAATCATGGCATAACCGACTCGGTCTTTTACACTCCCGGCTGGATTGAAGTACTCTAGTTTGGCAATGATTTTTGCCTTTAGATTATGTTTCTTCTCTATGTTGGTCAATTCCAAAAGCGGGGTTTTTCCAATTAACTCCGTAAGGCTTTGGGCAATTTTGGTCATTATTTAAACCTCCGAATATTAGGATCAAACGGATTATGTTCTAGATTTTATTAGTCTGTAGAATTTACACCTTCATCTTCAACCTTAGCTTGGTTCACTAAGTCTTGTAGAGTGGTGGTGGAAAGTACTTCTTCGATTTTGCCGGCCAGTTTTTTCCAAAAAGGATAAGTAGGGCAGGTATCTTTACGTTCACAGTTGAGGGGTTTATGATCCTCCACACAATTGACGGGAACCATCGGTCCTTCCAGCGCCGTTAAGATTTCTGCCACAGTGATCTCAGACGCGGGTTTGGAGAGGGTATAACCGCCAAAGGATCCCCGGACAGCTGTAATCAGTCCAGCCTTGCGCAGACCGGCAAAAACCTGCTCCAGATAGGATTCGGAGATATCTTGACGTTCGGCGATTGTTCTTAAGGGCAAGGGACCGTTGGAGTGATTGATGGCCAGTTCCACCATGGACCTTAACCCATATCTTCCTTTTGTCGAAACCAGCACGGGAAAAACTCCTTTCAAAAATAAAAAGGCGGGTAGTAACTAAATAGCAAGTAAACAAGGCAGAACCAGGAAGTGAAGAAGCGGGCGAATAGTACGGATGAATTATGTTAATAAGTAGAATTTAACATAGAAGTGTTTTTTTTTCAAGCCAGGACCAAGCCTGAGATAGCGGGACCGGGTAAAACTGGTAGTTACAGAAAGAGAGATTTAGCTGGTATTGTAATTCGCGGAGAACAGAAGAACGTTGGATTCAAGACAAGCCGGAGAATTGTGTGTGCAGTGTGGAACAGGAAGAAAAAATATAAAGAAGAGGTCCCGGTTGCTAAAGACCCCTTCTAGATTGTTTGGAGTAGATCGGTACTGCCGTCTGAAGTTAGTAATCCATATCCATGCCTCCACCCGGCGGCATAGGTGCAGATATTTTAGGTTCGGGAATATCTGTAACCAGACATTCGGTGGTCAGCATCATTCCAGCGATACTGGCGGCGTTTTGCAGAGCGCTTCTGGTCACTTTGGCCGGATCGACAATTCCAGCTTCAACCATTTTGACATATTGGCCGGTTAAGGCGTTATATCCCTCTCCGGTCGGTAAAGATTTTACCTTTTCCACGATAACCGAACCTTCGGCCCCAGAGTTGTTGGCGATCTGTTTTAACGGTTCCGCTAAGGCATTCTGCACAATGGCAATTCCGGTGGCTGCATCACCAGTCCGACCAAGTTTATCAAGGACTGGTGAGATCTGGAGAAGGGCTACGCCGCCTCCGGGAATGACGCCTTCTTCTACTGCAGCCCGCGTTGCAGAAAGGGCGTCCTCGATCCGGTGTTTTTTCTCTTTCATCTCGGTTTCGGTGGCGGCCCCTACTTGGATCACGGCGACACCGCCGGAGAGTTTGGCCAGGCGTTCTTGGAGCTTTTCTCGATCATAATCGGAGGTGGTATCCTCAATTTCCAGTCTGATTTGGTTGATTTTGTTCTTAATCTCCTGGGTATTGCCTTTACCATCGACGATGGTCGTCTCTTCTTTGGTCACCTTGACCTGGCGGGCTTGGCCCAGCATGTCAAGGGTGGTGTTTTCCAGAGTTTTACCGAGTTCTTCGGAGATTACTTGGCCCCCGGTGACGATGGCCATATCCGAAAGCATGGCTTTGCGCCGGTCTCCAAATCCCGGGGCTTTTACGGCCACAGCATTTAACGTGCCGCGGAGTTTATTCACGACCAAAGTGGCTAAGGCTTCACCCTCAATGTCTTCAGCCACAATCAACAAGGGCTTCCCTTGTTGCATGGTCTTTTCCAAAATAGGTAAAAGGTCTTTGATCAGGTTAATCTTTTTATCGGTCAGGAGAATGTAGGGCTCTTCCAAAACCGCCTCCATGCGTTCGGAATCAGTAACCATATAAGGAGAGATATAACCCCGGTCGAACTGCATTCCTTCTACCACTTCCAAGTTGGTGCCCATGGTTTTGGCTTCCTCTACGGTAATTACACCGTCTTTCCCCACTTTCTCCATGGCCTCGGCAATCAACTTTCCAATCTCTTCATCCGCCGCCGAGATGGAGGCTACTTGTGCGATGGATTCCTTTTGATCTACAGGGGTACTGATTTTTTTCAATTCATCTACTACAGCTTGAACAGCCTCTTCGATTCCTTTCTTTAAAATTATGGGGTTTGCTCCGGCTGCCACATTTTTTAGACCTTCGCGCACCATGGCCTGTGCCAGAAGGGTAGCGGTGGTGGTGCCGTCCCCGGCGATGTCATTCGTCTTGGTGGCTACCTCCTTCGCTAATTGGGCGCCCATGTTTTCAAAGGGATCCTCAAGCTCAATTTCTTTGGCAATGGTTACACCGTCATTGGTAATCGTAGGCGAACCGTATTTTTTTTCCAGCACAACATTACGTCCTTTGGGACCCAGTGTTATCTTGACTGCGTCCGCCAGTTTGTTAACGCCGCGTTCCAGCGCATGACGGGCATCTTCACAATACAGCATTTGTTTACCTGCCATTTTATCACCTACTTCACTTTTTTTGAAGAAATAGTGTGGGGTTACCCCCCCAATTGTGACGAGGTTTGGTTCCAAATTTTTACTGGATGATGTCTTTTCTAATCTGGATTTTACGGATTTATGCTACGGAATTATGGCTAAAATATCGCTCTCCTTTAGCACCATATATGCTTCTTCGTCGAGTTTTACCTCGGTTCCGGCGTATTTGGCAAACAAGATTTTATCGCCCTCTTTTACCTCAAGGGCTACTTTTTCTCCGTTGTCCAAGATTTTTCCGGAACCTACCGCCAAGACTTCTCCCATTTGTGGTTTTTCTTTAGCGGTATCGGGAAGAACTATACCACTTTTAGTTTTTTCTTCTCCTTCAAGAACTTTAATGACTACTCTTTCTCCTAAGGGTTTGATTTTCGTTTTCAACACTATCCCTCCAGCAATTTTTGTTAGCACTCTTTCTTAGTGAGTGCTAATTCTAAAATCATTTTACTCATCTAGATGGGCTGGATCAAGGACACATAGGATTAAAAATAAGGAAGTTTAGGCAAAGAAGAGTAAATATAGTGAAATACTTCTCATTATCATTCAAAGAGGTATTTTTCTTCATAAAATCATTAGCTTTTGATGAATAAATCTATCTAAAATCCTTAAATAGGAGAGAAGGATGCGTTTGTTAATAAAAAATGTGACTGTTCCGCTCTCTTTTGGCTCACTTTTACTATAGTGTTTATTGGCGGGGAATTTTGCTCTTGTACTTTTTTGCTTAACGGTTTAATATAACTATTATGTGTTTGTCGGATTGGAGTAGAATTTTTTAGAGGAGAGTTTTTCGCGTGGACCTTTTGTAATGAATTCTTTTACACAGATAGATTCGGTTTTGCTTGACAAAAAATCAAGTTTTGATCTAAAATAAATTACGAACACTTGTTTGGTTATGTCTGTAAGGAGGAAAAATAATGCTCCGTTTTGAAAGGGCCAGGATGGTTGATGCTAGGGAATTAACGCGGATTTCATGGTTATCCTTTGAGCATGATATTAACTATGGGGCGCCGGGTGTTGGGGGACCGCCGGGTTATAAATCCGTTCGTTGGCAAAATATGATGATTCAAAGAGCAAAGTATTATAAAATATTGTTGAACGATAAAATCATCGGGGGTTTTATTGTTTTTCCCAAAGACAGTGGCGCTTACGAACTAGGTAGGATTTTTATAGACCCAGCTTGCCAGAATCAAGGCGTAGGTACGAAAGCCCTTCAGTACATGGAAGAGTTATTTTCTGAGGCGAAGAAGTGGAGGTTGGGCACTCCCCAATGGAATAGGAGAAATCATCACTTTTACGAAAAAATCGGTTACACTAAAGTCGGAGAAGACAGAGACGAGGCTTGGCTTTATGAAAAGCAGAACGATATAATGGATGATTTTTAGATATAGATTTCGGTTTTTTGCTTGTTCAACGGTGGGTATTGGTTTTCCAGGTTATAGCGCCTGGTTTTTTTATGCCCTATAATCACCAGACGAAAGTTGTTTCACACATATAATCCGGTATATTGTCCTCGAAGATTGTTATTTATTATTGACAGTTCTTAGGAAGAGTACTACAATTTTGTTTATGGTTAATAGCATAAGCTCAAAATTTCATATTGGCTCTATTCCGCTTAGGGCAACAGGGAAATTTTCAAGACCTAGGCATATACCAAGACTGGATAGAGGGTAAAAAGGAGATGTGTAATTTATGAAAAAAGAAGCGAAAAAAAGGTCATGTTTGCAGCCGGCGCCAAAAGTTTTGGTTTCGTGTCGGGACAAACAGGGAAGAGATAACGCATTGGCTGTGGGGTATTGTGGTAACTGCAGTTACGATCCGCCTATGGTTATGGTGGGAATCGTTCCTTCCCGTTTTTCTTATCAGATGATTAAAGATACAGGGTGCTTTGTGGTGAACCTGGTTCCGAAAAAAATGAAAGAAACCTTTGATTACCTAGGTAGTCACAGTGGAAGAGATGAAGATAAACTGGCCGGAGTAAATCTGGCGGAGGGGATAAAAGTTAATGCGCCGCTGTTGGCGGATTGTCCGGTAAATATAGAGTGCAAAATTGTTGACTCGGTGGTGACAGGGTCTCATGAGATGTTCATTTGTCGAGTGGAGTATGTCCATGCTGATGAAGAATACCTTAATGCAGAGGGTGAGATCGACTTTGAAAGGATTGAGTGGATATAAAGGTTGAAAATGGAACACAAGGGGCAATAAAAATGGATGCCGCCGCCTGGGAAAGGTTTACCGCTTTAGAGGCGGAACGGGTCAAAAGGCTTTTTCATTTGCCGGAGAACGGAGGCCTTGCGGTCTTAAAGGAAGCCCTTGGACTTAGACTTTATGCTTTTCTGAACGACCAGGAAATTGTGGAGATGAGTGAGAACAAAATGGTCTTTCGTATGAAAAACTGTCGGGTGCAGGCCGCCCGCAACAGAAAGAACCTGCCGGTTTTTCCTTGCAAAGAAGTGGGTTTGGTGGAATATTCCGGCTTTGCCAGGGCGATTGATCCCCGGATCAAGACTCGCTGCCTTGCCTGACCCTCGGATAACCACCCGAAAGAGTATTATTGCGCATGGGAGTTTTGGATTGAAGCATAAGTGGATAAGATGGATCGTGGTAAAAATTATTGTATGATGTTTGCGATAGTGCATTTGCTATATCAAGTTATTTCAGTATAGTAAATGCACTTTGTTATATTGTATTGGTTTTGGTGAAGTATTATCATCAACTCGTTATTGACATATGCTCGAAACAGAAGTGTAATATTCTTAAATAAGCATATGCTCATTATAAATAGAAGGGAGTAATTGTGATGCCATTTGGAGACGGAACCGGTCCACTAGGGCAAGGGCCCAGGATGGGTAGAGGAACGGGACGCGGTCGGGGCGGCAGAGGGATGAACCAGGCGGGCCCGGGGGGCTATTGTGTTTGTCCAAATTGTGGAAGTAAATCCCCACATCCAGTTGGGACGCCTTGTACGGAGAGAACTTGCCCTAATTGTGGCGCCCGTATGGTTAGGGGAGCTTAATAAGAGAGAGTGGCGCCTATTATTGATTATTGGGTGAGGATTTTTGCTTTGCGGTAAATCCGCCTGGATGCTTTATATACTGACATAGGTAAATATATGGTTTGTTGTAGAGAGATACTGATTGCAGCGATATGCACTCAGTTTTTTTGTTTTTGGTTGAGGCGCGCTTAATCTCATTAATCCGTCCATCTTTAAAACAAGTCCGATGTATATGGAGATCGAACTAAAGAGTACGCAATCTTAAACCTATATCTACTAAAAATGTTTTTAATATTTTTTGATTTAATTTTATCTTACCATCTTTAATTTCAAGCATTACATAATCTCTATCATTAAAATTACATACCTTGCCTTTTTCTTTAATTTTCTTTACATGTTTAGAAAATACATTAGTTAAAGCAGTTTCCTTTTTGATTAATCCAAAACCACTTTCTCCCTTTCTCCCTGTTGTAAGAACAATCGTATCTTGACTTAATATATTGTAATGTTCCAAAGCTTTTGAAGGAACCACTAAAGTATAATTATCTCTAATTA
>Ga0079223_10001438_pt1 | contig 14098 bp, 9 predicted proteins | sample Stecom2011_FD_75072 | JGI IMG/M metagenome (GOLD analysis project Ga0079223, IMG submission 75072) | Agricultural soil microbial communities from Utah to study Nitrogen management - Steer compost 2011 | ecosystem: Environmental > Terrestrial > Soil > Agricultural land | place: USA: Utah... | reverse complement strand
GCAGCGTTTGCATCAGCAACAATTAATGTCTGAGCTGGATTTACATCTGGCATTGCTCGAACCCTTACCGGACAAGCCACAAACTTTACCGCAAATAGCCCCGCATTTACTCGCCACGTTAAAACAAAAAATTCCCGATCAGGCGGTATTACAATCGACGCTCGACATACATTTGCAGCAACAGGTTAATGAAATTGCACAGCGCCACGGTCGGCGTCTCGCGAATGATGGTGTGAATAATCTGGCTCTGGTGGTGATCGATCACAAGAGTATGGAAACGCGCGCTTATCTGGGAAATCACGCCTGGAAAAATTCCCGTGCTTACGCACCGCATTTGGATATTGTGCAGCGGCCACGCTCCACCGGCAGCATTTTAAAACCACTGTTGTATGGCTTGATGTTGCAAGAGGGAGAGCTGCTACCGACCACGTTGGTGCCTGATCTTCCCACTCGCTTTGGTGGTTACAGTCCGCAAAATTATGATCGACTATTTCGCGGTGCAGTGCCTGCGCATGTTGCTCTGTCGCATTCATTAAATATACCTGCGGTGAGAATGTTGCGTGACTATGGCATTGCGCGCTTTCATCACCATCTGCAATCTCTGGGGATGTCGACATTATTTCGCGCCGCCGATGATTACGGTCTCACGTTGATTCTGGGCGGTGCGGAGGGAACGCTGTGGGAGTTGACGGCTATTTATGCGCGTCTGGCGGCGAGTGCACGTGAGGGAGAGCAAAATATTTTTCGTAGTCCTGGTCTGCTCTACAAGGATAATAAAAAAATGCAGGCAATTTCTCTGGATCAAGCGCGACACTCGGTAATTCATCAAGGCGCTGCATGGTTAACCTTGCAAGCCTTGGTCGAAGTGACGCGTCCGGGTAATGAATCCCTGTGGCGAGATTTTGCCGGGAGTCAGACTATCGCCTGGAAAACCGGCACCAGTTACGGCTTACGCGATGCCTGGGCAATTGGCAGCAACGGACGCTACACCGTGGGTGTTTGGGCAGGTAATGCCGATGGTGAAAGTGCGACTTTTTTAAGCGGACAAACTAGCGCCGCGCCGGTGCTTTTCGATGTGTTTGATCGCCTTGGTGCAAGCTCCTGGTTTGCGCGTCCCGAGCATGCATTAAAAGCCGTCAGCGTTTGTGTCGATGATGGTTTTCTCGCCGGTGGGCAATGTCAGGCAAAAGAAATCCGTATTCCGGCGAATAGTTTTTTTCAAACGGTCACGCCTTTTCATCGCCGCATTCATTTGGATGCGGCGCGACAGTTCCGTGTACACAGTCGCTGTGAATCAGTGAGTAATATGCGCGCCCAAAACTGGTTTGTTTTGCCGCCCGCGCAGGAATTTTTCTGGCGCCAATACCATAGCGACTATAAAAGCCTGCCTCCTTGGCGAGCAGATTGTTTGAACAACTTATCCGGTCTTGATGATGATCAGCCTATTGGTTTGTTATACCCACACGAAGGCAGTCGCGTTTATATTCCGGTGGATCTCGATGGCAAGCGCAGCCGCGTAGTTTTGCAAGCGGTGCATCGTCAACAAAATACGCCGCTGTTCTGGCATCTGGATGATACGTATCTGGGGCAGACAACGACATTCCATGAGCAATCGGTTTCGCTTGAACCCGGCTGGCATAAATTATTATTGCTGGATCAGCAAAGCTATAAGCTGGAGCGTTGGTTTAAAGTTTTGGGGAAGAGCGTAGAAAACTAGAGGGCACATGGCGGCGCACATCCGCTGGAGGATAGATCGAATTGGTGGATGCGCAGGCTTATCCACCCTACGGGTGAGGCTAATTCGATAAAAGTACGGCTTAATCCTGATGCGTTTTACAGCGCCGTTTTTACAGAGCCTTTGTAAGCCTGACAACCGGCGCTGGTGATTTATTCAACTATTTGTCTGCGTCTGCAGGGTTTCCGCGTGATCTTTGCTTTCTCGGTAACTGGAATAAAAAATGCAAGTGACTTAGCGCATCCCTAATTTCACACTATTTATCGGCAGCGGTGTTTATCGACAGCCTTGCGCTCTTATCGGAGTGCCATTAATGAACGTGTATCAATTGATGAAAAATATGGCCGGGCTACTCAAAGACACCACTATTCAGTGGCTTGATCGCGATCCGTTTCGCAATAGCACCGTCATTGCCTATTACACTATTTTCTCCCTGCCTGGATTGCTGGTGATTATCATTAATCTCGCCGGTTACTTTTTTGGCGAGGAGGCGGTAACCAACAAAATCAGTGGGCAGGTGCAAGGCATGATCGGCGCCGATGCTGCAGAAAATATTGAGGCCATTATTGCTAACGCCAGTGAGCATAAAGGCTGGACGATTTCTTCTATTGTCGGAATCGCGACTTTATTATTCGGCGCGACCGGGGTTTTTTATCAGTTGCAGCAAACGTTAAATATTATGTGGGAAGTTAAACCTCAGCCCAAACGAATGATTGTTAAGCTTATTATCGATCGAATATTCTCTTTTGGTTTAATTCTGGCGGTGGGCTTTTTGCTGCTGGTTTCGCTGGTTCTTTCTGCCACCTTAAGCTTCCTCAGTGACTATGTATCCAGTCATTTTTCTGATTCATTTAATATTATATTCCGCTTGCTCGACATCGGAATTTCCCTGAGCGTGATTACCTTTCTGTTTGCCGCGATTTATAAGTTTTTACCGGATGCAGAAATTCAGTGGCGCGACGTTTGGGTGGGTGCTTTGGTGACAGCTGTTTTATTTGTTGTGGCAAAGTTTGGCTTGGGTTTATATTTTGGTCACAGTGATCCTGGTTCAACTTATGGCGCTGCGGGTAGCATTGTTTTAATTATGTTATGGGTCACTTATGCCGGGATGATTTTATTATTTGGTGCCCAATTCACCCGTGTTTACGCCGAGCGCTATGGTACTCATATTGTTCCGTCTGAATTTGCTATATCTACTCATATCGATAAAAAACAAGAATAAAAAATTCAGTTAGTATTCTTTTTCCTTTCCCTTTTTTCTATCTCTTATCTCTTTGCTTATCCAGATGTAAAGAAATGTTTGTAGGTGAACTCTTTAAAACTCAGTCTAGAAAAAATTCAGCTGCCAATAATGGGCTTGTAAGTTTTTCACCGCAGTTATGTAAGAAGGTGCTAATTTTAACGCCTACCAAATATCCCTGCGGGCGATAACAACTTCAGTTTACTGCGGCGTCAAAAACACTTCGCCGATATTTTTTTTATCCGCTTTGTCTTTATGGAGCTTGTCGTTTTTTTCATGACTCAATTCATGGATAAGCTGGGGATGAGGAATGGACGTTGGAGTGATTGCGTCGATAAGTGACGAGAAAAGCAGTAACAATGCCAGCAACACAAGACTTCCGGGAAGGATCTTTAGAGGGCACTTTTTAATAATGTCATACACCATAGTTCATCCTTTTAACCTTGACCTGAAAAAGTTATTGATCAATGCCTTGCAAATACACTTGCGCATTACTAAACCAAAGGCTGGATGTATAAAGCAGTTTTTAAGCCAATAATTTTTTATTCTTATTGATCGAGCTAAATTAAAAATAGTCTGTTTAATCGATAACAAAGTGTAGGACAACAAAACAATAAAAGCTCGCCAAAGCGAGCTTTTATTAACATCATCCAGATTTTCCCTTTTCCTTTTTTCCCTTCCCTTTCTGCTATTGCATAGATAAAACAGGAATTTTGGGATTGCTTATCTCAATATCAACACGGCGCTGCAACGCATAAGTATCGGCGCTATCGTGAGGACTTTTTTCCTGATTGGCGCCGTGGGCGGTAATGCGAATCCGGTGATCTTCAATTCCCTGTTCCACCAGCAAGTGTTTCACCGAAGACGCGCGATAGTGGGATAGCACCTCATTGTAGTCTTCGGTGCCGCGCGGATCGGCGTAACCGTGAAGGTGAATTTGTAGTTGCGGATTATTGTTTAAAAATTCCGCCAACGCCTGAAGTTGTTTTTCGTGTTGACTCACCAGTTGATCGGACGCGGTAGTAAAAAGAACTTGCAGTTGTAATTGATCGAGCGTCTGTTGTTGCAGCTGCTCAATGGCAGATTCGCGTATGACCAGTTCATCGTTGAGTGAGGCGAGTGATTTTTGTGCTTGCTCGCGAGCCAGATTAACGTCTTCCAGTTGATCCGCTTTTTTGATTTGCTCGCCAAGGTAGGCGCCGCCAATAGCGCCGACAAATAAACCGATAGGCCCGCCGGCGATAGCACCGAGTACTCCCGCGCTGGTAAAAACGCTCACCTGTTTTGCTTCGGTCGGAATTTTGGGGGCGGCCTGACTCATCATGGGCATGCTGGCAGATGACGCGATAGCGATAGATAAAGCGATGGTTTTTTTCATGGTTTATGTTCCTTTTATGGGACTGGTGTGTTGGTTGCGGTCGATGTTTAACGACGGCTGGACGATGGTTAGTTAACACCCATAAAAAGGAATTCGAATGGCGGGAAAAAGATAGATCGCCGATCAATTATGATGAAATATGGCAAGGGTCAGGTAGAGGGGGTATCCTTTGCTATAACAACTTGTTGATGATGTTCAGGGGTTCTAATGCCGAGTATAAATGTACAAATTTTGACTGCCTCGATATTAGGCGTGGTGCTTGGCATGTGTTTGAGCGGTATGGCTGATGATTCGGTGGTAAGAACCACCGTTTTGTATAGCAGCAATATCGTCGGTGGGATTTTTATTGACCTTCTCAAAATGGTGTTAATTCCTCTGGTATTCACTTCAATTGCGGTAGGTGTCGCCAATTTGCAGGCTCACCATCAAGCCCATCGGGTGTGGGGAACAACGCTGATTTATTTTTTTACATCCACCAGTCTTGCAATGTTGCTGGCATTGGTGGTTGCCAATATTTTTAAGCCTGGTGCGGGTATGGAGTTGGCGCTCTTTCAGGATGTCATGCAAAATTTTGAAGCCCACCAGTTGAGCATGAGTGAGTTTTTTACGCATTTTTTTCACGGCCTTTTTCAAAATCCATTTGCTGCTTTTGCGCAGGGCAATATTTTGGCGGTGGTGATTTTTGCGTTATTTATCGGTATTGCCCTGGTTGTGGGTGGCGAGCGCTATCGCACGCTATTGAAATTACTGCAGGAATTTCTTGATCTGATTATGCGGATTGTCGGCTGGATTATGTATCTTGCGCCGATAGGGATTTTTGCGCTGTTAACCAAATTGATTGCGACCCAGGACATGGATTTACTGGCAACAGTCGGCCAATTTGTTGTGCTGATTTTTTCCACCACTCTGATTCACGGCTTAATCGTTTTGCCGTTACTCTTATGGTTGGTAACAAAAAAATCACCGTTGTGGTTTTTGCGCGGCGCGCGCGAAGCCATGATCACCGCCTTTGCTACCAGCTCCAGTACCGCAACTTTGCCGGTGACCTTGCGCTGCGCGCAGGAAAATCTCAAGGTACGACGGGATATCGCGGGCTTTGTGGCGCCTCTGGGAGCAACCACCAATATGGACGGCACAGCCCTTTATGAAGCAGCAGCTGCACTATTTGTCGCCAATCTGGTGGGACTGGAACTCAGCCTTGCTCAACAGATGGTGGTGTTTTTTACAGCAATGATCGCTTCTATGGGCGCACCGGGCATTCCCAGCGCAGGCATGGTCACCATGATTATGGTGCTGCAATCGGTAGGCTTACCGGCAGAGGCCGTAGCCATTTTATTGCCGATTGATCGATTGCTCGACACGGTACGCACCGCGGTCAATGTCGAAGGCGATATGGTAGGCAGCCTGGTCGTTCAGGAATTTGCGACTAAAGGCGAGCCGGACGAGAATCGCTAGTCGCTAGTCGCTAGTCGCTAGTCGCTAGTCGCTAGTGACTGTGATTATAATGCGCGACTTTTTTGATCTCTTCGCCGCAAAGGTTTTTCCGCGGTTCGTTAAACTCTTCTTCCCAACCTCTTTTCTGCCTGCCTTTTCTTCCGGAGCATTATCTTGACCCTGCCTGTAAATCAACGCCCCTTCTGGCTCACTGTTGCACTGCTGGCTTTACCGGTTGCGGCGCAGATGTTATTGCAATCAATGCTGGGCATGGCCGATGTGATTATGGTGGGCAGCCTGGGGCCGAGCGCCATTGCTGCCGTTGGTCTGGCGGCCAAGCTGCATTTTTTGTTGCTGGTATTGATGAGCGGTTTAGCTACCGGATGCAGCGTGCTGGTTGCGCAATACACAGGCGCCAAAGACTTTGCCAGTTGCTAGCGCACCGTGTCGGTCACGCTATTCGTGGGCATGATGGTGATGCTGCCGTTTACGCTGGCCTTCGCTTTCGGCGCGCCGCTGTGGGTGGGCTGGATTAACCCCGATCCTGACGTGGGCGCTTTGACGGCGCAGTATCTGCAAATCACCGCGCCGGTATTATTGCTGACCCAGATTATTGTTATTTACGAAGCCTCGTTGCGCGCTTTGGGAAACACCACCATGCCGTTGGCAGCAGGTGTTATTGCCGCACTGGTTAATATCACGCTTAACTATGCGTTGATTTTTGGTCACTGGGGATTTCCCGAATTAGGCGTTGCCGGTGCGGCCTGGGCCACACTTGCGGCGCGGATTTTACAGCTGATGTTTATGCTCGGCTGGATTTACGCAAGCAAGCACGGCTTTGCATTAACCTTTGCGCAGTTGCGTGCGGGCATCGATAAAGCCCATGTGCTGCGCTACAGCGCGTTCGCATTACCGCTGGTCGCCAATTACGCGATCTGGGCCGTGGGAAACTCTGCCTATCATGTCATCACCGGCTTTGCCGGCACCGACGCGTTGGCGGTTATGGGCGTGATAGTGCCGCTGGAAAGCGCGTTCTTTGCATTATTTGTCGGGCTGGCCAATGCTTCTGCAGTATTAGTGGGGCGTTCTTTAGGGGCAGACAATCCCGATGAAGCCTGGCGGCTGTATCGGTTTTTTGATCGTTTAACGATCACGCTGGCGATTTTATTCAGTATCGCACTGTGGTTTTCTCGCCCTTATATTTTGTCGATTTTCGATCAGTTGGATGAAAACTCGACTGAACTGATGATGCATACGCTGGGCGTTTTTTGTGCTTTGGTGTGGCTCAAGGTGCTGAACATGATGCGCATTATCGGCGTGTTGCGCGCTGGTGGCGACAATCGCTTTTGTTTAATTACCGATACGGTAGTGATGTGGCTGGCAGGCGTTCCCATTTACGCGGCGGCGGTATTTATGGGCAATTTTACTTTTGTGATTCTCTACGCCCTGATGTTCTTTGAAGATGGTTTGAAATTTATTCCGGTGCTGCGGCGCATCGCTACACGCAAATGGATTAAAAACCTGACGGTTTCTGATCACCCCGTTAAAGCTTCTTAAGTTCCGCCGTAGGTCGGATTAGATGTGAGCGCCGCGAACATCGTAATCCGACAATGCTCGTGGGTGGTGGGAATATCGCTATTAGAAACTTCGCTGTCGGATTACGTCGCTCGTGACCTCGCGTCTAATCCGACCTACGGTGTTACAAAAGCGCGATAGCTAAACCGACATCTTGTCGCGGAACATAAAAAACACCGCACCCAGCAAACACAATCCCGCCCACAGGTAATCCAGTTTTAATGGCTCTTTCAGGTAATAAACCGCGAAGGGCACAAAGACACTCAGGGTAATAACCTCTTGCAGGATTTTTAGCTGACCGACGCTCATCACGGTAAAACCAATGCGATTGGCGGGCACTTGTAAAAGATACTCAAAGAGCGCGATTCCCCAACTGATTAACGCCGCGATAATCCACGGCTTGTGGTTCAGCTCTTTAAGGTGCGCGTACCAAGCAAAGGTCATAAAAATATTGCTGCAAAAAAGTAAACCGATTGTCGTCAAGGCTGCGGGCATACATCGCTCACTATTTACTGATGAACTATTGATGGAAAAAACAGGTTGTTGATAAAAAATGCAGGTTGATGGACAGCGCAGATTATTGATGGTTGTTGCTGTCGAATCGGCGCGCGAGCCAGTAAGAGACGGCAATGCTCAATAACCAGCTGATCATGAACACTATTTTTGCAAGACTATAAAGCGCCGTCCCTTCGCCGGTTAAGGCGGTGTTTATTTCTGCGCTTAGCGTTGCGGAATTGAGCGGCAGCTGGCCGCTCTGAATTCGCTCGGCGAGGCTTGTCGCCAACTGCACGGCAAAGCTCATAATGTAGGTCAAGGCACCCAGCGCCGGAATCATAAACGCCAGCCCCAGCCAATATTTTTTAAGCAGAAAAAGTCCGCTCCCGGGGCAAACCAGTCCAGACAAGAGTGCAGCTTTAGTCGCAAGTTTCATAGGCTCTGGTGCTCGCTTCAGGTTATTCGGGAACCACTTGCACCTGGCGGAAATGGCCCGCGCCCGGCTCGGCCAAATGCTCGGCCAGGTAGGGCAGGGTAGTTTGCATTTCGGCCCACAGGGTCCAGGGCGGATTGATAACAATCATGCCGCTGGCGCTCATGCCATATTCGGGATCATCCGCTGCCACTCCACATTCAAACAACTGGATATTGCGGATGCCGCTTTTTTTCAACATGCGCTCCATCTCATCAATACGCTGACGCAAGACCACCGGATACCAGATCAAATAAGTGCCGGTCTGAAAGCGAGTGTGCGCCTGCTGCAGTTGTTTAATCACCTGGTGGTAGTCACTTTTGATTTCATAAGACGGGTCAATTAACACCAGACCACGGCGTTCCGGCGGCGGCAAGAGCGCCTGCATACCGGCCAAGCCGTCTTCCTCAATAATCTTTACCCGACGATCCCGGCCGATGGATTCTTTTAGCAATCGGCAATCGGTGCTATGCAATTCGTGCAGAAACAACCGATCCTGATCGCGCAGCGCCTGTTGTATCAGCAGCGGTGAGCCGGGGTAATTTGTCAGCAGCGTGGGTGGATTGAAGGATTTAATGGTCTCAACATACTGAGTCAGCAAAGGTGGCAGATCTTGCCGTTGCCACAATTTCCCAATGCCGTTGTCATACTCACGGTTGCGGATAGTTTGGCTGGCACCCAACTTATAACCGCCGGCACCGGCATGAGTATCGACCACCCGCAGGGGTTTATCTTTTTGTAGCATGTAGGTCAGGGTGTGCAGCAAAATGCTGTGTTTGAGCACATCGGCAAAATTGCCGGCATGAAAGGCGTGACGGTAACTGAGCATGGAGCTTCCTGCTGACGGAGAAACGGATCGCGATTATAGCGGGTATGACAGGTAGATACGGCGCTTACAAAAAATTACTGTTCAAAGTCGAGCATAATTGGCGTATTGCCATCAAACTCGTCAAATGCGCGCGGTCGCCACAGCCTAGTGACGGGGCGGACGGATAGTGGATGAATAGGTGAATAGATGAATGAATAGGTGGATGAACATGGTGCTTATCCACTATTTACAGTCGCACAAACTACAATCGCACAAACCTGCAGGGTCGGGCTGTGCAGCAAAGAGTCGGATTTTGGTGTTTATAGTATTGCAACGAGATGGCTGCATCGGCAATCAGCATCCTATTGGCCGATTTCATACCAGCCGGTTTCATACCGGAAAACCGTTGAGAAACCTCGTTGTAGAGAGAAAGCGTTTTGCAGTATAGGAATAAATCTTGCCCCAATTTTCCCTGAATTTGACATCGCGTTGTGTCCACCAACTTTTTTCGATCTTGTGGATGGGCTGTTTATTCGTGATGCTTTTTAGCGCCGCATCCGGCGCTACGGCGGCGAGCAAGCCCGGTATCGAGATCAAAGGCGGCAGTGAACGGCTGCGGGAAAACATTCGTCTTTTTTTGCCGCTCTATGACGAGGCCTGCAAAACGCCGCGTTGGCGGTTGCGCTCACTGCTGCGCGATTCGCAACGGCAAATTACCGCTGCTGCCCAGGCGCTGGGTTATTACCATCTGACGTTCGAGCACGATCTCACGGTCACTGACGAATGCTGGAATATGGTAATCACGCTGACACCGGGCGAACCGGTGCGTATTGCCGAGATTCGTATCATCATCAATGGCGAAGGCAATGAAGATGCGGCCTATCAGGCGATAGTGGAGCGTCCGGGTATCGCTGTGGGCGACCGGCTTGATCACAGTAAATACGAATCCCTGAAAAACCGCTTTCCGGCACTGGCGGCGACTCGGGGTTATTTTGATGGAAAGTATGAGCATTCGCGCGTCGCGGTAAATACCGAGACCAATGCGGCCACGGTGGAGCTGGTTTACAACACCGGCATGCGCTATCGCATCGGCGAAATCAATCTGCAACAGGAAATTCTGCGCGATGACTTTGTGGAGCGGTATATCAATATTCACGAGGGTGATTATTATGATTCCGATGCCTTGCTGGAATTGAAAACCCTCTATAACAGCAGTAATTTTTTCAGCTCCGCTACCATTACACCGAATTTACAGGATGCCGTAGAGGGCACTGTTCCCATCGATATTGTGCTCGATCCGCGCAAGCGTCACAGCTATTCCATCGGTGGCGGTTTTGCCACCGATACCGGTCCACGGTTTTTGTTGGGTGTAGAAGATCGTTACATCAATTCCAGAGGCCACTCCCTGCGTGCCGACTTAAGTGTTTCTGACGTTATCACCACCTTTGAGACGGCCTACAACATTCCCATGACCCGGCCAGCGAAAGAGGCTCTCAAGCTGTATTACGGCTATAAGCGAGAGAATACCGAGGTCAGCTTGAGTGAGCTCAACCAGGTGGGTGCCAGCTATACCCGCCTGGGCGACAATGACTGGCTGTACACCTATGCCATTAACTACCAGCGTGAAGACTCAGTCGTGGGCGATGAAGAAGAGCAGCGCACCAACCTGCTGATTCCATCCGTGGGCTTATCGCGCATCCACGCGGTTGGCGATCCCAGCTATCCCCGGCGCGGCTGGAGCCTCACGACGCGCTTGTCAGGATCGCCGGATGCTCTGGGTTCCGATTTCAGTTTTGTGCAGCTCGAAGGGCGCGCCAAACTGATTCATCCATTTGCGGGCGGGCGTTTGCTGCTACGCGCATCGGCCGGCTTCACCGAAGTTGGCGAGATCAAGCAGCTCCCGGTTTCGGTGCTGTATTTTGCCGGTGGTGATGCGAGCGTCCGCGGTTATGACTACAACTCGCTGGGCCCGGAGGTGGACGGCAATGTCATCGGCGGTAGTAACTTGCTGGTGACCAGTATCGAATATGACTACCTGATTAAACCGCGCTGGGCGATTGCGGCTTTTTACGATCAAGGTAACGCCTCTAACGATCACAACTTTGACTTCAAGCGCGGTGCCGGTATGGGGGTGCGCTGGATTTCGCCCATTGGACCGATACGTATTGATATCGCCAAGGCGCTCGATGACGAAAAAGGCTGGGCGCTGCATTTGACCATGGGGCCAGATCTGTGATGTTGCGTTGGATCAGACGGCTGATTTTGGGCGGGTTTTTACTGGCTCTGGCGATTATTGCCTCGCTCAGTGCGCTGGTCGCTACCGAAGAGGGCAGTCGCTGGACGCTGACCAGGCTGACACAATTTTTACCTGCGTCCATAGGTCAGCTTGAGCTGGGTGAAATGCGCGGCAATTTGCTCACCGGTCTGGATCTGACCTATTTTGATTTTCAGCAAACCCGCGATGGTCAGCTGCAACAACACTATCGCGCCGAAGATGTCTCGTTTCGCTGGCAGCCGCTGGCGTTGCTCTACAGCGCCGTCTCTGTGCAGTCACTCCATGCCGATAAAATTACTCTGCATTTACCGCCGCCGGGTGAACAACCAACCGAACCCCAGCCATTTGAATGGCCAAGCTTCGCGCTTCCACTACGCGTTGAGCTGGGCGATATCCTCCTGCAAAACATTCAGGTCACACAAAACCAGGCCACGCTGGTCGAACTTCAACGGGTCAGCGGTTCGCTCAGTTTAGGCACCTTTAACTTTCGCGTGACCGAGCTGGCGGTGATTACGCCGACTTATGGGGTAACCCTGGATGGGCGCATGGGCCTGCGCTTCCCTTATGCGTCGGATCTGGCGGTGCAGTGGTATTTTCAGCAAGCCGCCGCCGACGATGACAGCGCAGAAGAAATTGAAACGCCGCTGCCGCTGTATTTTGAAGGCGAGGGCCGGTTGCGTGGCGACATCAATGAGCAGCGTTTCACTCATGCCCTGAGCGCGCCTTTTATAGTGGAGTCCACCGGCATTTTCCGACCCGGGTTTAGTATTGTCGATGAAAAACTCACCAGCGCTCCCGATGCCAGCATCACCAGCAAATGGCAGGAGCAAGCGTTGCTGCAGCGCTGGTTTGTGGCCGATAAACCGGTTCCGGTCACCAGCGCCGAACTTACCGTCACCGGCTGGTACGACAACTATCGTGCGCAACTGGCGGGTGAGGTTGCGCAGGCGGATATCGGTGAACTGAGCGTGAACGCCGATGTACGCGGCAATCTACAGGCCGTGGATATCGAACGGCTTGAGATTATCCGCAACAGCGAAGACCAAATTCGCGCACCGGTGCAATTAGCCACCAGCGGACGAGTGGCTTGGTCACCCACGCTTGAGTGGGGGTTGACGCTGCAGGCGCAGCAGATAAACCCGGCGCTCTTCCTGCCCGACTGGCCGGGCAATATGCAGTTCACCCTGCGCGTGGACGGTGGATGGGTTGCTGCGGATCAGAACACCCAGGCTTCGGGTCTGCAGCTGCATGTACGGGATCTGGATTTATCCGGTTCGCTGCGCGGGTTGGCGGTAAGCGGCCAGGGCGATATTGCCTACGACGGCGCGCGCTGGCAGAGCGAGCAATTGCGTCTGACCCTGGGCGCTAACCAGCTCAATCTGGCCGGTAGTGTCAGCGATCAGCTGGATCTGCAATGGCGACTGGAGGTGCCCTTGCTGGCCCAGATAGATCCACAATTTACCGGCAGCCTTTCGAGCCAAGGTCATATTCAAGGCACGGTGAATGAACCTTTAATCGATATCACCGCGCGCGCGCGCAACCTTCACTGGCAAGACTATGCCCTTGAGCAACTGGATCTTCACTTGCAGCCAAATGCGGGGCATTACGAGTTGTCGCTGGACGCCCAGGCGCTGTCCTTGAATGACCAGCATTTTCCGCGCATCACCCTGAGCGGCTCGGGCAGCATGGCAGAGCATAGCCTGCAAGGCAGCGTAGAAAACGCCGATATCGGTCAAGTGGATTTTGGTCTTGAGAGTCGCTACAGCGATGCGCAGTGGCAAGGGCGATTTACCGATCTCAATATCAATATCAACGAAGTTCCGCCCTTGCTGCTGGCGAGCAGTGAATGGATCAACGCCAGCGCCGAGCGCGTGGAGGTCGGTCAACAATGCCTAACCACGCGCAGTTTCCGCGACTGGCGGCGTCTATCTGCCGTCCTGGAGAATGACCCCGACGACACTACCGGCACTGAGCGCCCAGGCAGCGATGTCGTGGTCGAAAATAACCGCGAACCGCTATCCGATGAAATTGATGAGGCGCCCGCGCGGCTGTGCATTAACGGCGTGTGGGATAGCGCTAAAGGCGCTGAATTACAGGCTAATCTCGCTGCTATTCCGCTGCGTCTTGCGCGTGCTTGGCTGAAACCGGAGGTGACTCTGGGCGGCGTGATTGAGGGTGACCTTTCCTTCAACTGGGCCAAAAAAGCCAATCCCGCCAATGCTTTCGATGGCATGGTCGCCAGTCTTCAGCTGCACACCCGCGATGGCGAGCTGACGCATCGCGTTATTGATGAAGAGCCAAGTGTGTACGTATGGCGCAGCGCGCAGCTGCAAGCTGATCTTAAAGACAGTCAGCTGGAGGCAAGCGCGCTAATGGATTGGGCCGAGTACGGTGACCTGAACGCCGACGTTAATATCAATATGGCGCGTGAAGACATAGCAGGAAAACTGACCGCCAACTTCAATAATCTTTCGCCTTTTGAAGCACTGATTCCGCTGGTGAATGATGTCGGCGGCCGCTTGACTGCGGATATCAATATCAGCGGCAAACTCGATAAGCCGGACATCGCGGGCGAATTGAGCATGTTGCAAGGCTCGGCCAAAATACCCTCGCTGGGACTTGAGCTGAACAGCTTGGGGCTGACCCTTGAAGGGCAATCCAGCGGCCGGATGAATTTGCGCGCAAG
>Ga0079223_10001436_pt1 | contig 14103 bp, 7 predicted proteins | sample Stecom2011_FD_75072 | JGI IMG/M metagenome (GOLD analysis project Ga0079223, IMG submission 75072) | Agricultural soil microbial communities from Utah to study Nitrogen management - Steer compost 2011 | ecosystem: Environmental > Terrestrial > Soil > Agricultural land | place: USA: Utah... | reverse complement strand
AACTGGGAATTTGTCACCATTTTCGGCAACTACGGTACTTGGTGCCGTTTGGTTCACCCAACTTTGATCATGAAAACTATTGTCTGTACTATTGGCAAAAAGAGTAAGTGAATTTACCGTAGGCTCTTCAACAGGCTCTTCGTAAATAAACATAATGTCATCAATGTAAACCAATTCTGAACCAGAAATAGAAGTTGAGTTATCTGGGAATATTGCCAACACGTTTATGTTTTTTATCCCATTTTCTTTTAGATCGAAAACAATGGTTTCCCATTCATTTGTCTTTGAGGCAGGTGTTACTGAGTTGAACTCTTTTGTAACTGAACCTTCGCATTTAATCCGAATTTGAGAAGTGGCATTTGTGCGTAGATATTTCATTTCAATACGTGCATATCCTTCAGGTACTGCATTGGTTAATGAAGCCCAGAAACCTGCCCAATTCTGATTGTCACCAGTATTAAGACGCTGCCATTTCCACACTTTGTTACTGGTGTTAATACCTGCTTTTACAGGGTTATCCACGATCGTAGCTTCAAAGCTTCCTACGGGGTTTATATGCACTTCGGAGGTAAATGCAACCTCGCCACTTTCAAAATCATCCAAAAGGATGTTGTCCATTCCTTGCGCAAATATATTTGCAAAGGAAAACATTAGAACACACAAAGTAAAAATCTTTTTTTTCATCGTCTTTAATTTTAAAATTGTTAATAATGAAAGATTATCTCAACCTGGTTAAAACTGTATATTCCTTATTGTCGGGAGTAATCATTTTGATAATATATTGTCTCCCATTTAAAATCTCCTTGCTGTCGAATTGAAAAACATTTTCTCCAGCAACTCCAGAGATTGTCTTTTCAAAAACTACTTTGTTTTGTGCCTTGTTGGAAATGACAAATTGGACATTTCCTGTGCTTTCGAGGAAGTAGTTCAGTTCAAATTGTTTGCGATCTGGATGTCGCATCAAGTCATATTCGTTGGTAGCTGTATTCAACATTGCAAGGTGAAATCCTTGTTTGTAGTCGGGTTTATCTTTTACGCCTGCACGTTTTAACCCAAGTTTTACGTGCTCATTTTTCATCATCAAATTCCAGATCAATTCTGAACGGTAATTTTCAATCATTACCACAATGGGTCCTTGATCAATGGCAAGATGTTTCTTTTCTGATCTGTTTGTGGCTGGTTGATAGGAGTCTGCAAAGCCATAGGTTCCGTGCATTATTGACTTACTTGCCAGTTCGAGCAAAACCTGGGTGCTGTAAAACGGCGTATAGGGATAAGATGCCAATGCGGCTGTTGTTGCTATTATGCCATCATCGTTTCGTGGAGAACGTGCTTTGTAGCCCAGTGGTTCCACTCCATAACAAGCTGATAATCCCCAGTTGCGTTCATTGTATTTATAGGCCGCTGGAGCTTCAGCAATGCAATAGTGGCGGTTAATCATTGTGTGCGCCATATTTTGCTCCCAGTAGTTAACATAGTTGTCTTCTAACATTTTGGGATTTAACCCTAAAAACGAGTAATGAGCAAAAAACATGGGTCCGCCTTTCTCTTCGCCCAAAGGAAGTTTGTAGCCATAAAAAGATCGGTTTGCGTGATAAAACCCACCGTTGCTCTGCCATCCTTCTTTGTATAGCGATTCAGAAATACTATGATTTTCGGGAGCTGCCAGAGCGAGTAGATATGTGATCCAACTTTCATTCCACCCTTTTACATCCAATTCCAAACGATTATCCTGCGAATACCAGAGCCACTCTAATACTTTGCCAGATTGAGCATAAAACTTCCAGTCCATCGTGTCCCAAAATGAAGCCACAGAATCACGAATTTCTGTTTCGATAGCTGAATTTGAAGTATAATATTCACCAGCGGTCAGCAAGCCTGCCATCATAAACGAACTTTCAACCACATCGCCAGTTTTTATCTGATTCCCAAAAGGATGGGAAGTACCATCTGTGTTGTACCAATGCGACCACATTCCTTTAAAACGTTCTGCTTTACCCAAAAAACGAACTATTTTTTGTGTTTGTTCTGCTGCCTGTTGATGTGTTATCCAACCTCTTTCCGCACCTACAATAAGTGCCATCAATCCGAATCCACTGCCTCCAATGGTTAGAATAGTTCCCCTGTCATTACCTTCGTAGGCCATTCCAGTTAGTGGGTCACATCCTTCGTAGAAATAGTTGAATGTTTTACGTTGCCATTCGTCCAAAACAGGCTGAACCTTTGCAGGAGAGTAGGTATCATCGTTTTTGTCCACAACAATAGTCGGCTCTTCACTTTCACAAGCAGCCAGATTGAGCAACAAAAACATCAGCAGAACTATCTTTTTCATTAAACAGCTATTTTAGTACCCAGGGTTTTGTGTTAATACACCTTCGGATTTATCAATTTCGGTTTGAGGTATGGGGAAAAGTTCGTGTCTGCCGACGATGAAATTTGGAATCAGATCTTTTGCTTCATCCCATCGCACCAAATCATAAAATCTTTCCCACTCCATCGCCAGTTCAATGCGCCGCTCTTGATGGATTTTAGCTCTTAATTCTTCAATGTCAGTGGTTGTTACCTTAGGGAGGATAGAGTTATCTCCACCGCGTGCTCGTGCTCTAACCATCTCTAATTTTGCCAAGGCTTCATCTGTGTTTTTAAGTTCGCAGGCTGCCTCGGCGTGCATCAGTAGGACATCAGCATATCGAATCACCCGTATGTTTACCCATGTGCCTTGCGCCTCGAGAGGACGGCCATATCTTCCGCGCTCAGATATTCTAGTATAAGCTTTCTTATTGAAAAATTTGTATCCACTGGCATCGGCTCTTATCTTCTTGTCTTCCAAAACATCACCATCTGCAATGACAGATGCTGCTTTTCGAGGATCATCTGGTTCGTATGCATCCATCAAAACTTGACTGGGCGCATTAAAGCCCCATCCTAAATTGGGAATGCCACGAATACCTTGGACTTGTGCAAACTGACTCCCCAAGTAAATTTGTTCAGCAGGCCTCTCTTCGCAATAGACTTCGAATACAGACTCCTCGTTATATTCGTTGTCCTCCGTAAATATTTCGTCGTAAGGAGTGGTTAAGCTATTGTCACCCGATGTGATAATGTCAGAGGTCAAACTCATAGCAGAAGACCAGTTTTTCTGGTACATATATACTTTTGCTAATATGGCTCGTGCTGCATTTTGAGTAGCACGTCCTTGGTTGCTGCTTCCTACCAATTCCAAGCGTGTAGGGAGGAGTGGTATTGCAATCGTTAAATCGTTTTCAATATGTTGCCAGATTTCATCACGGGTTGATCGGGGAGGAGTTTTATCATTTTGACCGAGCACTTTATCAACGTAGGGCACACCACCAAAAGCCTGTGCCAGACGATAGTACATTACCGAGCGGAGGAACAGGGCTTCTGCTAAATACCTTTGTTTGGTTATATCATTATCTTCCAAAGCAGTTGCCAGTACAAGAGCTTCGTTCGTAAAGTAAATCGCTTTGTAGCAAGCACTGTAATAATCAGCAATGGCTGAATTACTTGCTGTGTAACTTAACGACTTGAATTGAGTTATATCACCACCATCACTAGGCGTACTTCCCTTTTCAACATCGGGTGTAGTATAATTATTCATCGCTAAGCCTGCCCAAACAAAAGGCCATCCGCGCAATGTACCATACGCTTCCGCCAATTTTGCTTCAATCAATATTCCTGCGTTCAATGTGCTGTCAGGAATATAATTGTCGTGATGCCAACGCCCTTTTGGGTATCGCTCCAGAAAATCATCGCTGCAAGATGCCATCAACAGTACAATCGTAAAAAATAGAATTATCTTTTTCATAATCATCAGAATTAAAAATTAACCGTTACACCTGCAGTATAAACCGAAGGAAGAGGATAAGTACCTCCGTTATCGATGCCACCATCAAGGATGCCACCGCCTATTTCAGGCGTATAACCGCTGTTGTTTTTAAAAGTAATTGGATTTTGAGCATTCACGTAAATCCTGAAGTTGCTGCTTCCCATTACGCTCAATATGTTTCTTGGAATGTTGTAGCCTAGCTGAATGGCACGAATACGAAAATAGGCGCCGCTTTCGAGTAGGTTGGTGGATGATTCAAAATTGTTACCTCTTTCGGTATTAAGTGACGGCTCAAAATTAGAAGTGCCTTCTCCGTGCCAACGGTCCAACGACGACTCATAAAAGTTGAATTGAGCATAGGTGGGCAGTTTCTTTGTATTTATTATTTTATTTCCATACGATCCATTAAAATCGATATTGATATCGAAGTTTTTATATGCTGCACTCAGGTTAATTCCATAAGTAAAAGTGGGAATACTGCTTCCGATGAACTTTCTGTCTGCATTTGTAATTTTGCCGTCACCATCCAAATCTTTGTATCGAATATCTCCTGGTTTTGAAGTCCAGGATGCTGGGAAATAGTTGTCAATTTCCGCTTGATTTTGAAAAACTCCATCCTGCACATAGCCGTATATTGCACCCACCGAATGCCCCACCGAAGTGCGGTGGTATTTTCCAGTTACAATATCAGAATTGTCGTTCCCCAAAGAAAGCACTTCGTTTTTTACCGAAGCTCCGTTGGTGCTGATTCCATAGCTAAAATCGCCAATTTTATCTTGCCAGGAGAGTATATATTCAATTCCATTGTTTCGTATGGAGCCTGCATTGGTAATCGCATACCCAGTTCCAACTGAAATTGGAGGTGCCACATAGGCCAACAAATCACTGGTGGTTTTGGTGAAATACCCAAGTTCCAACGCCATACGGCTGTCGAACATCTGGCTCTCAAAACCGACATCAAAACCAGTTACTATTTCCCAGTGAATATTCTCGTCCACTAAATTGCTGGAGGTGGGTATGTAATAGGTCTGTCCATCCACCACCACCTGTTGTCCTTTTGGATTAATGGTAGGAAACCAGAGGTAGTTACCGATTTTGTCGTTACCCAATTGCCCCCACGAAGCTTTAATTTTTAAATAATCCAAACCCCCGACTATATTTCTTAAAAACTCCTCTTCGGTGGCTACCCAACCCAATCCAACGGAGGGGAAATATCCCCAACGGTTATTGGGTGAAAATTTTGAAGAGCCATCCGTACGGAATGTCGCAGATAAGAGATATTTGTTGGCATAAGAATAATTTAAGCGGGCTAGGTATGAAACAAATGACTCTGATTCATAAAAATCACCATTTGTTTTATTTTTAGTTGAACCCATATTTAGCATCCAGAAATCGTCTGGTACAATCCACATATCAGCACTGACTAGCGTATCAGCCCCAGCACTAAATCCTCTGTTTTCCAAAACTCTTGCTGTATAACCTGCCATAGCGCCAATGCGATGTAAATCTTTTTCTTTGGTGTAGTTCAAGATTAAGTCGGCTTGATATTTTGTGTATTCAGCTGTGTTTCTACTAAATGAGGTTTTTTCACTTTTGTGCGAAGAGTTTGAGGTGGAGTTGTTTACGTCGAAACGAGGCGTATAATTACTGCCCGTGTTGACACCGACATCTCCATAACCAGTGGCTTTAAATGTAAAATCTTTGAGAAAGGTTATTTCACCATATACATTACCCACTACTCGGTAACCATAACTTTCGTTGTTTCCTTTATTAATTTCCATAAGGGCAACTGGATTCGGCACGTCTTTTTGAATTCCAGGAGCAGGAGTATAATAAGACCCAATATTTTTAGGATCGTGATCTTCGGCGGGTGAATAGGGTGAATAAGTTGGTATAGCTTGTGCAGCATTTTGAACGCTGGCGGTTGCTGGATCGGTATCCCAACGACTCAATGTGGCATTTCCTCCCATTTTAAAGTGATCAGAAATTGTATAGTCTCCAGCCCATCGTCCATTAAATCGTTGGTAAGAATTGTATTTTACAATTCCATCCTGAAGAAAATATCCCAGTGAAAATATACTGCTTGATTTTTCTGTGGATTGAGAAACAGTAACTCCGTGATTGGTGATAAGGGCGGGTCGGAATATCTCAGATTGCCAGTTGGTGCCTCCACCCAATAAATCGGGTACCCATTCAGTGGCAGAAGGATTCATGTTTTTAAGTTGCTCGTTATAAAGCATTGTAAATTCTGATGCATTGGTGAGTTTCAGCCTATCACGGTCGGATAAAATCTGTGCTCCACCATAGCCGTCATAACTCACCGTAAGTTTTCCTTTATCAGCTCGTTTGGTGGTCACAATGATTACTCCATTTGCTCCCTGAACACCAAAAATGGCTAAAGAAGAGGGGTCTTTAAGTACCTCAACGGATGAAATGTCGTTTGGATTAATAAAATCAATGTTATCGGCAAACATCCCATCCACTACATAAAGCGGATTGGTACTTGCATTTACAGTCGCAACCCCACGAATTCGAACAGTCGGGCTTGCACCAGCACCTCCACTGTTGGTGACTGATAGTCCTGGGACTCTCCCCTGCAAAGATTTTATCGGATTATTGTCAGGAGATGTCTTCAGGCTGTTGCCATCGATTGAAACGATGGATCCAGTTAAGTCGCGCTTTCGTGTAACACCGTATCCAATTGCTACTACTTCATCAAGTTTGTAGGTTTCCTCCTTAAGTTGAACATTGATGCTGGTTTGGTTATTTATAGGTATTTCTTGAGTTTCAAATCCTATAAAACTAAATTGCAGAGTTGCATTACTTTCTGCTTGAAGTGCATAATTACCATCCATATCTGCTATAGTACCCTGTGAAGTACCTTCGATTAATATAGTCGCTCCAGGTATGGGCTGATTGTTAGCATCTGTTACCTTCCCATTTATTGTAATTTGATTTTGGGCGAAGAGAATCGATACTGACAGTAAAAGATTCATAATAACAAGTAGTTTTTTCATAACCTCATAACTTTATATTTATCTTGTTTTATTTTTAATAGTAAATCCCAATTTTTCTAAACCGTTTTTCACATCTTTATTTTGCATAAATAAATCCCACAATAATCCAGTTCGATAATTTTCGACCATAACAGTTATAGGACCTTGGTCGATAGCTAGATATCTAGGTACATACCAGTTGTCTGTTTGGCTGTAAGCATCATAAGGACCGTATTTTCCTACCAATGAATCGGCCTCTTCATAAAGATATCTTAAGAATTGCATCGACTCGGTAGGTGTATAGGGAAAGGATGAAAGCGCCGCAGTGGGTGAGATGACCCCTAAGTCGGATTCACCTGGACGATGCGCCGTATAACCATTTACTGAATAGCTGGAGCTGAGTCCTCATTGTTTTGGACCAAAGCCTTTATATCCCTTTGGGTTGTCCACGGCATACCAGTAATTGATGAGAGCGTGGTTTTTATTCAGCTCCCAATAGTTGGCATAAGAATCTTCTAATCCTTTAGGATTTAGACCCAGATAAGAATAATGCGACCAAAATAATGGTCCTACGGGATCATTGCCACCGCCATAATGATTTAAAACTGTGGGTAAATCATAATAGATGGTATCGTTTCTGATCTCCCCGTTTGAAGCCCACCCTTGATGATAGGCTTCTGGATTGATAGGATGGGTAGGGGAGGATGCTGCCAAGACATACATTATAAGTGCCTCGTTGTAACCTCCAATTGGAAAATTCATATCCCATCCATATTTGGGTGACCAATGCCAATACAGTACATTTTTTCCACCTTTGGTGTACCAATCCCATTCTACCTCATGCCATAATTGGGTAATATCGGCCACCAATTGCTGTTCCTCGTCATTGCCATTTTTAAAATATTCCGAGACAGTGAGCAATCCTTGAATCATAAAAGCTGTTTCTACCAAATCGCCTCCATCGTCTTTCTTGCTAAAGGGCTTTGTCTTACCCGTATTGCCATCCAACCAATGTGGCCACACGCCATGGAAACGATCGGCACGACTTAAAAAACTGACTATCTTTTGCATACGTGCTAATCCTTCCTGTCTTGTTATATAGCCACGTTCGATGCCTACCAATAAAGCCATCACGCCAAATCCAGAACCCCCGAGGGTTACGATATGCTTATCATTTTGTGGATAGATGCCATCCATGTGGATGCGTTCTGGTGCCATACCTGAATTAGGCTCTGCACCCAACCAAAAGTAATTGAATGTTTGTCGTTGGAGGGTATCCATTAATTGGTCATCAGACCAATCATTTACTTTGGTTGCTTGCGTATCATCTTTCTCTGATTTTTTTGTGGTAGATATACAACCTATAAGGCTCATCAGCAAAATAGCGAGGCTTATAAAAGAATAAGATGTTAATTTGATTTCTTTCATTGTTAAATTAGTATGAGATATACGCATCAACATTTTGGAGATTTGAATAACTGTAATAATATCCTGAAATCTATCTTAATGACTGTGCTCATTTGTCGCTTGATGAACAAAGTGATAATTAATAATGATAGATTTTAAATTATCTTCTACAACAAATTTAGTGGAACAGTGAAGCCTTGTCAATTAAATTACCACACTACAAACTCTCATTGTTAAAATACCAAAAATGAACGACACACAATTACCTCATCCTTGTATATTTAGATTATACAATACGTTGATATATAAGAGTTTATAATTTTAAGATTCTAATATCTTTAGTTTACGTTGTTTGGTTATCTTGATGTTGATGAGGTGATTTTTACCACAAATAGTCATTAACTATCCATTAAAGACCATACAAACGAAAAAAGTGTTAAATTTAGAGTGATAGGTATATGATAAAGCAGATATTCGTAGTGAAATATTTGACCCCGCTGGATTCAACAAATGTTGAGCAGCTTAAGAGAGAATAATCTTTGTTGTTTTTAATAGAATGCGCCAATATTGTTCGCGTGATTGGAATGTGTAAATCTAATTTTTAACCCACTCCAGCGTAATGACATATTTATAGAAATCTTGACAACAAAGATTCCCCGACTTCATCGGAATCGAATATTGTTATTATTTTTTAATTTTAGGAAAGTATTGAAATGCAACAATTTGGTCTTACTATTTTAATGATTCTAGAATTGTATTTTTTTGTGTATTTATTCGCTGTAATTAATAAAGCTAACCCTATCATTAAACAATAATGAAAATCTTCACTTTTGTAAAAAAACTAAAACATCAACTCAATGAATAGACATATTGCGCTATTAATATTATTGTTTATTCCCATTTTTTCGTGGGCCGATACGAGCATTCTTAATTTTACCAAGAAGCAATACCAAGCGGCCAGCCAAAATTGGTCGGTAGCTTTGGATAGTAATAATATAGCTTACTTTGGCAACGGCACGGGATTGCTTGAGTTTGATGGTTTAAGCTGGCAGTTGCATCCATCTGCATCGAGCTCTATAATAAGAGCGGTAGCGACAGACAGATACAATCGGATTTACACAGCAGGCTATCGTGAACTTGGGTACTGGGAAAGAAATAGTTTTAATATACTTAATTATCACTCTCTCACATCTTTGGTTGATAGTTTGTTTAGTTCTAACGAAGAGTTTTGGAATATTTTGGTTAATGGCGACAAGGTTTATTTTCAATCTTTCTCAGGATTGTATATTTATCATTTAGGTTCTTTTTCTGTTATTAAACCAGGGGGATTTATTAATTATGCTACTAAAACCAGCGGAGAAGTATTTATCGCAGTTCAGAACAGAGGTATTTATAAAGTGCTCGATCAGCAGTTGGTTCCATTTATAGAGTCAGTTTTCTTTATTGATAAAAATGTTCGTTTTTTTACGGAAAGTTATGATGCGGCTCATTTTTTAATAGGTACCGAATCCCACGGTTTATTTATTTACGACAAACAGACAGAGGAGATAGAGGAATATGCTCCACAACTGACCAGCTTTTTTATTCAAAACAAAATTAATCACGGTTTGCTTACCCCATCAGGTATAGTGGTTTTGGGTACCATCTTAAACGGCATAATAGCCATTGACGACAATCAGCAATTTGTTTTTGCACATAACAAAGATACAGGATTGCAAAGCAGCACAGTGTTGGGTATGGCACAAGATGCAGAAAGGAACGTATGGCTTGCTCTTGACAGGGGAATTGATTTTTTATGTTTGCCTGGCAATAAATCCTATGAGATTATACCCGACGAGAAACTGGGAGCGGTTTATACTGCTACTCTTTTTAAAGGAGATTTGTATTTGGGTACCAACCAGGGTTTATATAAGAAGCCTTGGCCTAGCCGCGAAGAGGAGTTTACACTGATACCCAACACACAAACACAGGTGTGGGATTGCAAAATACTAGATGACCAGCTTTTTGTGGGCCATAATTCGGGGACATTTGTTATTGACGATCAATCTATAAAAATGATTTCTGAACAGGCGGGCGGATACAGTATCATCCCGCATCCTACCCAAAAAGACAAGCTAATTCAAAGTACCTACGCACATCTAGAACTTTACAGCTATGAAGAGGAGGAGTGGAAATTTTCGCATACTATTCAAGGATTTTATAATTTGATTCGTTATATAGAATTCGATCATCAAAACAATCTATGGGCAAGCCATTTGTATGATGGAATATACAAGCTAAACTTGAATAGCAACCTCGATAGTGTGATTTCAGTTAAGCCATACACCATACCACAGGATAACAAAAAGAACAAAGTGAGTTTCAACGTTTTTAAGATTGAGGGACGATTGGTATTTACCACTGGCAATTTGTTATATACCTATAATGACTTGAACGACTCCATTGTGCCATACACTTACTTAAATGAGCATATTTATGAATTTGCTTCATCAACTAGGATTATACAAGCTCCAGATCATCGTTATTGGTTTATTACCAAGCAAAAAATTGGTTGTTTTCAAATTCAACCTGACAATGTTCAAAAGATTGTGGAGTACCCCATCAGCCTTTTCAATAACCTTACGATTCCCAATTATGAAAACCTAGCGGTGCTGGACGATAAAAATGTTCTTGTTTGCTTGGAAAATGGTTATGCTATGTTACATATGGATTCAAAAATGGGCGATGATCTTATCCAAAGTTATGCACCAAGGTTAAAGCATATCCAAATTCTGAATAAGAATGGAAAAACCCGAATGTTGCCAGTCACAACTAATTCCTTCAAGTTGCCATTTAATTTCAATAACCTTAAAGTGCAATATGCTTTTCCGTTGTTAAATGATGAGCCCGTGGAGTTTTATTACAAAATAACAGGGCTGCAAGAGCAATGGTTAATGCCTGTTGATATGTCTGCATTAGAGATCAATCGTATTCCACCTGGAGAATATATTTTGAGTGTAAAGATGACTAACCTCTGGGGTAATTCTTCGCAGATACATCAGTTGAAAATAAAAGTTAATCCACCTTGGTATCAATCCTTTCCTGCTCTGTTGGGCTATGCAATCGTTTTACTCATCGTAGCTTATGCAGGAAAAAGAATAACTATACGTAAGGTAAGGTTAAAAGAAAGTCATATCCGTGAAGAAAAAGAAAGGGAAATTATAAAGCTGCGCAATGAAAAACTAACGTCGGAGTTGGCATTTAAGAGTCAACAATTAGCCAGCTCCACTATGGGAATTATCAAAAAAAATGAGTTTTTGATAGGACTTAAGAAAAAAATAAAAGATCAAAAGGAACGTTTGGGAAATCGGTATCCAGATAAGTATTACCATGATTTAATATCAAAGATCGATAACAACATTTCGGGCGATGACGATTGGAAGATATTTGATTCTAACTTTCAACAGGCGCATGAAGAGTTTCTTGCTGAAATGAAGAAGTCTTATCCCGAACTAACTCCCAACGATTTGAGATTATGTGCTTTTTTACGCATTAATTTAACCTCCAAGGAAATTGCCCCTTTGTTGGGTATTTCAGTACGTGGGGTGGAGAATCATCGCTACCGCTTGCGAAAAAAACTTAGGCTGGCTTCGGATGACAACTTGACGGATTATATTTTGATGAAATGAACCGATTTAGAAGAAATAGGAATTGTTTTATTCCAAATAGCTTTTTCCTTGAATCGAAAATGACTTCAAATTTTGAAAATAACTCTTTTAAGCTTGGTTTGCCCTAATATGAAAATAGCAGCGTTTAATTGGTGGTGTTAAAAGCTGCTAATCTCTACAAATATTTTATCTAAAACTCTTACTCCCAAAGGTTTTCGGGATATTTTCCATTTTTATGAAGTTCCTTTAATGAGGCTTGAACAAGAGGTTTGTCCTCCTGATAGGTAATGCCAAACCATTGGGCAGTTGTGTTGATGATCTCAGTTTCAGCGATCTTCTTTTTTGTTAACTCTCCCGCCAGTTGATTAAAATAAAATTCAGATTTTAGCTCTTTGCCTTTTTCTTCAAGAAACTCTATAAATCCCTTTTCTAAATATTTGAAGAAGGAGGGTTTAAATATCCAAAAGTTCATTGAAGCTGCTTCATTGCCCGTTAACTCAGTTTTTTCATCATTTTCGTAGAAGAAGATTTTATCGTTTTCATATCCAATCTTGGTACGTTCCACTAAATGTGTCAGACGTTGATTAGAATCTACTTCACAAATTGCTCTGGAGACTGTGCCATGCTTAGAGAGTGTGTTTTTTAAAGCATAACCCAACATTGCATAATAGTTATCTTTTGGATTGTTCTGAATGAACGCTGCAGCTTGTTCATAGGATTCACGGCCATAAAAATCGTCGGCATTGATGATCGCAAAAGGAGTAGAGATAACGTTCCTTGCCATCAACATGGCATGGCCAGTTCCCCAGGGTTTTTCACGTCCTTCTGGTGGAGTGAATCCTAGTGGAAGATTATATATTTCTTGAAGTACGTATTCTGTTTTTATTTTGCCTTTCAACTTGGGTTCAAAGCGCTTTTTAAATTCTGCTAAGAAAGATTCGCGAACTACAAAGACTACTTTGCCAAATCCCGCATGAATAGCATCATAGATTGAATAATCTATAATGGACTCTCCCGAAGGACCCAATTCATCCATTTGTTTTAAGCCCCCATAACGGCTTCCCATTCCTGCTGCTAAAATTAAAAGTGTTGGTTTCATAAATGATGATAATTTTTTGTTAATCCCACACGGGATTTCATGTGTCTATAATTTGATTTTCAGTTGCCAAATGGAACTCTCTTGCATAATTATTAGCTACACTGATCTTCGATTCTCCTTTCTAAGAAGCATTTTTTATGCTCGTTTCATGCGGGCGATAATTTTCAGGGTGTTTCTTTATCTAATATCCCTTTTAAAGTGGACTGTCTCACTGTTTTTAGTTTAAATCATGATAGTGTATGCCATGATAGTCAATTGTTTTGGGTTAACCAATTGGCATTAAAAATTCATCTTTATTATTTTTTAAAGGTACAAATATTTATCATTTAATAAACTTAGATGTTTGCGGTTTTGAAAATCAAAACCTCATCGTCGTTAAGATTGACGTGTGTTGGATTGTTTTTCTAAGGGAGTTTTTGGGCTCTACAAGCAGGAATTGAGAATGGATAAACTATTTAATTATAGATATACATCCGACAGGATAACAACTCTGATACTGATTATGTGAAGAAGGTAATGAGTTTTATCTTTAGATATATGTCAATGTGTAAACACAATAAAGATGGAGAGGGCCTTATCTTGCGATTGCACTTCTTTTGAAGGGAGCAAAAATTGACTTTCTCACTCCTCTTAGTTTTTGAAACCGGTATTTGGAAAATCCCAGCCGTAGAGTACCTAGTATTGGATCTTGATTTTGAAGTGTGGAGTAGTACTTTGCCAGCATAGAGATCTCTATGGGGCCTCTGCCAATTCTACGAAGGTTGGAATATCTTTGGTGGTTATTTAAACACTTTTTAAAACTCATTCGGTTCACATCCACTACTGAAAATGAATACGCACCATCTGTTTTTTTTACCAATATATTGCCAGGGCCTAAATCATGATGAAGAACGCCATGGCGATGCAGCTTTGAATGAACAAAATGTGCAAACCCTTTAATTATTTCCTCTCTATTTTGTTCTTCGCCATTCATTACCTTTTCCATGGTAAAATCATGTTCTTCGTATAGGGAGATGTAATAACTCTTTGAAATAAAACGGTTGGACTTTCTAAACTCAATCCAAGCTACGGGTTGTGGCGTATTTATACCTTTGCTTAACAGCCTTT
>Ga0079223_10001435_pt1 | contig 14114 bp, 11 predicted proteins | sample Stecom2011_FD_75072 | JGI IMG/M metagenome (GOLD analysis project Ga0079223, IMG submission 75072) | Agricultural soil microbial communities from Utah to study Nitrogen management - Steer compost 2011 | ecosystem: Environmental > Terrestrial > Soil > Agricultural land | place: USA: Utah... | reverse complement strand
CGAGCGTGTAGCCGACGGCCAGCTTCGCCGCGATCTTCGCAATGGGAAAGCCGGTCGCCTTGGAGGCCAGCGCGGAGGAGCGGGAGACGCGTGGGTTCATTTCGATGACCACCATCTCTCCGTTCGTGGGATTGACCGCGAACTGGACGTTGGAGCCCCCGGTCTCCACCCCGATCTCCCGCAGGCAGGCGATCGAGGCGTTGCGCATGATCTGGTATTCCTTGTCAGTGAGGGTCAAAGCCGGCGCGACCGTGACGGAATCACCCGTATGGATCCCCATGGGATCAATGTTCTCGATGGAGCAGACAATGATGCAGTTGTCCGCCTTGTCGCGGACCACCTCCATCTCGAACTCCTTCCAGCCGAGCACTGACTGTTCGATCAAGACCTCGCTGGTCGGGCTCGCCCGCAGCCCGCTCTTGACGATCTCCACGTATTCTTCGCGGTTGTAGGCGATGCCGCCACCGGTGCCACCCAAAGTGAAGGAGGGGCGGATGATGGCCGGAAGACCGACCAGCTCCAGGGCATCCATGGCCTCATCAAAGCTCGTGATCATGCGCGAGACCGGGCTTTTCAGCCCGATGGCGTCCATGGCTTCACGGAAGCGCTGCCGATCCTCCGCCTTGTCGATGACGTCGGCCTTGGCGCCGATCATCTCGACGCCGTAGCGCGCCAGCACACCGAGCTCGGCAAGCTTCAGGGAGGCGTTCAAAGCGGTCTGCCCGCCCATGGTCGGGAGCAGGGCATCCGGCCGCTCCCGCTCGATCACCCGCTCGAGGAACTCCGGCGTGATCGGCTCCACGTAGGTGGCATCCGCCAGTCCGGGATCGGTCATGATCGTCGCGGGGTTGGAGTTCACCAGGATCACCCGGTACCCTTCCTCCTTCAGAGCCTTACATGCCTGAACCCCGGAGTAGTCGAATTCGCAAGCCTGTCCGATGACGATAGGGCCTGCTCCGACGATGAGGATGGACTGGATGTCGGTACGCTTGGGCATGCGGGCACTCTGATTGGGCACGGGGCGCCATGCCGGCTCCCGTGGGTGGGTTCAGGGAAAAGACACTACTAGCACATGTCTGCTGATTGCGGGTTTCTGCCAGAAGCTGGCGAGTAAAGAAAGGGCCAAGGCCGACCGAGACCGTCCGCCCCCTACTCCTGAAGAGGTCTGTATCCCGACTTGCCGTTACAAGAGTTTGGTGCCATCACCGAGGGTAGTCTTTGTTCCCTGCAGGAAAGAGCATGCACAGCCGACGCCGTTTCCTGATTCATGGCTCGCTGATCGCGATGGCGCTGCCGATCCTCACCAGCTGCGCGGCGCCTGAAGCAACGCCGGACTTCGCACCCATCCAGTTTGGTGACCGCCCGTCCCTGCGCCTCAATGTGGCCCGTGTAAATTTTAGGGACGAAACCGGGGGCGGTGACGATTCTTCGGAAGTAGGCCGTTATTTCCCGGACCCGCCGAAGGCCGTTGTGGAACGATGGGTGCGACAGCGGTTGACGCCCGTGGGCGCGGAAGGGGAAGTCCAGGCCATCCTGTATGACGCGAGTGTGCGCGAAACGGAGCTGGAACGCACCCGCGGCCTCCGCGGGATCGTGACCCGTGATCAAAGCGAGCGCTATGATGCGCGGATCGTTCTGGCCCTGCGCGCCTATGATCGTAATGGCCAGTTTACCAGCGGCGTCGAAAGCCGCATCGAACGTTCGACGTCTGTGCCTGAAAATCTCGGGCGCGGCGAACGAACCGCTCTTTGGCACCGTCTGATGGAGGATGTCGCGCGTCGTTTCGATGAGGAGATGGAGCGCGCCATCCGGGAGGGGGACCTTGGCCGTCTACTGGCATAAGCTACCGGAGGATCAAGGTGAACTGCTACGGGGTACCGAAGGGTACGCAGATCTACGCCATCGGAGACGTACACGGCGAAGCGACCCTACTTGACCTTCTACTCGAGGAAATCTGCAAGGACGCGCAAGCGCGCCCGGCCGAACGCCGCCTGCTGATCTACCTGGGAGACTATGTCGACCGAGGGCCTGATTCGCGGGGAGTTCTGGATCGGCTTATCGCCCCTCCTCCTGACGGCTTCGAGCGGCTTTGCCTCATGGGCAACCACGAGGAGATGCTGTTGTGCTGCCTCAAAGGGACCCCCCAGGTCACCATGCGCTGGCTGCTCTACGGCGGCGAGGAGACCTGCCGCAGCTATGGCGTGGACCCCTCCCAGAACCCGGAGGTGGTTGCGGAAGAGGTTCGCCGCGCGATGCCACAGGAGCACAAGGAGCTGCTGCACAGCTTGAAGCTGAGCCACCAGGAAGGGGATTACTTCTTCGCCCACGCCGGCATCCGGCCGGGCGTCCCCCTGGATCAGCAGCGGCGTGAGGACCTGATCTGGATTCGCAAGCTCTTCAGCCAATCGCAGGAGGATCACGGCTGCGTGGTGGTTCATGGCCATTCAGCCGTGCCCGCCCCCGAAAATCTTCCCAATCGGATCAACGTCGACACCGGCGCGTCCTATGGAAATGCGCTCACGGCAGTTGCGTTGCAGGATGAGGAGCGACGCTTTCTGCAGATTTCAGCAGCCGGAGAATTCATCAGCGAACTGCAGTCGCTGGAAATTCAGCAACTTCCGGCATCTGTGCCGCGTAGCGCCGAACCAGCCAAACGAGCCTTTCGAATAGGTTGGTGGCGGTAAAGAGACTCTCCCGATCTTCCTGGTCCAGGCCCGACCTCTGGCGCAAAAGATCACGCCGAACCCCCTCCATCAATTCTGCCCGGTCGCCCGTCATTTCCCGAAGCAGCTCGAGATCGAGCGGATCCCGATCGCGCATCGCATCATGAAGGCACATTAGAAGCGCGTGGCTTGCTTCGACCAGCAACTGGGGAAGACTGAGCACCGTTGCCGCCCCTCGGACCTGATCGAGCAGTGGCAGCAGTTCTCGCAGTGCTTCACAAAGATCGATAGCCAGCCGGTTGCGACTCTTCAGGTTCATGATGGCGTGGATGCTCTCGTCATCTGCACCACGGCGCAAAAGCTCCTCCAGCAAACGATCGATTTCCTGAGCCAACTCTATACTCGCGGCGAGGGCGGGAGCAGCGCCTTGAGGCATGGAAGACCCCACTCCTTCTGCTGGCAGCAGGGCGGGAAGCCGCGCGAGCAGTTGGCGTTCCTCTCGTTCTGCCAGATCCAGCGCCGTTGCGGCATCTTCCAGTGCCTGTTCGTAGAGATAACGTGGACGCGATAGGCTTTCTTCCGGTGCAGGAGGCGCCAGCTTCGCGAAGACTCCGAGGAGAGGGCGCTGAAGCGGCATCACCAGCGCAGCGCCGGCAAGCTGCACCACCAAGAAGATCAAGGCGACTTGCATCGCGCTGTCGCCAATGATCCCGCTCAAAGGATGCAACAGGAGGGGGAGGTCCGCATAGCGCTCCGCCCAGAAGAGCAGAAGCAAGAGGATCGTCCCAATGCCCTTCACGACGACCTGAAAAAGTGCGAGCTGCCTGGCCGTGCCGCCCAGGTTCACAGCCATGAGCGCGACGGCGACCCCAGAACCGAGGCCCCCGCCCAGGAGGAGTACAACCGTCTGCTCCAGCGATAGCAGACCGCTATCGGTCAGCGTCACAGCGATCACCGCAAGCGTCGACGACGACTGCAAGGCCACGCCAATCAGCAGACCGAGCCCCAGCCCCAGAAGATCGGAGGCGGCAGCGAAGGCTACGAGGGCCCTCATCCACTCGAGTTCGCTCAGTGGCGCTCCTGCCAGTTTGATGAGTTGCAAGCCGAGAAAAAGAAGCCCTAATCCGAGAAGAGCGCCCGCTACCTGCCTCCATCGTGGAGATTGCTCGACGTCAAAGTAGAAGGCGATGCCGACAACACCCAGCAGGAAGTAGACGACGAGGCGCAGATCCACCGCTGCCAATAGCACCAGGCCGGCGGTCCCTACGTTAGACCAGGCTACCAGCGGAGCCACCTGGCCCAGGCTCGTGAGCCCCGCCGTGACCAGGCTGATCGCGATGAAGGTGACTGCGTTGCTGCTCTGGGTCAGACCGCCCGCCATGACGCCTACGGCCGCAGCGGAAAGCGGTCGGTGGGTTGAAGCAGCGACAAAGCGGCGGAACCGGCGACCGCTCAAGCTCTTCAAATGGCCGCCGATGAACTTGATGCCGATGAAAAAAAGACCCAGGCCGCCCAGAAAGGTCGAAAGGATTTCCATGTCGGCTAGCCTCTTCCGCGAGGATGGCGGAGAAGCGACAGCAACAACAGGAATAGGATGAGGCAGCCGGCGCCGTGCGCGCCCAGAATGACAAGCTGGAGGTGGTGATAGCGTTCGCGCGCCGCTAACCCGCATTGGCCTCCATATGGTTGGCAGCCGCACGCAGCCGCTCCGCAAGAAGATCGAGCTCTACGTCGAAAGGCCGAATTCTGCGCGCCCTCCGTCATCAAATCGCTCCAGAGCCTGCTGATAGGTGATCAAAAGCGTCTGGTGCGCAGCGCGCGCTGCGCTCGCGGCTTCTGCCAGGGCCGGATCATCCCGCGCCTCGATCAAAGCACCAAGCTTGTCTTGGACCACCTTCCCTTGAGCCGCCATCGCCGCACGATGATGCTTGTGAAGCTGCGGGTCGCCGCCTCGCAACAGGGTGTTCTTCCACTCCTGCACCTGAAGCTTGAAAGCGATTTGGGCATCGGTGGCCAGTTCGCTTGCCACGCGCAGTTCTCGAAGGCGCTGGAAGACCGCCTCTTGCTGCTGCTGCGCGTAGTGCAGCGCAAAAAGAGAAATAACGCCCGTGACCAAGACGACCAAAATCCCCAGCGCGCCAAGCGAGATTCGCCGGCGCACGCCCATCAGCGGCGCGCGGCAGCTGTTCCTAACGCTACCCACTCCTACCCCCAACCCTTTGTAATAAAATGATAATATGCGCCTTAAGTTACGTGAAGCTATCCCTAGGCCTCATCTTGTTCAACCGGGCAATGCTCTTGCCTGGATCAACCCTTGTTTGAGTTCCGTACAAGCCCGAAGCTGTGCTACCCTTCGGCGGCTGGGGATGAGGGGATGCGATGATCGCCACGGAAAGCTCTCTGGAACTCGTGTTGCGCAATGACCTTGCGGAGCTCGACAGGTTGGCCGCAGCCGTAGAAGATTTTTGCGCAGATCAGGGCGTTCCCATGCAGGCTGCCTATCACCTCAATCTCGTTCTGGACGAGCTGGTGACGAACATCGTCAGCTATGGTTACGATGAAGGAAGCGGCGAACGAGAAATAAGGATCTCGCTGAAGCGTGAGCCCGCAGCGGTGCAGGTAGGGGTCGAGGATGACGGGCGCCCGTTCAACCCGTTGGAAGTGGCACAGCCGGATGTAGATGCCCCTGTGGAGACACGGCCCATCGGCGGCCTGGGAGTACATTTTCTTCGGACATTGATGGATGAGCTTTGCTATCGCCGAGAAAATGAGCGAAATAAGCTGTGCTTTAAGAAACCGCTGCCACAAGATGGCGCTGCGGCGTAAAGGAGGCGAGGGAAAGGTACGATGCAAATCAGTGAAGCGATGGACGGGGAAGTTTTGATCCTCTCGGTTCAAGGTCGTCTGGACAGCAACACCTCGAAGGAACTGGACGAGGTACTGGTACAGCAGATCCAGAGCCGACCTGCCGTCGTCCTGGACTTCTCCAGCCTCGAGTACATCAGTTCGGCCGGCCTTCGCGTGCTGCTCAAGGCAGCGAAGCAGGGCCGCGCAGGCGGTGGGAAGCTTGCCCTCTGCTGCCTTTCCCCACATGTACGTGAAGTCTTCGACATCAGCGGCTTTTCCAGCATCTTTTCGATCCAGAATGATCGTGCGGCAGCTGTCGCGGCAGTAAGCTGATCTTACTCCCGGCAGCCGGAGGCCGGGGCGTGCGTCTTTCATTCAAGATTGCAATCTACATGGTGGGGATCATCGCGTCGGCGGTGATCCTTCTCACCTATTTGACCAACGCGAAGTTCCGGTCGCTTCAGGAAGAGGTGGAACGCTCGCGCTTTCTCGTGCTGGCACTTGATGTGAAAGCAACGGCCGAGCGCGGCCTCGCGCTCGGCCTCGCGCTTGAGCAGATGAACAATCTCGCGGAGATTCTGGAGCGTCTGCACGAGGAACACCCCGAGATCCTGTCGCTCCAGATCGTCAGCGACCGCGGCGACTCGCTGCATCACGTGGGGGAGACGCGAGCGCACACAGGTCTCGATAGCGCACTTGATCGCTTGCGTTTGATCGGCGTTAGAGATTCCCAGCCGCCAGTGGACATCTCGGATGGGGCGACATTCGGCATGATGCTGCCGCTGGTCAACGCCTTCGATCAAATGGCGGGCGTGCTCGTTCTGCGTTATGACCGCGCGCCCAGTCTGGCAGCGGCACGAGATGTCACCTTCGATCAACTCAAGATCGCGGGCCTGGCGCTGCTGCTGACGGCCGTGATCGCACTCATCCTGACCAGCCTCTATCTGCACCGCTTGAGCCGCGGCTTTGCACGCATGGCGAGGCTTTTGGAACAGCCGGACGAGCGGCCCGGTCAGCATAAGCCCGCCGATGTCTTGGAAGGCCGCTTTGCCAAGTTCCGTGCTCAGGTGCACGCCCTGGAAGCCAAGGTGGCTAAAGTCGATGCGGCCCTGCTACAGGCTGATCGGAACGGACACGAGAGGCCGCCACCAACGATAAGTCGCTAGAGCTGAGCGAACCAAGAATTCGGAGGCGCCGAGCAAGGGGGGAAAGGCGTGATAGAAGAAGGGGGATTGCGGCGACTTGCCTACGGCCTGATCGCGCTGACACTCGCCCTGTTGACCGCAGCCCTTGCGGGCGTTGCCTATTCCAGTCTGCACAGTTTCGAACGGGTGCTTCAGCCTCAACTGGAGGTCAAGGCACAGGTCGTCGCGCAGGTGATCGGCGATCAGGTGGATCGTGCGCTGGATGCGGGGATACCGCTGGAGCGCCTGGAAGGTTTTGCCCCCTTCGCCGACCAGGTAGTGGCCCAGCATCCTGAAATTCAGCGCGTGGAGCTGCGGGATCTGAACGGGAGACCTCTGCGCTCCAGTTCCGGCAACGCCGAAGAGGAAGCGCTCTGGAACGATCAGGTAACCGTCAGTCGGCAAGGTGAGGTGCTGGGTACGCTCGCGGTTGCTGTTGCCCCCACTTACGTCACCGATCGACTGCGCGACATTCAGACGGAAATTCTAGCCATCCTTCTGGTCGCGCTCTTTCTGACCTTTGAGGTGCTGCTGGTTGTGGTGGCCATGTTCGTTATCGAGCCGGCCCGCCGCCTGTCGCACCTACTTGCGGAGGGAGAAAAGGGCTACTTCCGCACGGCACTGGTGCGGGAAACCAATGACGAGATCGGCAGGCTCGCCAAAGCTTTCAACGAGCTGATCCGACGTGAACAGGAACGCTATGCCCGGCTGCTCGAGCGCTGGCGGGCGCTGGGTCCAGCGCAGCCTCCAGATCTCGCCCCGCTGCTGCACGAGTTGAAGGATCGGCTTTCCAATGAGGAGCCAACAGCAGGTATAAGCGGCAACGTTTCCGATGTGCGCATGCCGCTCTTTCTCTTCTTCTTTGCCACCGAGCTCAGCCGCGCCTTCCTCCCGATTTTCGCGCGCGATCTCTATCAGCCCCTTCCCGGCATTTCCTATGAGGTGGCGATCGCACTGCCCATCGCCCTCTACCTCCTGCTCGTCGCATTGCTGACGCCCATGGCTGGCGCCTTGGCAGGACGCACCGGCAGTCGACGACTGTTTCTGTTGGGGCTCGTACCCACTGCCGTCGGCCTGCTGATGACCGCCTTTGCAAGCGATCTTCTGGCCCTGATCCTCTGGCGCTGCGTCAATGCTATAGGCTTTGCCCTTACGAGCATCGCCGCGCTCGACTACATCGCGCGGGCCGCGGGCCGCACCCGCCGCGCCGAAGGCATGGCGATCTATACCGCCGCCTTTGTGACTGCCGGTCTCTGCGGCACCTCGATCGGCGGCATTCTCGCGGATCGACTTGGCTATCACGCCACCTTCATCATCGCCACAGGCATTACCCTCCTGTCGGCGATCATGCTTCTCATCAACCTGCGCGAACGAGGCGGTGGCGCGGCAGGGGCGGGCACCCGTTTACGCCTTGCGGATTTTGGTCTGATCCTGGCGCATCGGGGCTTCCAGTTGCTAATCGTGGCAGCCGCGATCCCGACTCAGCTGCTGACCACCGGTTACCTCTTCTATGCAACGCCCATGTTGCTCGATGAAAAGGGCTACTCAGCCTCGATCATCGGCCAGGTGATGATGATCTATTTTATCATCATGATCCTGTTCGGCGTGCCGACCGCTCGCCTGGCGGACCGCGTGGGCAACTACCGGCTGTTCGCCAGTGCCGGGCTCATGTTGGCCGGACTTTCGGCCCTACTGCCTCAGCTGGCCGAGGGCGCGACGCACTATGCCCTGTGGATCGGCCTGTCCATGGCGCTGGTGGGGCTGGCTCACGCCGCCTGCATACCCGCGCAAGGCGCTATCCTGCTGCAAGAAGCCGAGCGCTTTGGGGGAGAAAGACGAACCGCAGCCATCTCTGCCTACCGCGTGCTGGAGCGAATCGGCTCCGTTCTGGGGCCGCTGCTGGCTGCCACCTTGGCTGGGGTTTATGGCTATAGCTGGACGATTGGGCTACTGGGGCTGTACGTTCTCGGATGTGGGATGCTGTTTTCGCTGGTCTCGCTGTTCATCAAGCGTACCAGCGCGAACTGGGGAAACTAGGGGATGGGCAGAATGAGCGGGAGGATAGCTGCTGCACTCGGCCTCGCGGTTGGGTGGCTCTCCTTGTGGTGTGCCCCGGCACCTGCCGCGGCGCAGCCACTGGCCGAACCAGCGCGTCATCAGGTCTATATCGCCACCTATCGCGGCTGCGAAGAGGTCTGTGAAGCTTTCAAGAGCTATCTGACCGAACGGGGCCTGGCGATCGATTTCATCGAACGCTCTATCGAGCGGGACACCAGCCGGATCCCGGATCTGGTGGAAGAGGTACGCGCCCTGCGCCCGGATTTGCTGGTCACCTGGGGCACGGCCATCAGTCTTGGGATGGTCGGTCCCTATGGGACGACGGACAGCGAGCGCTACATCACCGACATTCCCACAGTCTATCTTTATGTCGCGGATGCCGCCGCCGCGGGTCTGGTGGATCGTCCAGATATATCTGGCCGCCCCAATCTAGCTGGTGCCAATATTCAGGTGCCGCTGGAAGCGCAGCTCCGCATCATGCAGTCCTATCACTCGGATCTGCAGCGCATCGGCGTCGTCTACAGCCCCAATGAGCTCAATTCCGTTGCCGCCGTCACGGCCCTGCGCGTTGCCGCCGCCATGTTCGGCGTGGAAGTGGTCGAGAAGCAACTTGATCTGGGCCCCGACGGGACGCCTCTGCCCGAATCCATCGTACCGAGCATGCGGGCAATGGCGGAGATGGAACCGGACTTCCTCGTCACCGTATCGAGCACCTTCATCATTCAGAACATCGAGGCCTATACCCGCGCCGCGGTCGATGCCGGCCTGCCGGTCTTCACCTCGGCAGAGCTGCCGATTCGCGACGGGGACGCGATGCTCGCGCTCTACGCCTCGCTGTCCAGCATCGGCCAGATTGCGGGCTATCAGGCGGAACAGATCTTGAGAGACGGCACGGCTCCGGGAGAGCTGCCCACGCCCTCGTTGCAGCGCTTCACGCTACTTATAAACATGCCTATTGCCCTGGAGCTGGAGCGTTATCCGCCCATGCTGGTTCTCCAGTTCGCCCAGCTGATGAGCTGAGGCATGCGTGGAGCCCTGGCCTTACGACTGACGCTCGCGCTCGGCGCGACGCTTTTCCTCCTGGTCATGCTCTTTGCCCTCGCTCTCGATGCGCTGGCAACCCAGAGCGAGCGCGATCTCCGGGAAGGCCGCTATGCCTACATCCTGGCAGAGCTGAAACAACGGGTAGAGGCCCCGCTTTCCCTTGGTCTGCAGGTGGAAAGCCTGGACTATCTTCAACGTCTGCTGGAGCGCGAGGCAGCAGGCGACCCAGACATTCTGTCCATCGACCTCTTCAACTCCAGCGGCGACCAACTTTTCACAACCGATGCGGACGACATAAGAAGTGCAGTCCCAAGCAGTTGGCTGCAGGACACGCAGAACCTTCCCCCACCCGAATCGGAAGCAGAGGGAAGGCAGGAAGCTTATTGGTTGGCAGAAGAGCGCGATGGCCGGGTCGTCGGGGTCGCTCTCTACAACGACTTCGGTCTCCTGGTGGGAGGGCTCGCATTACGCCACCAGGTTACTGACGTGGGCGAATCTCTGCTGGATCCAGCTACCCTCCGTCTACTCGCAATCGCCGCTGTGGCCACATTCTTTGGAGGTCTCGGTTTCTGGTGGCTGAATCGCCCGCTGGAACGGCAAACGGAAGCCTTGATCGCTGCGGTGAAGGAACGCCTCAAGGCCCCGGAAGCCCTGGTCCCGCCCGGTCCTTTGGATCGAGATGGATTGCGCCTTCTGGAGGCCTTGCAGGAGGCTGAACGACGCTGCGCGGCAGCTACTGCCGAGGTGGAGCAGATTGATGGCCGTAGCTGAGCAACAAACATCAGCGATCACTCGGCCAATCCTGGCTGCGGCCGAGGAAGCCAAAGGAGTTAGAGCCTTACGACGGCGCTTCCTGACGCTGAGCTTGATATTACTGCTGCTCACCGCCCTGCTTAGCGGCTGGTTGGGCTTGCGCTACGTGGAGCAAAGGCTGGAAGCCGAAATCCTTCCCTCATCGCGCGCCATCGGCACAAACCTTGCGCAGCAGTTTGAAGTCGCGCTCGCCGCCGGCGTCCCCTTCGATCGGCTGGTCGGTGTGGAGCCCTTTCTTGCGACCGCCGCCGGCTTTGATGAACGGGTAGCCTTTACCGCGCTGCTCGATCCGGAAGGGCAAGTCCGCTATGCCGCCGGGCCGGCGAGCAATGCCTTGCCCGCGCAACTGCCCATCTCGGCGCGCAGCGATAGGCTGCTACGGATCGGTGATCAACTGGCTGAACCGCAGCCCCTTCATAGCGACGAGCAACTGCAAGGCTATGCCGTCGTCGGTCTCTACGCCACTTTAACGGTGGAGACCCTTCGCAACTTTAGGCTTGCGGCCCTTTTGATCGTCCTGGCTCTGGGCGTCCTGCTGCGCGAGATGCTGGTTGGCATCCTCTTTCAAAATCTTGACCGTCCGGCCGAGGCCCTGTCCCGTCTTTCGGAGGCGGTCGAACAGGGGGACCTGTCCCGGACCACATGGCTCGAAGTGCCGGGCCGACTGGGCCACTTGATCGATGCCTTCCGGCATGAGCTTGTCGCCGTGAACGGCCGCTTCCACGCGTTCCTTCTGGCCGCCTTTGCCACACGCGCCGGCCATTTCGATCCAGCCACCTTGCGGGAAGTCACTGACGTGGTACGGCGCTGCCTGGCCAACTACCGTCTGCCGCCGGTAGCTGGCGCGTGGCCGGTATCACTGAGTGAGGCTGGGCTATATCGGCTGGCGGCTTTCTCGCTTCTTCTGGGAGAGGCCCTCCTGGCGCCGAGTTGGAGGGTCCTGCCCGCGCTGGCAGAGGAAGGGCCTCTCGATGCCGTAACGCTCAGCGTCCTGCCGCTGCTTCTGGCATTGCCGGTGGGTAGCGAGATGGCGCGGCGCCTGTTGGTCGGCTTTGCGCCCAGCCTGATCTTTACGGCGGGGGCCTTGATCGCGGCCGCCAGCGCCCTTTCGCTCGTTCTCGCGGATTCTCTCGTGGCCCTTGTGGCCCTGCGCTTGCTCAGCGGAGTCGGCATAGGCATGGCGCTTCAGCCTTTTGGCAAAAGCGGCGTTCTGCCCCATGCTCTCGCCATGGCGTTCGTGGCGGGGGCGCCGCCGGGCTTCCTTGCCCTGCTTCTGGTAGGCCCTGAGGTCACAGCCCCCGTCGCTGCGCTGGTCATCGGCGCCGCAGGCTTGCTGGTGGGGCAAATGCTTCCCGCCGGAGAGGGGGCACCCGAAGAAGACGAGGCCGTAACCAAGGAAGGGACGAGCTGGGCCGGCTTGCTGCCTGCCGCGGCACTTGCCGGCACAGGCGTGCTCTTGCCGCTCATCGCTCAGCTCACGATCGGCGCCACGCGGGCGAACGTCAGTCTTCTTTTGGCCAGCGGGCTGGGGATTCTGCTGGCCTCCGTCTTGGCGCACTGGATCAAGCTGAGGCCGAGGCCGGCGGCGATTGCCGCTGCGGCCGCGGCGGTTCTCCTGCTTTTGGGCGCCTTCGCATGGGGAACGGAAACCTTCGGCCCTCTCCTAGTCCCGGCATTGATCCTTGTCGTCGTCGTTTTCCTGGGTCCGCGTCCGATGGTCTCAAGTACCCCTGCGGCAGCTACCCTTGCAGCCGCGGGCGCCTTTACTGGAAGCCTGTTGCTGACCAGCGCGGTGGGCCTCGGCGTTGCCCTGCTGCTCCCCGCCGCCTTGCTTCTGCTCTTCGCGCTGAGCTGGAGGCGGACATGACGGCGCGCCTCCGCCTGCTCCTGCTCACTGGACTTCTACTGGCCCTTGCCTTCGCCGGCTCCCTGCTGTGGACCCGGGGGATCGCGTTGCAGGAGGTCACCAAGGCTGAAACAGCCGTCCACCAGCGCGAGCAGGCGCGGCTCTGGCACAGTCTTATCGATCAGCAGCAGGTTCTGCTCGAACTGGCTGCTGACGATCTGCTGAGCGACACCTGGCTGGCGCGCGTGATCAGCAGTGGCAATCAGGACCTCCTTACTAGCCGCTTGCAAGAAGCCTTGCCGCGCCTGGAAGCGCGCTACGGGGTAACGGGTCTGGAGATCACCGACGCCCAGGAGCAGGTTCTCTTCCCGCCCATTCCAAGAACCCAGCGTGTGCCGCAAGAGATCTCGGCCGCGGAAACAGCTAGTTCTTCCCGCGAGGCGGTCATCGGTTTCCGCCAAAATTTGAACCGTGATTTCGTCCTCTCCTACAGCCTGCCGCTTCCGGAGGGGGGACGGTTGATGCTGACGACCACGATGGATCGGCCGCTGCAGGGAATATCGCGCAACGGCGTGGCACCCGCCCGCCCGGCGGCCGTGGCCGATCTTCGGGGACAGGCCGTCGCCTTCAGCGGCCCGGAGGAAGGACAGGCTTTATTACAAGCCATACTCGCTGGGGAGGCGGCGGTCCCTGCAGAGTTGCGAGTGCTGGAAACTCCTCTGTCCGATATTGCTGGCCGTCCTATAGGTCAGGTCGTGTCTCTGCTCCCGGCCGAAGCTGTGTCTTCGACCTTGGAACGGCTCAATCTCATCACCCTACTTCTCGCGATCGCGCTCTTCATCCTGCTTCTCGTAGTGCTCGCGCGCGCCATCCGGGCAGAGTTCACTCCCCTGGAACAGCTGATTGGGGGGGTTGCGGCGCTCGCGGGTGGGCAGAGTGAAGTGGAAGTCCCGCGACACCCGGGCGATGACGAGGCAGGTCGCCTTTCCACAGCCCTGCAACAGCTGCGCCAACGGGCTCTCCTTTTGACCACCCTGGAGATTTCCAGGGAGCGTCAAAGACGCCGGCAGGAGCGTTTTCTGCGGCGGCAGCTAACGGGACTTGCAGAAACTCTTGAGGGCAAGGATCGCGAAGCGCTGCTGAAGGATCTCGACAGGCTGGAGCAGGCCGCGCGGCGCGAAGCACCTCAAGAGAGCAGCAATGGCCTGGCCGCCGCCGATGGTCGCCTGGAGCAGGCGCTGCTCGAGCCGCGCGCCGCCGGGCAGGACGATTTCGCTCTGCTCGCAGTCGCCTTCGAGAACCTCTCCTTCCGCATTCGAGACCAGAACGCCAACCTTAAGCAGCTGGTCGCCGAGCTTAACGAGGCTCTGCGCGCCAAGAACGAGTTCATCCTGTTGCAGCAGGAGCTGGATCTGGCGCGCAAGATGCAGCTCTCCATCCTGCCGCCGGACCGTCCGGAACAGGCGGGCGTGGCGGTTCACGGCATGATGTTGCCGGCCAAGGAGGTGGGCGGCGACTTTTACGATGTCTTCGAGCTGCCTGATGGGCGTCTGGCCCTCGTGGTCGCCGATGTCTCCGGCAAGGGCGTACCGGCCGCCTTCTTCAGCCTGATTACACGCACGCTATTGAAAGCCATCGCGACAGCCGGCGCCGAGCCGG
>Ga0079223_10001431_pt1 | contig 14156 bp, 7 predicted proteins | sample Stecom2011_FD_75072 | JGI IMG/M metagenome (GOLD analysis project Ga0079223, IMG submission 75072) | Agricultural soil microbial communities from Utah to study Nitrogen management - Steer compost 2011 | ecosystem: Environmental > Terrestrial > Soil > Agricultural land | place: USA: Utah... | reverse complement strand
TGAAATGAACTATTACCCGAACGATATAGCTCGAAGCCTAAGCACGGGTACTACCATGACAATCGGGGTGATAGTCACTGATATTTCCAATGAGTTTTTTGGACGACTCACATTTTATATTCAAGAGCAGGCCAAGAAATACGGTTATACCGTCATCACCAGCAATACAAACGAAAGTTTAGAAGAATTTAATAATGCTGTTACTACGCTGCTGAATAAACAAATCGATGGAATCATCCTCGTCCCGGTGGCGGAAGGACACGAAATAGTTGAAAGAATTATTAAAAGACGTATTCCGGTGGTACAAGTGGATAGGTATTTCCCTGGTCTTGAGGCTAGTTATATCGTAATCGACAATTATAAGGCATCAGAAAAAGCTATTGAACTTCTTATTCATAAAGGATTGAAAAAAATAGCTTCCATTTGTTACAATATGAACGTGAATGCTCTTGTTGATCGACGCAAAGGATATATTGATGCCTTGGATCGGTACGAACTGTTGGATTCCAAACTCATTAAAGATATCAATTACGAAGATCAGGAAAAACAGATTGAACAAGCAATCGTTGAGCTTAAAAATAACCCCGAAAGGGTAGAAGCTCTGTTTTTTTCCTCCAAACGTGTGTTTACAACAGGGATGAAATATATACACCGAGAAGGTATTAAAATACCAGAAGATATGGAAGTGGTCTGTTTTGATAAAATTGATTCTTTCTCGATACTCAATGCACCTATCAATTATATCGAACAACCCATTCAAGAAATGGGAGAAAATGCAGTAGATATATTGATGGAACAAATAAATGGGAGGAAAACTCCAATACAACGCGTGTTGGATGCTGAAATCAGTTTTTCTCTTTGAGGTTTTCAATATCGCATTCTATTTTTTCAAATATCAAGTTAACCGGTTTAGCTCGCTTTGCTACAGATATTGTATAAATAACGCGAGTACTCGGTGAACAAAACATGGGGATAGGAAACAGTGAAAATGAACATTGAATACTAACTAAAGAACTAAACAATAAAAACTAATCGGAAATGAAAAAAGTGAATATCTTATTCGTTCTATGCATCGTATGCTTTTCTCCACTTTTTCTCAAGACAAATTCGCTCAATGCACAAGTCCAGGATGTTTCATCCTTGGATTGGCGCTTGTGGGGATATCGCCCAAACGTGTGGAGGATGAATTTTAACTTCGAGCACCTCGAAGGGAGTTGGGCCGAATACGTGGATATACCAATGGAGCTGCCCGGCTCTGTTCAAGCGGCTTTGCTGAAAGCTGGATTGATAGACGATTGGACCATAGGTATTGATTATCGTAACAACGAGTGGATCGAGAACAGGCATTGGTTGGTGGTGACAGAGATACCCGATGCATGGATCGAGGATCGAAAAGGGAACATAGAAATTCACTGCAAAGGGTTGGATTATAAAGGATCCCTTATGGTGAATGGAAACGAAGCGGGACGGTTTAATAACGCGTTCATCCCTTATACTTTCGAAATATCTGCATTCTTAAAGGAGAGTAATAATACCTTGGCATTTGTCTTTGAATGCCCTCCTGAGAACTTGGCGCAAATAGGATGGACATCGAAGATTAGTGATTGGAAACCCAGGTTTAATTATGGATGGGACTGGATGCCAAGGATCGTGCAAACCGGGATTTGGGATGATGTATACCTGAAAGTGGCAAATGAATATGACGCGGTCTTGGAACAAGTGCAAATCTTGACGAGCGCGGATAAAAAAAGAGAAATTGGAAGCTTGTCGGTAAGGGCGTTTCCAAACGCGGCGGCTTTGAAGGGGAAAGTGAAAATAGAACTCAGTGATTTGAATGGTAAGAAAATACTTGATGAAAGTATCGATGCACTGGAGCTAACTTCTACTAAAAAGTGGAATGATCTTAAAGTAAAACGATGGTATCCGAATGGACTGGGAGAACAACCCCTTTACAATCTTCAATTGACCGTGGTAGACGAAAAAGGGGAGGTGACTCAACAGGAGAATAAAAGGATTGGATTTAGAAGCTTGGAGTGGCTGCCATGTGAGGGAGCAGCACCCGAAGCCGATCCATGGATATGCAGTGTAAATGATCAACCTTTCTTTATCCAAGGTGTCAACTGGACTCCCATTCGCCCTAATTTTGCCGATCTCAAAAAAGAGGATTACTCGAGGCTACTACTTATGTATAAAGAGATGGGTATAAATACAATCCGTATATGGGGTGGAGGTTTCCCTGAAAAAGATTGGCTGTATGATCTGTGCGATGAGTTGGGCATTCTTATTTGGCAAGATTTCCCCCTGAGCTCGTCGGGGTTAGAAAATTACCCGCCGGAAGGAGAAGAAGAAATTTACTCCATCACCCGGATAGTGACCCGTTATGTCTCTCGCCTTCATCATCACGCGAGCTTGATGATATGGTGCGCGGGCAATGAATTGTATGAAATAGGAGATACGGCACCAGTAACCGATAAACACCGGATGATCGCTGCCATGAAAGACGTGGTGATAGCAATGGATCCCACGCGGAAATTCGTTCCCGGATCTCCTTCCGGACCTAGTATTTACGCGAACTACAATACCTTTGGAAAAGGAATAAACTGGGATGTACACGGTCCGTGGAACTTGCCTTTCACAGAGCACGACAACACCATGAACGCGGTCAGGAAATACTGGGAAGATAGCGATGCATTGATGCATTCCGAGGCAGGAGTGCCTGGGGCAATGTCTACCGAGATGATGCGAAAATACAAAGGAGAATTGGCACTTTTACCCGCGAATATCGAGAATCCACTCTGGCGTATTGTCAATTGGTGGATCGATTGGAGCGAGTACCTGGGCCAAGGGAATGATCCTGAAAGTATAGACGCGTATGTAGAGTGGAGCCAAACACGCCAAAAGGAAGGGTTAAGTATCGCGGTGAAAGCATCAAAGGATAGATTTCCTCGATGCGGAGGATTCCTTATCTGGATGGGACACGATAGCTTCCCCTGCCCGATAAATACATCCATCATTGATTTTGATGGAAACCCGAAACCAGTGGTGGCTGAATTGGCGAAAATTTTCAAGGATAACAGTTACTTGAATAAAGATAATAGTTACTTGAATAGAGTGAAGTAAACACCCAATTGATATCAATCGTGATGAAATGCAAAAAAAACAGAGTAGTCAACTTATTCATAACGTTGACGCTGATACTGCTTGGAGGGTTCACCCACGATGCTGCTGCAACAGCAGGACACGATGAACTAGGTTCGAATCCTCCCCTTGGCGCGATCCGGTTACAACAAGTTAAAGTACTTCCCGCTCTAGTCCGAGAGATGGAGACACTCCACCAACCGATTAGATTAAGGGTAGTGAATACCGGTAGCACGCCACGCCGCGTTACACTAAACGTGGGGGAAGCTACCCAGCAAGTAGACCTGATTGCAGGGGAAAGCTGGGTGGAAGTAAGAGTGCCAAAAGAGAGCATAAACCGAGAGCTGAAAACCCGGATTCGGGAAGGTCAAAAAATAGTATGCGATACCATCCTGCAAGTAACACCGGTTAAAGAGTGGCAGGTGAATTTCGTACAGCATACCCATACCGATATAGGATATACCCGGCCACAACATGAAATTCTCTCAGAACATATGCGGATCATCGATTACGCGTTGGATTATTGCGACTTGACAGATCATCTGCCGGATGACGCGCAATTTCGATGGACCTGTGAGACGGCTTGGTCGGTGAGCGAGTACCTCCGTACCCGCCCAAGGGAGCAGGTAAATCGCCTGAAAAAACGTCTCGAAGAAGGAAGGATAGAGGTGACTGCCATGTATTTTAATTACGATGAAATACCGGGCGAACAAGAGCTGGCTTATTCGCTTTACCCACTGAGGAATTTTAAAGAGGAGGGGATAAACGTACAAACAGCCATGCAAAATGATGTGAACGGAATCGCGTGGAACTTCAGCGATTTTTTCCCGGACTTGGGTGTCAAATACCTCATTATGGGAACACACGGCCATAAAGCGTTGATTTCTTTCGATAAGCCAACCGCTTTCTGGTGGGAGTCTCCCTCAGGGAAAAAAATGCTTGCTTATCGCGCGGAACATTACATGTATGGCAACTTCATGGATTTAGAAAAAGGGAATTTTGAAGGATTTGAAAACAAGATGTTTGATTATCTTGTAGAGTTAGAAGACAAAGAATATCCCCACCACATCACGTCGATTCAGTTTTCAGGTTACTTTACAGATAACTCACCTCCTTCAACAGCTGCCTGCGAAATTGTGAGACGATGGAACGAAAAATACGAGTTCCCTAAACTAAGACTGGCCGTGGCTTCCGAATTCATGGAAATAATCGAGGAGCAGTACGGCGCGAGCTTGGAAACATACCGTGCGGCATGGCCGGACTGGTGGACCGACGGGTTTGGCTCTGCCGCCCGTGAATTGGCGATGAACCGCTACGCGCAAGCGGATATCATCGCTAACCAAGCCGGTCTCTCAATGGCTAGGATATTGGGGGCAGAAATCCATCCCACCGTTTTTAAGGAGATAGAAGACGCGAACAAAGCGCTCTTGTTCTACGGTGAACATACTTTTGGTTTTCACGCTAGCGTACAACAGCCGTTTCATGTAGAAACGATGCAACAACAGCAACATAAAGCTTCCTATGCCTGGGAGGCGTATCGAAGATCGCGACCCATAGGCGAAACGGCTCTTGGTTTGTTGCAACAATACATCCCTCGAGATACTAAACTGGGAACCATCGCGCTGATTAACCCCCTTAATTGGGAGAATAGTACCTATACGGTTATCTATGCCGACCATGAAGTGATCCCTCTTGATAAGAGCGTAACTGTTAGGGACGAAAACGGAAAAGAAGCTAAACTGCAAGCTGTGAAATCGTATACAGATGCAACCTATTGGGCGTTATGGGTAGAGAAGGCGCCTCCGTTGGGAACAAAGCATTACACTATTCATATCGAGGGTGAAAAGAGGGGGAATGAAGAGGAAATCGTTCAGGCCCCCGACACGGGTAACGGTAACGTGGTAAGGATAGAAAACCAGTGGTATCGCATCGCGTTGGATGTCGATAGGGGAGTGGTTGCTGAATGGTTCGATAAAAAATTGAATAAAAACCTGATTTCAACGGAAAGTGAGTGGAAAATGGGTGAGCTAATCTACGAAATAGACCAAAACCCAAGAGGCGCACTCGATAGAAAGGAACCGGGGAACTTCAAGCGCCTACCGCCGGAAGAGATAATATATGAAGGGTATACAAAGGGTGAAATATGGGATACATACCGCTTCAAAGGAACTACACCGGCGGGAGAGGGAAGGGACAACTTTAAGTTTGAACTGCAGCTGTTTAACACGAGCAAACAGGTGAAATTTGCCTATGAATTAAACAAAAAACTGGTGATTACGCCCGAAGCACTCTATGTTTCTTTCCCATTTGAGATGGAAGATGCAAAAATATTTTTTGATGTTCCCGGGGGAACAATCGAAGCAGTAAAGGATCAGATCCCTGGCTCGGTAAATGATTGGAACGTGGTACAAAACATGGTATCCGTTCGGAATTCTTCCGCGCAGGTCATACTTGGGAGCCCGGAGATACCGCTGATGCAGTTCGGGAACATCAACTTGGGACGATTCACTGCTGGAGCCTTGCCAGAAAGCAACCATATCTATACCTGGCCAATGAATAACTACTGGGTCACCAACTTTAATGCTTACCAGCTTGGTGGCTTCGAGTGGAGCTATCACCTTACTTCATCCGATGATCCAAGCATAGAGTTCGCGACGAAATATGGCTGGAGTAATCGAATCTTTCTGTTGAGCCGTGTATTTCCACCCGGAGTAGAGAATGATCGACCGACGTTGGAAGAACCCATACTTTCGCTTGATCCGTCGAATGTCTTGCTCGTGAACATGACTCCCGTGGCCGGAGAGAACGCGATCGTTTTGCAGTTGAGAGAGATAGGAGGGAAAGATAGCTCAATAGAGATTTCGTCGCCCTATAACGAGAACCTCGTGGTTAAAGAGTGTAACCCACTGGGAGAGGAGCTGCCTACGGGTGACGAAATAAGAATAAATGCCTGGGAAAACAAATTCGTGAAAATAAAACTATAATCGTGAAATAATGAATCTTAAAATTAAATTGTATGAGTGGTAAAACATCGTTAAAGAAGGTGCTGCCTGTTTTGTCCGGTTTTTTCGTAATGGGAATCGTTGACCTGGTAGGTATATCTACCAATTACGTGAAACAGGATTTTGTATTGAGTGACACCATTGCCAACCTGCTGCCATTGAGTCTATTCCTCTGGTTCGCCATTTTGGCGGTTCCCACCGGTATCATGATGAATAAATGGGGCCGGAAACGCACCGTGCTCCTCAGCATGATGATCACCCTTTTGGCTATGATCGTGCCTTACGTGGTCTATAATTTCCCAATGATGCTGTTCGCCTTTGGATTGCTGGGAATAGGAAACACCATTATTCAAGTGGCGTTGAACCCGCTCCTTACCAACGTGGTGAGCAGTAACCGACTTACCAGCAGCTTGACAATGGGGCAGTTTATAAAAGCTATCGCCGCGTTTTTGGGGCCTATCATAGCGAGCCGATCGGCATTGTGGTTTGGTGATTGGAAACTGGTGTTCATGGTGTACGGTGTGGTTACTATCCTTTGCGGAACGTGGTTGTGGCTCACACCCATACAGGAAGAACCCAGGGAGCAGAAGGTGTCATCCTTGGGTGAAACATTCGGGCTGCTGAAAGATAAAATGATGCTGCTCTTCTTTATAGGTATTGTTTTTGTGGTGGGTATCGACGTGGGATTGAATACCACTGTACCCAAACTACTGATTGAAAAACTAGATATTGGCCTTGACCAAGCAGGACTAGGAACGAGTCTCTACTTTATTGCCAGAACGGCGGGTACATTCGTGGGAGCTATCTTACTGGCTGTTTTTTCAGCTAAACGATTTTTTACTATCAGTATGGTCGTCGCGATACCCGCGTTGATCGCTATGCTGTTCATGGGAGGGCTCTGGGGCATCCTTTCAATGGTATTCGTCGTGGGATTCGCGGTTGCTAACGTTTTCTCCATCATATTCTCCTTCGCGTTGAAAAGTAAACCGAGTAAATCCAACGAGATCTCTGGTTTATTGATCATGGGGGTGGCCGGCGGTGCCATCATACCTCCCATTATGGGCGTTGTAGCAGATGTGTTTAGCCAAACAGCTGCTATGGGCGTGCTGTTGCTCCTGATGATCTATCTGCTCTACTGTTCGCTTATCGTAAAAGAGGAAGATAATACAATAACAACCAGTGTCTTATCTTGAGCTAACGCGACGATATGTAGCAACGGCTTTAGTGAATCTGTAACGGGTCATAAAACATTATCAGCAGATTTAGCTATAGTTGTAGTGTACGAGAAACTTAAATTAAGTGATCAATATATATTTTGAATATTTAAAACTAAAGAAATGAAACGAAGTGAAATTAATCAGATCTTGAAGAGCGCGAAGGCATTCTTAGCAGATCAAAAATTTATTCTGCCGCCCTGGGCATACTGGAGTTTAGAGGACTGGAAAAAGGCAGACAAAGAAAACTACAAAGAGATCACCGATAACATGTTGGGGTGGGATATCACCGATTTTGGTTCGGGCGATTTTTACAAAAGAGGACTGTTTTTATTTACTTTAAGGAATGGAAAGCTTAACGTGGATAAAAAGCCCTACGCCGAAAAAATTATGATCGTAGAGGAGAATCAAGAAACACCGATGCACTTCCACTGGTATAAAATGGAAGATATCATAAACAGAGGGGGAGGTAACCTGGTTATTGAGTTGTATAACTCTACTCCCGACGAAGCATTCGCTGATTCACCCGTGAAATTAAAAACAGACGGGATGGAGCGTGTGGTACAACCGGGTGGAAGTGTGATCTTGGGCCCCGGAGAAAGCGTTTGCCTGGAGCAGGGAGTGTACCATCGTTTTTACGGAGAGCCCGGGAAGGGACGAGTGATGGTAGGCGAAGTGAGTACCGTGAATGATGATACCTCCGATAACCGTTTTTATGAAACAGTGGGACGGTTTCCTTCAATAATAGAAGATGAAGAGCCGTTGCATCTGTTGGTGTCTGACTACGAAAGCTTCCTTGGATGATGAAAAAAGAAGTGTTTAAAATATCCGGAGTGGGGAGCTCCCTGGTAGATTATCTCTACAAGCCAGTGGATTTTAACGGGGATGTATTTAAGAGCTATATGTCTGTAGAACCGGGGGATGGAGGATTGTCCCCCGGCAAACTTGTCTTCAAAGATGAATTCGAAGAGTTCTCTGGCGAAGATTACGCGACGGTTAGAGAGAAAATAACCAATGGAAATCCACCCGTGACGTTAAACATTGGTGGCCCCTCCATCGTCTCGTTGATTCATGCCGCACAGCTATTGCACGATAATCCAGTGGACGTCTATTTTTACGGATGTAAAGGAAACGATGCCGGTGCGAACTATATCGAGGACAATTTGAAGAAAACCCCGTTGAAGATCGGAAAATATAAAAACTCCACGCGGTACACGCCCTATACGGAGGTACTGCTCGACCCCGAGTACGATCAAGGACACGGGGAACGAGTCTTTATAAACAATATCGGGGCCGCGTGGGACATGTTTCCCGAAGACTTGGACCATTCGTTCTTCGAAAGTGATGTGGTGGTTTTTGGAGGTACCGCGCTCGTGCCGCGTATTCATGAGTCACTGGATGACCTGCTTAAGAAGGCGAAAGATAATAAAGCGGTGACGATCGTTAACACGGTGTATGATTTTTTGAATGAAAAGAAAAATCCAGGTAAAGCCTGGCCACTAGGGGCATCGCGTGAAACGTATCGATATATCGACCTGCTGATTACTGACATGGAAGAGGCCCTGAGCTTAAGCGGCCACTCTACCATAGAAGAGGCAATGCGGTTCTTTAAAGAAACAGGAGTGGGGGCTGTTATTGTTACATATGGTGCCAACCCCCTCTACTATTTTTGTAACAATAAATTGTTTGGGACAATGGAAGGGAGCGCTCCTGTTTCGGAAAAGGTGAAGAGTATGATTGTTCAATTCCCCGAGAAAGTGGGAGATACTACCGGCTGCGGTGATAATTTCGCGGGGGGAGTAATTGCTTCAATAGCAAAGCAGTTGATTGATAATCCAAATGAAAACGTCGATATCAAGAAGGCGATAGCCTTTGGTACGGTGTCGGGAGGATATGCCTGCTTCTATCACGGGGGAACTTTTTACGAGGAATACCCTGGGCAGAAATGGGAATTGATAGAGCCCTTTTATCGTGATTTTTTAATCCAAATAGGGGCCGGATGAGGTGAAAATTAAATTTTGAATGGTATGAGATTATTTTTTATTTTTTTTATTTTTCTCTGGATCACGAACGCGCACGCGCAGTACGTGGAAACTGTAAATGATCCCGTGGAGTGGGTAAACCCGTTGATGGGAACCCAGTCAAAACACTCTTTCTCGAATGGAAACGTGTACCCTGCCATCGCGGTGCCCTGGGGAATGAACTTCTGGACACCACAAACCGGGGAGATGGGAGACGGGTGGGCGTACTCTTATGAAGCCGATAAGATCAACGGGTTTAAACAGATCCATCAACCCAGCCCATGGATAGGCGACTACGGACAGTTCGCGATTATGCCTGTTACGGGAAAACCCGTCTATAAAGAAGAAGAACGAGCCAGCTGGTTTTCACATAAGGCCGAAGTGGTGAAGCCTCACTATTATAGCGTGTACTTGGCCGAACATGATGTGGTAACCGAAATAACTCCCACTGAACGTGCCGCTATGTTTCGATTTACTTTTCCTGAAAACGACGACTCGTTTGTGGTGATAGACGCGCTAGATGATAACTCTTACGTGAAGATAATTCCAGAAGAGGGGAAAATTATAGGTTATTCAACAAAAAATAGCGGCGGGGTGCCAGATAACTTCAAAAATTATTTTGTTGTAGTTTTTGATAAGCCGTTTAGCTATAACGCTGTGTTTAATGAACAAGGACTAAATGCAGGTCGACTAGAGGAGAAAAGCGAACACGCTGGAGCAATCATCGGTTTTAAAACCCAGAGAGGAGAAATAGTGCACGCGCGCGTAGCTTCCTCTTTCATTAGTCATGAACAGGCAGAGATTAACTTGAAAGAGTTGGGAGGAAATAGCTTCGCGGAGATTAAAGAAAAAGCCAGGGACTCTTGGAACGAGGTGCTGGGCACTATTATTGTTGAGGGCGGAACCGTTGATCAAACCAGAACCTTCTATTCGTGCTTCTACAGATCATTGCTTTTCCCTCGCAAATTTTACGAGATCGATGCAGAAGGCAAGGTGATGCATTATAGCCCTTACAATGGAAAAGTACTTCCAGGGTATATGTTTACAGATACCGGATTCTGGGATACATTCCGAAGCCTTTTTCCTCTTTTAAATATGGTGTTCCCCTCCATGAACGCCAAAATGCAAGAAGGACTGGTGAATACCTATCTGGAAAGTGGTTTTTTACCGGAGTGGGCTAGCCCGGGGCATCGTAACTCCATGATAGGGAATAACTCCGCGTCGGTGGTCGCGGACGCTTACCTCAAAGATGTGAACCAGCACGATATAGAAACATTATGGGAAGCCGTGGTGCATGGTGCTCACAACGTGCATCCTACAAGTAATGCTACCGGACGCTTGGGGCATGATTATTATAACCGGATGGGGTATATTCCATACGACGTGGGAATCAATGAAAATGCTGCCAGGACGTTAGAATACGCGTACAACGACTGGTGTATTTACCAGTTAGGAAAAAAATTAAACCGCCCTGCTTCGGAAATAAACGTGTATGCTAAAAGAAGCCAAAACTACCGTAATCTATTTGATCAAGAAACCGGGCTGATGCGTGGACGCAATGAGGATGGAACATTCCAATCACCGTTTAACCCGTTTAAATGGGGAGACGCCTTCACCGAAGGGAATAGCTGGCATTATACCTGGTCGGTATTCCACGACGTGCAAGGATTGATTGATCTGATGGGTGGAAAGAAAACATTTAACAGGATGCTCGACTCGGTGTTCATACTCCCGCCCGTGTTTGATGAGAGCTATTATGGCTTCGTTATCCACGAGATCCGAGAAATGCAGGTGATGAACATGGGTAATTACGCGCACGGCAATCAGCCTATCCAGCATATGATCTACCTTTATAACTATTCAGGGGAACCTTGGAAAGCCCAATCTCGAGTGAGGGATGTGATGAACCGTTTTTATCTACCTACCCCCGATGGGTACTGCGGTGATGAAGACAATGGGCAAACCTCTGCCTGGTACGTGTTCAGTGCCCTTGGGTTTTACCCGGTCTGCCCAGCGACCGATGAGTACGTTATGGGCGCGCCTCTGTTTAAAAAAGCAACTGTTCACCTAGAAAATGGGAATAAAGTGGTGATTAACGCTCCAGAAAACAACCTGGAAAATTGTTACATAGAAAACATGCAGTTTAATCAGGCTCCCTACACGAAGAATTATCTTACACACGATGAGCTGATGAAAGGGGCTGTAATTGATGTGAAAATGTCGGACACGCCCAATCAAAAAAGAGGGGTTGATAAAGAGGATTTACCCTACTCCTTTTCTAATGAGACGAAATAATTGAATTGCTATAAACTGGTGATGATTTGCCAATTAATATATTTTATATTGGCAAATCACACCGGTAAATAACATGTCAAAAATCACAGAACAAAAATCAAGAATTAAACCGGTAACTCGTGTCAAATATGTACATTTGTAGCCGTTATCGCCAATGTGTTGTTTTGGCATACTGTGTGGCGATCGCTATGTAAAAAAATGATTATCTTTGTATTGGATCCAGATTGTCCGAATGAAGGCGTGGAAAACCCGTTTGTTAAAACGAGCGGGTGCCGTGTTCATTTGGGTACATTAAATTAATTTATAAATGGCAGTAGTTGTAGTTATGCCCAAGCAAGGGCAGTCCGTTGAGAGTTGTATCATAACCGAGTTGAATAAGAAGAAGGGCGATCCCGTGAAAAAGGGTGAGGTGTTGTTTTCATACGAGACCGATAAAGCTTCATTCGAAGAGGAGTCTCCCGCGGATGGTACGGTTTTGGCCGTATTCGCGGGTGAAGGTGATGAGGTACCCGTGTTGGATCGAATGATGATCATCGGGGATGCAGGAGAAGATATTAGTGCGCTAATGGCTGAGGGACAAGACGGCAACGATGCTGCACCTGAAGCAAGCGCGGCACCATCCCCCGTGGATTCTTCCCCGGCGGCAACTCCCGCTCCAGTGGCAGCTCCCGTTCCAGCGGGTAGTTCCACCTTAGACAAAGATTCTGAGTCAAGCCCTGTGTCTCCACGAGCCAAAAATCTGGCAGGAGAGCACGCGATAGACGCGCCGCGACTCGAGGGAACGGGACCCGGGGGACGAGTGATCGAACGCGACGTGAAGCAGGCGATTGAAGAGCGCCCGAGGATGACGTCGCTGGCAAAGAAATTAGCTTCAGAGCAAGGAGCAGGGCCGGTGACTGCCGGAAGTGGCCTGGGAGGAAGAGCCCGTGCTTCGGATTTGGGTGTACCGGCGAGTGATGCCGTCGCGAGTTCACCAGCACCTGTCGCTGGTGCCATCCAAGGCGATTTTGAAGACCGGAAATTATCAAATATTCGCAAACTGATCGCACGCTCGATGCACGCCTCGTTACAGAACTCGGCGCAACTCACTCACCATCTGGGCGCGGATGCACGAAGGATTCTGGAACTGAGGAAAAAAGCCAAGTCCGCGATGGAAAAGGGTGAAATTGATACCAATATCACGCTAAACGATATGGTCTGCTTCGCGGTGGTCAAGGCGCTGAAGAAATTCCCGAGCGTGAACAGCCATTTCCTGGGCGACGCTACACGGGTCTTTAAGAAAGTACACTTGGGCTTGGCAGTAGATACCGACCGAGGATTGATGGTGCCCGTGATCCGGGATGCCGACGATCTGTCGATCACTGGACTCGCGAACCGTATGAAAGACGCCGCGGCAGCTTGTCGAACCGGAAGCGTCAACCCGGATATCCTTTCACCCGAGGCGGGATCGTTCACGGTGTCGAACCTGGGGAATTACGGCGTGGAGATGTTTACTCCCGTGATCAACCTGCCGCAGTCGGCCATCCTTGGAGTAAACACCATCGTTCCCCGTCCAAAAGATATAGGAAACGGAGTATACGCCTTCGTCCCACATATGGGGTTGAGCCTCACGTACGACCACCGTTCGCTGGATGGAGGGGAAGCTACGCGGTTCCTCAAACAGATAGCCATCGAAATTGAAACGCTGCAGCTGGATATTTAAAGACGGCCATTCCTAATAAATAAAACATCTACCTGCTAATGAATAAAGAGTAGCGTGGATTCAATCAGACAATCATAAAATAGCAAACAATTAATTAACAAATCCATATAAAATGCCTAAAGTACAACCGATAGATCCTACAGAAGCTCGTAAACCGGGATTCATTGAATTGCAACCGATTCCCGTCAATCAATATCAAAAGAGCGTAAAGGACGAAAAAGAAAATTTCACCGCGGAGGAATTCAAAGCCATCTACCACGACATGGTGCTTATCCGCGAGTTCGAGACCATGCTGAATTTGATAAAAACGCAGGGTGAGTATAACGGAACCCCTTATAACCACCCGGGGCCGGCTCACCTCTCCATCGGCCAAGAGTCGGCCGCCGTGGGTATGGCTTGGACGTTATCGGTGGACGACTTCATCTTCGGTAGCCATCGCTCTCACGGGGAGATAATCGCCAAAGGAATGTCGGCTATCTATAAGACGGACGATAAACAACTCATGGATATCATGGAGTCGTTTTTTGACGGTGCCATCCTCGAGATTGTAAAGAAAGATTTTGAAGGGTCGGTCAAGGACCTAGCGAAGCGTTTCTTGGTATACGGTACCCTAGCGGAGATCTTCGCCAGAGAGACCGGGTTCAACAGGGGGCTGGGCGGATCAATGCACGCGTTCTTCACCCCGTTTGGTGTCTATCCGAACAACGCGATCGTTGGAGGTTCTGGCGATATCGCGGTAGGAGCTGCCCTTTATAAGAAAGTGAACAGGAAACCGGGTATGGTG
>Ga0079223_10001428_pt1 | contig 14160 bp, 10 predicted proteins | sample Stecom2011_FD_75072 | JGI IMG/M metagenome (GOLD analysis project Ga0079223, IMG submission 75072) | Agricultural soil microbial communities from Utah to study Nitrogen management - Steer compost 2011 | ecosystem: Environmental > Terrestrial > Soil > Agricultural land | place: USA: Utah... | reverse complement strand
TAAATACAGGATGAACCCAAAAATAAAAGCTGTTGCACGCCGGCCTGGTGGGCCGAGTGAATAATATTTGCCTCTATCATCAGGTTTTGGTAAATAAAATCGCCGGGGTACTCGTTGTTGGCCATAATGCCGCCCACCTTGGCGGCGGCCAAATAAACTTGGTCAATCGACTCGGCGGCAAAAAAATTGTGTACAGCTTTTTGATCAAGTAAATCCAGCTCGCTGCGTGAGCGGGTGATAATGTTTACATCGCTCTTGGCTTGAAGTTGGCGGATAATGGCGGATCCGACCATGCCTTTATGTCCAGCAATAAAAATGTTTTTCACGCAATTATCCTTTTACTATTGTTCCTTTGTAGATGAAAGGTGGTTGCCCATCCTTTCCCTTCAGCACCTTCAGTGAAGGAACATAATTTTCAAATGCCTTGAAAGCAATATTTTCACCGTAAAAAGCGTTAATAAAAGATTCAATAATCTGAATGACGACGTGGCGTGAGACATGTCTAACGTTTCCATCATCCGTACCGTAAACGGGGTATGGTAAATGACAGCCCATCCACTTTACAATTTCAAACGACGGCCAATACCAAAGATTGGTGTTGTCGTTTTGCATAGCTTCATTAATTGCGATTCGCAATGTGGATTTGGATACGCAGTCAGAAGTCACACATGAATGCTGGTTAAAAGTCGCTTTCAGTGGTACGGGTGATAAGGTGAATATAATGTGTGCTTTCGGGTTAATCGAGCGGATAAGTGCGACTATATCCTTTAAGTTTTCTGCGTTTTCTTGCACAGTTGTTTGTCTGAAATTATGTCGATTGGTCTCAAAAATTTGCTCTGGAATGCCTCGCCAAAAAACTTTACCTGTTTGTATGTCTTCCCAGACTTCTGATAGGCCTAAGGTAAATACGAATGCGTCTGTCTGTTGCAGATGTTCGAAGTATTCCTGCTGGCTGTCATTCGGAATCCAGTCAGCCACAGAACCGTCGCTTTTACGCTCGTACCTATATCCAGATGAAGTTTCTTTGCCAGTTGCGCACCAAGATATGAAATCTCTTAGTGCGAATGTGTTGTTGAGCCCTGAAGGCACCCAAAAACTGTTTGAAGATAGGTTGACATCGCTTAGAAAATGGCGTAACTCTGCTGCAAAGCAGGAGCCAATTGTTGTTAAACGACTGTCTTTGTTCAGTAGTGGAGCGTTTGGCTTATGACCAATTAGGATATTACTTTCTATACACTCCTTTAAGTTATCAAATATGGCACTTTGTTTTGGGTAATGAATAGCTTTACCTTTATGCCAAGCTGTTTCAGGCCACGAAGCAGGGCCGCTTCCTTCTCGCGAGGCAGTTAGACTTCCGACTTCGGTTCCCTTGAGCATTTCGTGTCTCCCTTTGATGATGACCTATGGGTTAATTGGTGAGAGATTATTCAACCGACACCGGTATCTTATATCCGTGCTCTTTTAAGAGGGCGTGGCGTTTAGCGGCTTTAAGGTCTTCGGTGACCATCTCGGCGCACATCTCTTGCACGGTAATCTCTGGCTCCCAGCCAAGCTCAGCCTTTGCTTTGGAAGGGTCGCCCAGTAAGGTTTCCACCTCGGCGGGGCGAAAGTAACGTGGGTCAACTTTTATCAGTACATCACCCACTTGTACGCTGGGTGCGTTGTCGCCTGCAACCGCTGTAACAATACCCACCTCGTCCACGCCTGTTCCTTCAAAACGCAGGGTAATACCCAGCTCGGCGGCCGACCACTCAATAAATTGCCGCACAGAGTATTGCACGCCGGTGGCAATCACATAATCCACGGGCTTATCTTGCTGCAGCATCATCCACTGCATGCGCACGTAATCTTTAGCGTGGCCCCAATCGCGTAATGCATCCATATTGCCCATGTACAGGCAATCTTCTAAGCCTTGTGCAATGTTAGCCAAACCACGGGTAATTTTACGGGTAACAAAGGTTTCGCCCCGGCGCGGGGATTCGTGGTTAAACAAAATGCCATTGCAGGCGTACATGCCGTAAGATTCACGGTAGTTAATGGTTATCCAGTAAGCGTAGAGTTTAGCGGCGGCATAAGGTGAGCGGGGGTAAAAGGGCGTGGTTTCTTTTTGCGGTACCTCTTGCACCTCACCAAAAAGCTCCGAGGTCGATGCCTGGTAAAACTTGGTCTTTTTCTCTAGGCCGCAAATACGGATAGCTTCTAGCAAACGCAGTGTACCCAATGCATCCACATCGGCTGTGTACTCTGGCGATTCAAAACTGACCGCCACGTGGGATTGCGCCCCTAGGTTATAAATCTCGTCTGGCTGTACCTCCTGAACAATCCGAATCAGGTTGGTAGAGTCCGATAAATCACCGTAATGCAACACAAAGTTTTGGTTGTCTACATGCGGGTCTTCATAGATATGGTCGATTCGCTGAGTATTAAACAACGAGCCACGGCGTTTTATACCGTGGACCTGGTATCCCTTTTCTAATAAAAGCTCTGCTAAGTAAGAGCCATCCTGGCCGGTTACACCGGTGATGAGTGCTTTTTTCATTTTGTCTACTCTTAAATCATATACTCTATAGGTTTGTCGGGTGTATGCATTAGCGGATTAATCGTTACCAAAAATATCACGAGTGTAGATTTTATCTTTTACATCAACAAGTTCAGGGGCGTTACGGTTTGAAAGTATAATATCGCTATCACTCTTAAATGCATCTAGATCGTCGTAAACGTCAGAATTAAAAAACGTAGCCTCAGTTAGCTCAGGCTCATAAACGATCACCCGTATCCCTTTTGCTTTTATTCTTTTCATAACACCCTGAATGGATGAGGACCTAAAATTGTCAGACCCTTGCTTCATGGAAAGTCGGTATATACCGACGCATTTGGGATTCTTCTTGATTATTTGCTCCGCAATAAAGTCTTTTCTCGTTCGGTTGGCTTCTACGATTGCTTTGATTATCGTTTGAGGTACGTCTTGGTAATTAGCTAGAAGCTGCTTTGAATCTTTAGGTAAACAATACCCCCCGTAACCAAATGACGGGTTGTTATAAAAATTGCCTATACGCGGGTCCAAACTGACCCCTTCAATAATTTGCTTGGTGCTTAAGCCATGAGTCTCAGCATAAGAATCTAACTCGTTAAAAAAAGCCACGCGCATTGCTAAATACGTATTCGAGAAAAGCTTAACCGCCTCGGCTTCTGTGGAGTCTATTAATAGTACATCAACATCTTTTATTACAGCTAAGTTACGCATCGTTTCTGCATAGTTTTTAGCTCGCTCACTAGTGCCTCCCACAATTATACGGCTAGGGTATAAATTGTCATAAAGCGCCCGGCCTTCACGCAAAAACTCCGGAGAGAACACAATGTTTTCGGTGTTGTACCTCGCGCGTAACGACTTTGTGTAACCCACAGGAACAGTTGATTTTATGACGATAAAAGCATCGTTGTTATGTGTCAGGACTGTTTCAATAACTGATTCAACTGAGCTTGTGTCAAAATAATTTGTTTCTGGGTCGTAGTTTGTGGGCGTGGCTACTATAACTACGTCTGAATTTGTAAAAACTTCTGGGCTTGGTAGTACGGCAGTTAAATTCAGTTTCTTAAACTTCAAAAACTCTTCAATCTCAGCATCGTTAACAGGAGATATTCTTCGATTAATTAACTCCAGCTTATTCGCGTCAATATCCACGACTTTAACGTCGTAATTTTGCGCAAGCAGCGTTGCGTTTGACAGACCGACGTAACCAGCTCCAATTACTGTATATTTCATTCTCTAACTTTCCCAAATTCTTGTTTCCAAATAAAATTTCATGCTCATGTGGATAAATTAGTACCTAATAAATTAATTCACGCTTCTTGATGGTGTAAAACAAATTCACCCCAGAGATTGATATCGCAGCAAGTTTGGATTCGGTATGCTCCAGATCTTAAGTTATCTTTCGGTAACTTTAGAAATAATTTTTTAAGAAAGGAGTGTCTTAGGTGGTGGCACAACCAATGTCGTTCATCGAAATCCGGTCGCCATCACAATCATCTGCCTGTAATCAAATAACGATATTTATTTGAGTGTCATCTGCTTAAAAGGATTGTTAGTCACTCCAAGCTACTTGGCCTCTTTGTAAAGTAAGTAATCAAGATGAAAGTGCTCTTTCAGTGTGAGGATTTGAGCGTAAGTCAGCATGCTTCTACATACAAAGCTATCCTCCAATGTTAGAGTTTTGTCTTTCGTAATATTTTTTATTTGAATCTCTTGTTCTTCACGCTCTAAGCAACCAAAATCAAGTAGCATTTTTTTATAGCTCTCCAGTTTGTACGAAGAAACCATTTCTTTAAGTGTACAAACATCATTTTCCGATTGAATATTTAAAATCTTAGCTTGACCTGAGGGTTTTCCTTTTAATTTATTGTACAGGTTTTGACTATTTACCTGCCTAGCCCATGGATGCCCTCTATGATTAACTTTAGCTTTCATATAATTAATGTCTGATATTTCTCGATCAATAGGGTCCCTAATCAATGTGTATACGTGAAGATTGAGGTCTCGTATGAATGGTTTTATATCTGATAAAGAAAAGTGTCCTGTAGCTGCATCGAAGCTACCTGCTCCAAACTCCATTTCATTTATAAAACTTTCTTTAGTCATATATCGATTTGGTGCGTCGAAGCCGTAAACTTTAATGACGCGATTCTTGTCAAAAACCTTAATAATTTCGTCTCGAACGGTGGAGCCTCCACATTTAGGGATGTGCAAAAAGACACGTTTTCTCATATGCTTTACTCGTGATTAGTTAAAGATATGGCAGCTTTGGTTAAAAGAATCGAGATTATCGAGTCGGTAATATAAACAGGTTTCGTGGCCAGCTTATGTAAGCAGAGAGAGCGTTTTAAACTGTACTTGGAAACATTCTCTGGTTTTTTAGTAAACAATGCTAAGCTTACGATGAATTATACTCGCTTAACGCTGTGTCCAGTATTCGTGGTAGGGATCATATTGTTGTTTGTTAGTCTTTAGTGTTGATAAAGGATCTCTGCGGAGAGCAAACTAAACTTGTCACCCATAAAGCCATGAATCATCAACTCTCGCTCTTTTTCATGATCAACATGGGGGCTTTTTGCAATTGAGGTGTTTATATTCTTATCAAGAATCTCTATGGTGATTACTGAGCGATTGTTACATTGAAAGCCTAATTTTTTCGGCTGAACTCTAGTATAGAAGCAATATTTGTCGAAATGTTTCTGCTCAATAACTTTTTGTCCGTCAAGGGTGATTTTGGCCCAGCCAGATCGAGGGCCAACAATCCCCACAATACCTAAAAGGGTCCCTTTTGCCACTACCCTCAAAATCTGACCTTTTTTAAGAGAAACATAATCAAAGTTTTGATCCGTAGCAGGATAACTGTAACTTTCAAGTTTTAATCCTTCGCCATTTACAGGTACGATTGAGTAGGGATTTAGCGGTGGTGCGGGAGTAAAAGCCCGTGAGGCACATTGATTGTTAAGGTTTATTGATTTTAAAACTTTATCTGCTATTACTTTGCTACCCTTTTCATTCGTATGAACCTCATCGCGGTAATAATCACTCCACTCAACATCACTTAAAGTGCGTTTAATCTCTTCCATATCTTCAAAGATATTCAGTACCGGAATCCTCAGTATGCTTGCTGGTCGATTGTATTTATCTCTTACAAAGTCGCCATCGTTACCTTCAAAGCCGGCTCTGTAATTATGGATTATGTAAACATTTTTTGTGTGACTTTGTATTAGTTGAAGCGATTTAAAAACATTATCTTCTATCGTTTCTATAGGGGTTACCCCATTACTGAAGTCCCCAGTTGAGTATTCATAAAACGCTAAATCGAATTGTTTCTTATTTATGTGCTGCAGGTTGCACAATCCAAACTCAGAGCCTGTTCCCCCTACGGATAACACAGTTTCTGTAATTTCATAGCCAAGGCTCTCTAGTCTCGAGTTCAATTTCGGTCTATATCCATTTTTCTGCGCCGTTACACTGGCCCCAACATATAAAACGTTAAGCTTTTTTACTTTTAAACGAGGAGTGAGCTGGTTGCTGTAGTAAGTTATCGATTTAACTTTCTCATACAAAGCAATTAGCTCCGACGATCGTTTTTCAAGCTCTTGTACTGATATGGCATCTAAATGTGAAAAGATGCTGGAGTCAATCTTGCCTTCCCATACTAAGCAATTCTTAATAAGGTCTCTGCCAAAACTGGAATCTGAAAAAAATGACAAGTTTTCACTAAACAATACGGGAACAGCCCCAACCGCAATAGACTCCCATAGCCTTAATGTGTTGGGTCCAGCGCCAATAGGGCAAAATGAAAATTTCGAATTTGAAATCAAACGATTGTAGTTGATTGTCTTTTGCTCATCTTTAGCTATATGGTCTATACCAACTTGCTTTCCGAGCATTTGTTCTTCGTAAACGTGTTTATTAAAGTGCCACTCATCGCTTAGGTCCACAACAATATCATTACGATTAAAATCCTTTGCGGCATCTCGAAGTTTTAATCGACTATCATCTAAATAATGAGGCATGTACGCCCCTACAAATGATGCTAAAATTTTCCGATTTCCTATAGGTTTTCTTTCCAAGCCCAAAGACCGCTCGGGCACTTCGTAGTTTACCGCTATAAGAGACCAACCGTGTAGTCGTAGGCCCGAGTCCTGAGGAGGCAGAGACATTTGGCAAGTGGTTGTTTTGTGAGATAGGTAAAGGTCTGTGATCCCGATATCACATGTTGGCTCAATGATTTGTGTCCAGTGAATATGTTGACACACTGTAGCGACCTGGAGCTTGTATCCACTTTGCTTGGCGATCAGTTGATATTTTGCAATGGCTTCGGCTACGCAGCGTAGCAATTTATGTGGAAATTCCTTCTTATCGATGTACGTGGCCCAAGGCAGCGGGACATAAATGCTTACAGTTTTATTTTTACAGTCGATGTGACCGAAGTGTTCTACAGATTTATGATTTTCATAAGCTTGCTTTTCTGTTGCACAAGGGTACTGCCAAAAATTTAGGTCTTCGGTGTTTTTGGGTTTGTCGCCAATAAATTTTGCCCAGGTATCCAGCACAGGCGGAATAAAATACACCGCTATGGCGTCTAATGACTCAGTTTCTGAAGTGTTCTCTATTTTAATTACTCTTAATGGCTCTAGTCTATTTTGTAAATAGATCGAGCTTGAGCGGCGAATAAATGAAAAGTTCCGATTTATATTTTTAACTACTTGGCCATGTTTTATAGCGCCTAATGCCTCTGTCGTGGTCGCTAACTTAATATCTATTGGAACGGCATTGTTTGTGTTGATCGACGATGGGGGGGTGTTCTTTTGCTCCCTTATCCAGTTCTCCATAGTTTTGTTTAGTTTTGGAGTGCTTATGTTCTTAGACGAGGCCACCCAAACGTCTATATCTAACTTTGAGGGGATGCGCTCATTCTCTGATGGGTGCACATAAGCAACGCCACCTAATATGCGAGCATCTAGTTTTTTGTTATAAGTTCGCATTTGAGTCTCATGCACGTGAATTGATCGCACTTCACGACAAGGGTTGAAAACGGACCAGCCATAAACTCCAAATAAATATGCAATTTTATTATCGCAGCGGGGCACACCTAGTGGGAAATCCAACTGTCTTAGCAGTGGTTCTGGAACGATTTGGCCGCAGGGGATACCCCAGACATCTTGAGACCAATGGGGGTTTGGGTGAAGTGACGTCTCCCCCTTAAGTAGCTCCCAGCGACTTAACGCAAGAAAGCGGGTGCAGCCGTTAAGGAGTGTCTCCAATTTGGTAATAGAATCATCAAAATAAATGTCTGAATTGCATAGCACAGATACCCCTTGCAAATCATACGACATTGTTAGTCTTATCCATTGCTGATATGTGGGGCGCGACTCCAAGTCTATACGTGTCACTTTGGGTGAGTTATGGGGCAAAGAAGAACCGTCATCGACAATGACTATCAGGCGGTCGATGAAGGGGTTTTCAATGTTCTTCTTTAAGCATAGATCAATTTCTTTTTGCCGCTCTACGTCAGTACATTGATAATAGGGGTAAAATACGTTAATCATCAGCTCCTCACCAGTTCCTTGGATTTCATTATTTTTACAAGATCGGGATAAGTTTGTGATTCTCCGATCTCGTGTTTTAGGTGAACTGGAATCTCCTGTCTGGTTCGTTCAGCGATTACATCCCCGCTTCTACCGCTATCACCGCTTACGTTGAACACACCAAAAGTATCTACAAAGCTCCCGTGGTATGGCAATTCGAGAGATGAGGTTATTGCTTTCATTTGTTGCTCCGGTTCGCGCACAAAGCTCTCGTAGCTGAATATTAAGTCTTGATCTTCAATAAACCTTTTTACTCGGCGGCAATATTCTTCAAAGCTATTTGGCTGAAAGTGCAACCAATCCTTTTTTTGCAGGCTTAAATAGGCGTCGATAGGGTCACGTAGGCTAGCGATTGAGAGCACCTCAAAGTGAGGGTCCAACAGCTTACTCACCGCGCAGCCGCCGTAAGCTGCAGAGCCGACGCAGTAATCCGAGTGGCTGTGAGCACGAATGACCAGTTCGCCACCTCTTTCTTGAACATGGTTGTGGGCGCGTATGATGTTGGAAGTAAAGATTTGATCTGTTAATGATTGCACATCTGGCACTTTTGCGTACCGAGCCTGTGTAGACACATCGAGCGGTAAAAACTTAGCTTTACCACCGCCTTGATGAAGGGTGGTGGTCGGGTGTAGTTCACTAAGCAAATAAACATTTGGCATTGCCGCTATACATTTTGAAAGCAGTGTGCCTCCGCTGCAAGCAAGGTGACGAATAATACGGATCTTTGGTTTTATTTCGCCATTCTTTCTAACCACAGCAGCACAACGCTCCAGCAAGCTTTGGGTGTTGCTTAGCCCCTCGGTGTCGAGCAGGGCTTTATGGGTGCCGCTGCTTGTAGCGCTGTAGTCGTTAATAAGGCTAAGCGCTTGTTGCAGCTCTTGCTGGAGTGTTTTTAGGTTGGACGGTTTTGTCATGTTCGGCGCAACCTTTGTTACAGCTTTTCGAGCAGCTCGGGGTGCTCTTGCTCTATTTTGTGGTAAAAGTGCGACGCGGCTTGCAGTTTGGCGTGCAACTCTTTAATCAAGTCTTTAAGCTCTTGCTCGCTTTTGGTTTTTTCGGCATAGCGCTCGCGCAGGTCGGAGGCGTCTGCCTCTACTTTAGCCAACAACTTGGTGCTCAGTTGCGCGCTACGCTGTTGCTCTTTAAGGTCGGTTTGAGCTTGTTGCAGGGCCTCTTGTGGTTGCAGCTCTCGAGTTTTTTGGTTTTCGAGCTTGCTGCGGGTGTTTTGCAGCTCTTTCTGTAAGCGGTCATGGCTCGCTTTAAGCTCGTTGTATTGCGCTGTTAAGGCGTTGTTTTGGCTTTGAAGTTTTTGCGCCTCGGCGAGTTGCCTTGCAAAGTCGCGCCCGTACAGTGCCCGGCCAAGCAAAGGGTTGTCTGCTTGTTGCAGGGCCAGCCGGGTAAAACCTTGGGGCAGCAATAGGGCGTCGCATTCTTGTAGGGTGGCGCCGCTTTGCTGGGGGGCTATGTCGCCCACGGCAACGCGCAGCTCTATCACGTCTAAGGTTTGCAAGGCACCGTTTAGCCCTTGTAGCAGGTGTGCGGCAGGCAGGCAGTCGATGGTTAGCCAGTTGTAGTGCTCTTGATCTTCACCGGCTTGTTTTAGCAGTTGCTGTATGGATACCGCCGGCTGCTTGGCGCTTTGCTGCTGGGTAAGGTTGGGCCACAGTATGTTTAGGGTAGTGGCTGGGAGTAGGCCGCTTTCTTCTTCGCGCGATAGCTGGTGCCAGGTGGCTTGCCCGTCGGTGTTGTTAACTAAAGCGTGAGCAGCTTGCCAGTTTTTGTGGGGTGCGGTGGCATGGGCCAGCAGCTGGTGGTTGTGCTCGTCGGCCTCTACCGCCAGCAGCCGGGGTACTTTGGCAAAGCGTGGCTCGGCCAGTGTGCTGCCGCGGCCCGCGCCAATGTAAAGCCAGCCGGTTACTGGGGCAAGGCTTTGTAAAAGCTGTTGCCACAGAGCAATGGAGTGTACGTTTTGCATAGGTGGTTGCTTTAACTCTTGTGGGGTGTTGTCAGGGCGCGCACGCGAATGGTCCTGAGGCGAATGGTTAGCTGGCGCATATCGTCGCTGCCTTTTGCGGCGGGCGACGCGGTTTTGGGAAAGCGCAATTGCAGCTGCCACGGGTTTTGTTCTGCGGCTCCGGTGGTGTCAGCTTGGGCGCGCACCTGGCAAGGGAAGCGCCTAAACGGCAGCATGCCAAACTTATGGGTAAGCGTGAGCGGCTTGCCGTTAAGCAATATTTGCATGCCTTTTACAATGCTGCTGTCCAGCGCGTGAACGATATCTAAGGTGATCTCAAAGCGCCCTTGGCCTGGGTTGGGTAGGGTAAGGGTGCTGCTAGTGCCGGGGCCTGCCCAGCGGCCGTCGCGCTCTGCATCGTACCAATTGTCGCCCACTATATAATCGTTTTTTAGATCAAACAGGGTCTCGAGCTGGGTGCCCGCCGTTGTATTGGCCGTCTGTTGGTGATTGCGGCTGGGCGCGTTGCCAGTTGCCGACAGTTTTTGGTATTCGCAAAAGTAGTGTTCTAGCTCTTCTTGTACTTGGTGCAGTTGCAGTAGCAGGAGCTCGTTTTCTTCTTGCAGCTCTTGTACGCGCTGGTGGTCTGCTGCGGGGGCCGGCTTAGACTGTTTTTGCTGCTCTAGCTGTTTTTGTACTTGCTCTAGCTGTTGCAGCAGCTGGTCGTTTTTTTGTTGTAGCTTTAGAGTGCTCTCGTCGGCCAGGTCGGCTGCACCCTGTAGCCTAGTGTGCATGGTCGATTCGTTCTGAAAGGCCTCACGCAGGTTTGTTTGGTATTGCGGCACGGCGGCTTCACCGCTGACGTCGGCCACGGCCTCTAGGTCGCGGTACAGGCTGGCGCTTTGTTGGTCGGTGTAGGCTAGGCTGGTGCCCAGAGCCTCGAGTACCGGTTGTGGCGTTTGCTCGCGGCTTTGCGCGGCTTGGGTTGCTATGGCTTGACCGGTTTTGCTGGTAAGCGCTGCCAGTACTGCGCTTGAGGTGTGCAATAGCGCGAGCTCGTTTACTAGGGTGCAATGCTCGCGGTTGAGCATAAAGTGGCGCAACAGGATGCGGGCTTTATCGCTCCAAACTTGTAGCGTTTGGTCGCTGTCGGTGCTGGGGTTTTGCTCGAGGGCACGGGCAAGCACAATGCCTGGCGGGCAGTAAACCAGCAGGGTGTGGCTGCTGTCGGTTAGGGCAGCCTGAAGGGTTTGCTCGTGGTCTAAGTCGACGCAGCGCATAATCCGGAAAGGGCTTTGGGTTAAAAGCTGCTGCGCAGCGGTATGACGCCCTTTTGGGTGCCCGATGATGGACAAAGACTGCATCTTGATTAACTCCTTGAAATTCTCTGGGTGCTCCTGGTGCCAAGTATGGCCGTCGCTGCCCAATTTTTAGCAGGGTATTGTAGCAGAGAGTAGTGTTCCAAAAGTAATGAAAAAAGAGAAGGGCTCATCAGTTCATGCGTCGGGCGAGGTTTTTTATTCACATGGGCACATGCGTTGGCTTTCCTATTCCGGCCTCTGATTTTGACTCGACTCTACCGCCTATATCCTTACAGACGTATCACCTGCGTCTTGTAGGTGTCCCGCAGCCCTTCCACAAGTGGGAGGGGAATTTAAAGTGGCTGTGTTTATCAAGCGTCAGCAGGGAGTATTTGGCGTCGTTTTGTAGTATATGTTTTATGTTGCCAAGCTCGGTTTTGCTTAGGTAAGCCGATGCCGCCTGTAAGGTGATTTGGGTGTGCTCCGGCAAGGTTTTGCCTTTAGGCGGTATGCCGCCACCTTCTATTAGCTCGGAAAAGTACGTTAACAGCCAGTGCCCAGGCGCTGTGCCCATGTGCCGGTGCAGTACTTGCAGTCCCTCTATGGCCACCCAGTAGCGCATATTTAAGGTGATGCAGTTATCGTGCAGCCGTGAGCAGGCTTGTACGTCGTTGATAAAACCAATGCGCCCGGCAAACGCCTTAAAAGCCCGCAGCCAATACTCAAAGTCAAAGGCGGTTTTGATGTTCTCGTCCAGCGGGCCCAGCAGATGATGCGCCGTGCGGGTAAAAAACAAGGTGGGCTGGCAAATAAAGCAGCCGTTGGCAAAGCGGCTGTAGGGGGTTTGTGGTGGCAAGGTGGGGTAACGGCTTAGCTCGTTACCCTGTGCATCTACGTGCATGCCGTGGCCGTAAACCAGCGCGTACTTTTCGGGGCCGGTTAAAGCGGCTACCGCCCGTGCCACTGCCCCAGGTGTGTACAGATCGTCGGAGTTAAGCCAGCCAATTAAAGTGCCGCGAACACGGCCCAGTGCTTTGTTGATGGCATTGGCGGGGCCTTTATCGGGCTCGGATACCCAGCGCAACCGGTTGTCGCGGGCTTGAATGCGTTTAAGTATCTCTACCGTGCCGTCTGTAGAGCCGCCATCGGCCACAATCAGCTCTAAGCGTGAGTAGCCTTGGTCGAGCACGCTGGCTATGGACGCCTCAATAAACTCGGCCTGGTTAAACGATGGCATCACGATGGAGGTAAGTGGTGTTGTGAGGTTATTTGGCACTTATTGGGTCGCTGTTGGTTGTGGGGTTTTGTTGGATTGTACTTTGATTTGGTGGTGTTTTGTTTATTTGGGTTTTTGTGGGGCTTTTTGCAAAGTGGTATTCGTGTTCATTGTCATAACGGACCATTGAGGTGCATGTGTGTTAAGAATTTTTTAATCGTCATCCCGTGCATAGCCCAGCGCGATACGGGATGACGTGCATGGAGGCACTAATCTCAGCGAGAGCTAGGGATGGTGAAGCTGAGAAGTGCATGGAGGCACTAATGTCGGCGGTAGCTAGGGAGTGCGGAGCCGACCCAGCGTCTTTGGGTTGGGGTGTGGTAGCTTCGTTTATAAGGTTAGATTAAATGACTTACTTTGTACGGTCTTCAACTTGGTTGCCCTCAGTCGCCGGGCTGGCGAGTGACTTTTCTGTTTGGCCAGAAAAGTCACCATGCTGCTCCTGTGCTCCTGCACCCGCTGCATTAGTGCGTCCTTGCACGTCAAGGCAGTTCCTGCGCATCCATGCGCTCACTGCATTAGTGAATCCTTTCACGTCAGGCCACCCCGGCACCTCAGCCCTGACGGGTTCCCTCGCTACGGTCCATTTTAGCGGGCCGTCTCGACAGGGCGTCCATGCCCTGGCGAGACTTGCGTGAGCGTCCTGCTCACTTACCCACTAAAACAGACCAGCGCTCGGCTAGCTGCAGGGGACGAGGTGTGGTGCTTCGTAGCTGGTTTACGTTGGTATTCGTGTTCATTGTTATAGCGGAGCATTGAAGTACATGTGTGTTAAGAACTCCCTATCCGTCATCCCGTGCATAGCGCAGCGGCGACACGGGATGACGTGCATGGAGGCACTAATCTCAGCGAGAGCTAGGGATGGTGAAGCTGAGAAGTGCATGGAAACACTAATGTCAATGGTAGCTAGGGAGTGCGGAGCCGACCCAGTGGCTTTGGGTTTGGTGTGGTAGCTTCGCTTATACACCTACAGCGCAGCGCTTTTAAACACCCCGTAGATACAGCCGAATGAAGGCCTATTTTTGCGGGTACGCGCACAGGACGTGCGTACAAGCATCGCTAGGCCATGGACAAGGTGAATTGCGCAGCAAGAGAGGGTGCCCTGGGGTATGGCGTGTCGATGCGCCCACAAAAATTGGCTGTAATGAGGGAACCCTTTGGGCTGGATATGTTGGGGCGCGCCTTTTGAGTACTTTACGTCGCGAAACGAAAAGTACTTCGCCACGCCCGACGACCCGGGTATATAAAACTAAGCTCGCCTTGGCGGTACCCGCTTTAATACCTGTATGACTTAAGCCGAGCATTGAGTAGCTGGTATCAAACAAAAATGTAAGCTACCGCACAAACCTACCAAAATCTAAAAAGTAACAACACTGATCATTATCCTCCACAAAGTGAACGCACTGCTTATCTTGACGGGCGCAGTTTAGCGAATGACGCCGACACCAACGATCCCAGTGGGTGATGATTGCTGGTGAGTGCCGTATAATCGCGTGCCTTGAATT
>Ga0079223_10001425_pt1 | contig 14169 bp, 12 predicted proteins | sample Stecom2011_FD_75072 | JGI IMG/M metagenome (GOLD analysis project Ga0079223, IMG submission 75072) | Agricultural soil microbial communities from Utah to study Nitrogen management - Steer compost 2011 | ecosystem: Environmental > Terrestrial > Soil > Agricultural land | place: USA: Utah... | reverse complement strand
GGGCAGCTCCAGATCCCCGGCGAGAATCGATTCATTCATGGCCAGCTTGGTGATGTTCACTTCAATTTTCTCCGGAATCTGCGTGGGCAAACAGGAGATCTCCAACTCATACAGCATCTGTTCGATTACTGAACCGTCGTTAACCCGTTCTCCTTCACCCGTAATGACCAGCGGAACTTTTAGTGTGACTTTATGATCCATCGAAACTTCATAAAAATCAAGGTGCAAGAGTTCTCCCTTTACCGGATCCACTTGTGCTTCCTTGATCAAGACCGGGTGATCCTCGGTGGTCTTCCGGTTTTTCTTCTGGATTTTCAGTGTGATCAGACGGGAAGTCCCGGCCGTATTGAATAATTTCTGGGCTTCTTTCCCATCCAGGCTAAGGAGTTTACTTTCTTTCCCGTATAAAACCGCAGGCAAGCGGTTTTCCGCCCGGAGACGGCGGGCGGCTTCTTTCCCGGTTTCGTCACGAAGCATTGCTGTTAATGTAGGCTCCATCTATCTCACAAACCTCCCGCAAACTTAAGTTGATGCGCGTGTGCGCGATAAAATCAGAAACATTATACCACTATCTTTTCCAAAGAGCAAATTAATCTTTTTCTTCCTCTTGCTTCCGCCAGTTCTCCTTGACCACCTGGTGTGCCCGGGCGATCGCCAGCGCCCGTCCGGGAACATCCTTGGTAATGGTTGACCCGGCCCCAACCAAGGCGTTCTCTCCGATGGTCACCGGCGCCACCAGGCTGGTATTGCTCCCGATGAAAGCCCCGTCCTTGATTATTGTGGCGTGCTTGTTCTTGCCATCGTAATTGCAGGTGATGGTACCAGCCCCAATATTGACGCCGCTTCCGATCTGGGAGTCGCCGATATAACTAAGATGCGGGACCTTGCTCCCCATACCGATCCGGCTGTTTTTCAGTTCGACAAAATCGCCCACCTTCGCCCGGGCCTCCACCACCGTACCGGGCCGCAGGTTGGCAAAGGGTCCGATATTCACGTCATCCCCGACCTCAACGGTATCCAGAACGCTGAAGAAGACCCGGCAGTTGTTGCCGATCCGGCTCCCTGTGATCTGTGTATAAGGGCCGAGATGGCAACCCTCTCCAACCACCGTTTCCCCGTAAAGATGAGTGCCTGGATAAACAGTGGTATCCGCGCCTAATTTCACCCGGGGATCCACATAGGTGGTTGCCGGATCGATAAAAGTCACCCCTTCGTCCATCCAGTGCATGAGGATCCTCTGCCGCATCAGGCGTTCAGTTTCCGCCAAAGCCTTCCGGTCGTTGGGGCCCAGGATCTCCCAGGAATCACCGGCTTTAACCGCCTCTATCTTCCTGCCCTTTTCCTGCAATAACGCAACCACATCGGTCAGGTAATACTCGCCTTGGGCGTTATCCGCCCGCAATTCCGGGAGGGCTTCATTGAGGTCGGAATAACGGAAACAATAAATCCCGGTATTCACTTCTGTGATGGCCTTTTCCTCCGGCGTGGCCTGATCGTCTTCGACGATCCCGATCACCCGCCCGTCGCCGTCGCGCAGAACCCGCCCGTACCCACCGGGATCCTCCACTTCGGTACTGAGCAGTGTAACCGCGGCTTTTTCCTGCCTATGCCGGGCAATCAACTGCCGTAAAGTGGCGGCGGTCACCAGCGGGGTATCGCCGTAAAGAACCAGCAAATCCCCGTTGAAGGACCCCAAACCGGAACAGGCAATCTTCACGGCGTGGCCGGTTCCCAATTGCTCCGTTTGCCAAAAATACTCGGCCTGTTCGCCCAGGACGCCGGTGACTTCTTCGCCTTTATAACCCACAACCACCAGTGGTTTTTCCGGCGACACCTCTCTGGCGGCGTCCAGCACATATTGGACCATAGGCAACCCGCAGACCGGGTGTAATACCTTGGGTAATTTTGATTTCATCCTTTTTCCTTTTCCGGCGGCCAGAATCACAACCTTCAAATCCGACATAAAGAATCCCCCTCGTCGTCTTGCGTTCGTCTGCGCCGGTGAAAGCTTCCCGGTCCGCTAGTTTACGGGATACGCGGCAAAAAAAAACTCCGCCGCTCGCAGAGTCGTAAGACAGGTTTTGGCTGGGGCGGCTGGATTCGAACCAACGTATGCGGGAGTCAAAGTCCCGTGCCTTACCGCTTGGCGACGCCCCATCCAAAGACGATTATAGCAAATACCTCCCGCCCATGTCAAGGGCGAACAAGACCTGGCCTACTCCGCTTTCCTGTACTCTTCCAGAATGAGATTCTGGATCATCTGCCGGGTCTCCGAGTTGATTGGATGGGCGATATCCCTGAATTCGCCGGAAGGAATTTTCCTGCTGGGCATGGCCACAAATAAACCGTTCTGTCCCTCGATCACCCTGATCTCCCGGACGACAAAAGCGTCGTCAATGGTAATTGAGGCAATGGCCTTCATCTTTGTGCCATTCTCCAATTTCCTTAAGCGCACATCCGTGATGTTCATGGTCCCACCTCTTTTTGGAAATAATGTAAGCAATTATATTTTCGACATGATTTGGAAAACTCCTTCTTTTATTTGACATATTTTCTAAAAAAAAATACCTGCCAGGCAGGTAGGGGTTTATCCACTGTAGTTGTCATAAAATTAAAACTACAAGCCGGTCGCCCGCTGCTCCAAGATGGCTTGGGCGAACTGGAGGTCACTGGGTTTATCCACATCAATGCCGATCTCCGGATACATGGTAACCACCCCGGCGCCCTTAAGTTTTATGAGCTCTTCCACCCGGGCCTCGATCTCGGAGACCGTCAACTGCCCTCCCAAAAATTTTAAGAAAAACTTAATCCCCAGCAAACGGCAGAGCTTGACAGGGTGTTTCCGCAATTGCACGGCCTGGCGGAGGTAGTCGCTGTAGGCCAAAACCGCTTCCGGGTCAAGCAAAACCACATTTCCCCCGGTGAAGGTGCCATCTTTTAGGCGAACATAGGTTCTCTGCACACCCTTGAACCGTTCCTCAATCACCTGCCGCGGCACCAGGGAATAATAGATCTCCGCCTCCCTTTTCTGGCACTGCCGGAGAAAATCCCGCAACGCTTCAGCGGTGATCAAGGGGATGTCGGCGGTGAGAACCAGGACATTTTCTCCCTGCTGGAGAACGCGTAGCGCCCGGTGGAGGCTTTCCACCATATCCGGCCTGGGCGGGACGACCTTCCATATTTTCTTGCCCTTGAGGCCGGCGGCTACTTCTTCCGCAGCCACTACCACAACCCGGTCAATGTTTTCCAGTTGCTCCAGGGCGGCGGCGACAAAGTCAATCATCGGCCTGCCGCCAATCTCGATCTGCGCTTCATACCGGGCGCCGGCGCTCTTTTTTAGGGCGCCCGTATTCTCAGCCCCGCCAAGGATTACCGCGTCCATACAGGTTCCCCCTTCACTTTTTTCGTTCTTCCCGGATTACCTGCATAATACTGTTTTCGGCATTCTCCACATGTTCCTGGGCCAGTTCCCGCGCCAAATCCGGGTTCCGGGCGGAAATCGCCTCGACAATCGCCTTATGCTCTTCCAAGGCGATTTTCATCCTCCCCGGGTAGGAAAGGGAAGTCTGCCGGAAACGGTGAATCTGTTCCCTCAGGTTATTGATGGTATAGGCCAAACGCTCGTTCCGGCTGGCCTTATATAATAAAGAATGAAACATGGTGTCGATCTCCACCATCCCGTTGAGATCCGAGCGTTCAATAACCTCCGCAGCCTTCACCAGATGACGCTCGAGCGCATCCAGTTCCTCATCGGTGATGCGCTCCGCCGCCAGCGCCGCCGCCAACCCTTCAAGGGCGCCCCGGATCTCAAAGACCTCAATCAGATCCTTAAGAGAGATCCCGGCAACATAGGCGCCTTTCCGGGGGACCATTGCCACCAGCCCTTCCAGCTCCAACTTGCGGATGGCCTCCCGCACCGGCGTCCGGCTTACTCCCAGTTCCTCGGCTAATTGGATCTCCATCAACCGCTCGCCCGGTGGCAACTGCCCGGTGATGATCGCCTCACGCAGCGCCTCAAAAACCAGTTCCCTCAAGGGTTTGTAACTATCAAGATCAATCGGTGCCAGCGGTTTTCTCTCCACTCTCTTTTCCTCCTTTCCGGCAGGTCCGGACCGCCACTCCTTTCCCGGTCAGGCGGCCCAGATGGGTCCACCAGCCTTTTTCCGCAAGAGCCATCCTTACCTCCCGGGTCTGACGAAACCCTTCGGGTAAAAGGGCGAAAAGCGTCGGACCGCTGCCGGTCATCAGCACCGGCAAGCCATAGTTTTGCAGCCATTTTTTGGCCTCCGCCAACTCAGGCAGGAGTTCAAAGGCCACCTTTTCCAGGAGATTTCCCCAGGCGCTTGGCAACTGGTGGATCCGCCCGTTTTTGACGGCCGCGATTATTTTCCCTGTCTCCGGGCGCCGGCCCGCCGCCTCCGCGCGAAAACACCGGTAAACCTCGGCGGTGGCCACGGCAACGGGGGGCTTGGCCAGAAGGATCCGGGCCGCGGGGAGCGGGGGCAGGGGGGAGACCCTTTCGCCTCTTCCCCGCACCAGGGCCGTGCCGCCGGTCAAGCAGAAGGGCACATCACTGCCGACGTCCGCAGCGATCTCTGCCAAAGCCGGCAGGGGAAGGTTCAAACCCCACCAACGGTTCAAAACCACCAGGACCGCAGCGGCGTCGGCGCTACCGCCGCCCAGGCCGGACCCGGGCGGGATCCTTTTCTCCAAGAAAATCTCGACCCCTCGGTCGCTCCCGGCCACTTCCTGCAAACGGCGAACCGCCCTTAACACCGTATTACTCTCGTCCACCGCCAGGTCAGGGTCGGAGACGGTCAAGGAAACCTTCGCCGCCGGCCGGAAAACCAACTCATCGGAGAGGCTGACCGATTGCATTACTGTTTCCAGTTCGTGGTACCCGTCGCTTCGTTTGCCCAGGATGTCCAGGGAAAGGTTTATTTTCGCCCGTGCCAGGGCTTTAACCACCCGCATCTGTTCTTTCCTTTATCTTCTATCTTCCTTTACTAAACTCCCGGTAAATTTCTCCTCTTACCCAATTTTAACAAAAATTACGGTTTAGAAAAACCCGCCTTTGCGGCGGGTAAGAATTTAGGCCGTGCACCGCCCTTCGACGACTCTTTCCAGTCGTACCCCGGCAGTTAGCTCCAGCCAGGCTGCCCTGCGGCACCCGGAGTCCCCGGCTTACCGTTGCTTCCTTCCGGACCTGGCGGGGTTCACCGGTCTCCGTCGCACAGGACCCGGCCTTCAACACCACTTACCGGAGCCGGCGCTACAAAAAGCCGCCTCAAAGACGGGATTCGATCCTGCTATAGCGGATTGCAGGCTACAGGGCACCGCTACCTCCCCATCTAGCACGGCCAATAGGATACCCTATCTAGTATATCATCTTTTTTTTTAAATAACAAGAATCAGGTTTTACCGGGTCCAACCCGGTTTATCCGGGTAAAAAAAACCGGCAATAAGCCGGGTTATTTTCTGGCGGAGAGACTGGGATTCGAACCCAGGAGACGCGTTAACGTCTACACGCTCTCCAGGCGTGCGCCTTCGACCACTCGGCCATCTCTCCGTGGTCAATAATGATAGATACCTGTCAAAGAGTAAAATGGCGGAGAGAGCGAGATTCGAACTCGCGAGGGGCGTGAACCCCTACCCGCTTTCGAGGCGGGCGCTTTCGACCACTCAGCCATCTCTCCGTGATCAGCAGGGCGGTCCCCGCTACTTCAAATTTTACACGGTGTTTCCCAAAAGGTCAAGGGTTTTTCCGCAATCGTAAAGAACCCGCCCGTTTGGCCTGGAAAAAACCTCTCAACAAATCCTGGGCTTCTTTGGCCAGCACGCCCCCGGTGACCGCCAGGCGGTGGTTGAGGCGCTCATCCTGGACCAGGTTGAATAAGGAGGCAACCGCCCCCGCCTTGGGGTCAAAGGCCCCAAATACCAGCCGGTCCAGGCGGGCGTTAACCAGCGCTCCGGCACACATGGGACAGGGTTCCAAAGTCACATAAAGGGTCATCCCGTCCAGCCGCCAGTTGCCCCGTTTCTCCGCGGCCGCCCTTAGTGCCAGGATCTCCGCATGGGCGACCGGGTCCGCCAGGGTCTCCCGGAGGTTGTGGGCGCGGGCATAGATCTCTCCCTCATGAACAACCACCGCCCCCACCGGCACCTCGGCCAAGGCCAGAGCTTTTTTTGCCTCTTCCAAAGCGGCGGCCATAAATTTCTCATCCGTTTCCCGGTCCACCGTTTTCACCCCAAATCAGATCCGCCGGCAATACCTGCCGCCCTGCAGGAACCAGGGCTGCCGGCCCCGGTAACGGCGCCATACCGGACGGCGCCGGTTGGCGGCGGGTATAGGGTAGTAGTGCCTCAACTTTCCCCTTCTTGTTCTTCTTCTCCCCTGTCCTCTTCTCCTTCCTCTCTATTCTCTCTTCTCCTTTCAGCCCTCTGCTCCGTTTTCTTCGTCCCTTTCTCCTTCTTCTCCGCCCTTTTCCCCTTCTTCTCCGCCCTTTTCCCCTTCTTCTACTTCTTGACGCCGTTCGATCTCCGCCAGGAGATAATCCCGGACCGCGTAATAGGCGGGTTTTCGATCGAACCACTGGTCAAAGAGGAGCGGCGCCCCATACCCGAAGTGATTGGTAACCCAAGTGTGCCCGTTGTCAACACCCCAAAGCAGCACTCCATTACAGGCCGGGTGTTCCAGGGCGACCTTGATGATCCGTACGTACTCTTCGGCCTGCTGCTCCAGTTTCTCCGCGGTGACCGGCTTTTCGATTCTGATATCCACCTCGGTGAATTTTACTTCCAGATCCAGTTCATAAAAGCGGTCGAGAGTTGCTTTCAAAACTTCCTCGGACGGTACGTTCCCGGAGCGAAAATGTCCCTGGAGCCCGATGCCGTGGATGGGTACTCCTTTCTCCAGTAAACCTTGGACCAAGGCATAGACCGCATCTTGTTTGGGGCCTGATCTCAATGCCGTAATCATTATAATAAAGCTTTGCCTCTGGATCCGCCTCGTGTGCCGCCCGGAAGGCAATCTCAACCCACTCTTCACCAATAAGCCGTTCCCAGACCGATTTGTTAGAGGAACGGCGGGGATTCTCGTTCAGATTCATCTCCTCCCAGGGATCCTGGATCACCTCGTTCACCACGTCCCATTCCTCGATCCGGCCTTTCCAGTGGGTGACAACTTTATAAATATGCTCCTCCAACAGTTCTATAGCCGTCTCCTGCGAGAAATCTCCATTTTCGAGCCACTGGGGGACGCTCTGGTGCCAGGCCAGGGTATGGCCGCGGACCATCATCTTATTATTCTCCGCAAATTTAACTAATTCATCGCCGGGACCAAAATTAAACGTTCCCCGGTCCGGGCGGATAGTCCCCCACTTCATTGTATACTCCGCCACCACGGCGTTGAACTCCCGTTTCAACGTTTTCATGTACCGTGCGTTATTAGGAAAGGTCGCGGAGCCGTAACCAACCGCAGTGCCGATATAAAAGTCGAGCTGCTCCGCCAAATCCCGCAGATACGGAGGGGAAGTATCAATCTCCACCGGTTTCCTGCACCCGGGCATCCCGGTAACCAGGACCACTGCCATAACCGTTACAAAGAGAATACCAAGAAGTCTACGCCGTGTCATCCTAAAGCACCTCCTGTTGTTGGTGGTATAGCCCTAGAAATGTACGGGCGCACGTTTGTGCGCCCGCAAGGTGTTTCAGGAACCTCTATTTACCTTCTACTTCTCTACGTTCGATCTCCGCCAGGAGGCAGTCCCGGACCGCATAATAAGCCGGTTTCCGGTAGAACGAATTGTCAAAGAGCAATGGCGCCGTGGTATTCGGGAAAGTGTAATCGACCCATGACTGCTTGTCGTGGACCCCCCAGACGAGCACAGCGTTACAAGCCGGGTGTTCCAAGGCGACCTCAAGGAGACGCCGATACGACTCCGCCTGCTGTTTCAGTTTGCTCGCAGTAACCGGCTTCGGTATCCTGACGTCAACCTCGGTGAATTGAACGATCAGCCCCAGATTGGCAAAACGGTCAATACTCGCTTTTAGTGTTCCTTTAGCCGGCACGCCTCCATATTCCAAGCTAAAATGCCCCTGGAACCCGATACCGTGGATGGGCACGCCTTTTTTCAACAAACCGTTGACTAAATTATAGACTGCATTTTGTTTTGGGCTGGGATATTCAAGATTATAATCATTATAAAAGAGCAATGCATCCGGGTCCGCCTTATGCGCCGCCCGGAAGGCGATCTCGATCCAGTCATCACCGATCCACTGTTGCCAGATGCTATCACGCCGCTTACCCTCGTCATCAATAGCCTCGTTTACCACGTCCCATTCCTTGATCCGGCCTTTCCAATGGGTAACGACCTCGGTGATATACCCTTCCAGAACCTCAATGGCTTCTTCCCGCGAGTATTTCTTATTTCGGAGCCACCCGGGATTCTGGCTATGCCAAGCCAGGGTATGACCGCGGACCATCATCCTGTTCTCTTCTGCAAATTTAACGATGGCGTCTCCAGGGGCGAAATTATACGAATGCTCACTCCAACGGATAGTACTCCACTTCATGTCATTCTCCGCCACCACGGCGTTAAATTCGCGTTTAAGTACCTCGACGTACTCCGAGTTTCTCAAATAGCTTTCACCAACCGCTGCGCCGATATAAAAATCGAGCTTTTCCGCGAGTTCCGACAAGTACGGAGGGGAAGTATCTTCTATTGGTTCGTAATCGTCATTGCCACTCCGGCACCCGGGCATCCCAGTGAGCAGCGTTGCTGCAATAACCACTATCAGAATACTCCACAGGAACCTTCGTCTCAGCAAAAAAACATCTCCAGTTTCTTCTGTTGTTAGTTCCTTCCGCCGTTTAGTTTCTTCCGTTGCCTCTCATAGATAAAGCTGAAGGATAATCCCTTAATCCGCACGAGGGGCGTTGGCGCCAACACGCCAACAACTGTTTTCTATGTATCCCCGGAATTAGCGGAATCCTAAAGCCAAATCTATGCTTGTAGCATTATTATCCCACAGAGTAGGGAAAAAGTAAAGAAAAGTGGATTTTTTTGGAATATGCCCCAGTATTTTTGGTTTTTTTCAACTATTGTTATGATTTTTTCAAAACCATCCTTTATCTCCCTCTTCTTCTCTTTTTCGCCTTCTTAACCGTCCTATTTATGTTTTTTTTAGATACATTTTAATTTGCTATAATGGTATAGTCATAATATAGTGGTATTCTGCCCATAGTGTGATTTGGCAAGAAATTATATACTTTTTCCCAACTCTGGAAAGATAAAAGGATGTAATGATGGACCGGGAGGTGATCTATATTGCCGAAGTTTCCTGGGGAAAAAAATAATGAAACCCATGGTAATGGGGTTGAAGAGTTGGTTGGGATCAAAGGTAACCGTATTTTCCTGAAGAAACCGGTTACCACCAAATACCCCGTTATTTGCGGAGATAAAAACGTTATACTATACTTAAACGGCCGGCCGGTAACAGAATGTGTGATCCTGACGGAGTCAACACGACTGACTTTTGAGGTTAAAGAAAAAGACCCTGAGATCAAGCTTGATATCACCCCCGACAAAATGCAGGCCCATCTTACACTAAAGCCCGGTGTCAAGTACCGGCCGGTGCTCCTGCCCGCTCCCGGCATTGATGAAGATTTCTTGATCAGCGTAGAAGAAGACAAGGAAAGCCCCGCCAACCCGATCACCGAAGGGGAAGTCCTACATAAACTGGCGGAAGCAGGGATCTCCTATGGCCTGAAAAAAGAAGCGATTGAAAAGGCACTGAAAAAACCCGGCACAACGGTTCTGGTGGCGGAGGGCACCCCTCCGGTTTCCAGTGTTGACGGTTATATCGACTATCTCTTTAAGAAAAAGGAAGAAACCGAACCGGTTGACCCGTCCGGGAGAATCGACTATTTCAGCTTTCACAAAGTGGTTTCCTGTAAAAAAGGGGAGATCCTTGCGGTTAAAAAGCCGCCGCTTCCGGGGAGACCGGGACGGAACATATTCGATGAAGAGGTTATGCCCCCAGAGCCGGCAGATCCCCAGTGGCGGGTTGGCGACGGGGTGGTGGTTATTGAAGAAACCGCCATTGCCACCAGGTCCGGCCGGCCGGTACTCAAGGACGGCCGCTTGGTTGTGCTGCCCGTTTATTGCGTAGAGGCTGATCTCGACCTGTCAGTGGGAAATATCGATTTCCACGGCGATGTAATTGTTAATGGAAACGTACAGGATAATTTTAGGATTAAAGCAACCGGCCTGGTAAAAGTCGCTGGAAGTGTGACGCAGGCCTTGATTGAGGCCGACGGGCAGGTAGAAGTGGCGAAAAATATCATTGGCAGCCGGGTGATCGCAGGAGGGGTTTCCACCTACTACCAAGAGGTCTCCTTTTACCTCTTCCGGCTGGGGGAATTGCTGGACGAAACCGAAAAAGCAGTCAAGCAAGTACTTGAAGAAGAGGCTTTCAGAGAAAAAGCGGAAAAACATAGCGAAAGATTGATCATCCAATTGCTCTTGGATAGCAAATATCAAGACATCGTAGAGATTGCGAAGATCCTCTATCAAAAAGTGGACGAGACAACTCAGGAGAAAACCGTACCTGAGCTTAAAGAGTTACTCTCCGGGTTGCGGATGAAAATTAAGCCGACCGGTCTTTCCCACATAAAAAATATGGAAGAACTCGCTGTCTTGTCCGCGCAAACAAAAAAGGCCTATGATATAATTAAAAAGATGGATTTCAGCAATGCCCATGTGGAAGCCGCTTATATTCAAAACAGTGAGATCAAGGCCGGCGGGAATATCGTTGTCACCAAGCGAGGGGTTTATAACTCTCTTCTTCTTGCCGGCGGAAACGTCATCTTAAAGGGGGAACTTGGGATTTTCCGGGGCGGCGTCATCCAGGCGCGCGGTGATGTCCATGCCAGGGAACTGGGAAGCCCGGGTTGGACCAGGGTCGTGGTGCAGACCGAACCCGGAAAGACCATTACCGCGCAAAAAGTCTATGCCAATGTGGTGATCAAAATTGGTGACCGGGCCTACAAATTTGAAGATGACGATTCGGGGATCCGGGCCCGGATTGACTCGAACGGGAAATTGGTCCTGCACTAAAAAAACCCCATCTTGACCGGGTACCGGCTTTATGGTAATATAAAAAAGGACGTTTTGCGCGCCCGTAGCTCAGTTGGATAGAGCGTTTGACTACGGATCAAAAGGCCGTGGGTTCGAATCCTACCGGGCGCGCCATATAAAAAAATTCGGGCTTATTTTTTTTCGCCCGCTCGCATATGACCACATAAAATAATAAAAAACCCCAAAAGATTTGCGGCCCCGTAGCTCAGAGGATAGAGCAGCGGTTTCCTAAACCGTTGGTCGAAGGTTCGACTCCTTCCGGGGCTGCCATTTTTTTGATTATTACCACCCCGACCCCTGAAAACCTCAGAGAAGCATTTTCTCCCGGGGACGCTCGGGACACCAGATAATTATCCCGTCCGCGATGATTTCCGACCACCCGTTGGCCTTGGCCAGGAACTCCTCCAAAGGAAGCAGTCTCTCGGTGGAAAACAAAAAACTTTCTACTTTTCCCGCGCTTTTCTCCTCGTCCGGGGAGATCTGCAGTTTAAAACCGATAGCCCCCGCCCTTTCCGTTATGGAGAGGAACACTTTATTGCAGCGCAGGCGAGAGGCTTCTTCAACCAGTACCCCCAGGGCCCTGCTGAGAATCTCCCCGGCCATCCTTTGGGGTTTGGTCCTTACTGATACCGTAGTATTTTCTTGTTCAATAATTGAAATTCCCCTTTCGAGGGCCTGGATTTTCCAGGAGAGAAGGGTCGCCTTGATAATCGGATCCGGGTAATCCGGCTGATTACGACGGCTGATCTCCCCGGCCACCTCCTGGATGTATTTGCCCAGGGCTTCGCCTTTACCGGCTGCGACCATCATATCCATCACTTGCAGTTTATTACGGAACTCCCGGTATTCACTGGCCAAGGTCTCCAATAAGCGTTTGCTCTCTTTTAACCTCTCTTCATCCAGCTCCCGTTCTTTTTCTTCGATTAAATGGGAACGGATAAGCAGTAAGAGACCGACCATCGAAGCGGCCATAAACAATTGCCCCCACAATAGCTGGAGGAGCCTTGAATTGCTGTCTTTTTCTATAATAAGGTTGAAGTTTTTGATAAAAAGAAGACTGGTCAGGAAGATCAATAATGTAAAAAGCCCGACCATCAGGAGCCCCGCTTGGACCCGCTTTGGGGTAAACGGGGTAAAAGAAATATCCAAGAGGCCGGCAACCAACAGGATGAAACCGGGAAAGAGGCTTCCCGAAAATTCGCGGCTGATAATAATCAGGCTTTGGTAGGGGAAATACTCCTCAAACCTGCCATGAAAATACCGGAAACTGCCAGTGAGCGCTATTTTACTGAAAGTTGCCAGGGAAAAGACGACCAGCGCCGTTACCAGGAGTGGTAGCCAAGACAAGCGGCACCGTTTTTTAAAGAAAAGAAGAAACAGGGGGATTGCGCAAAAAAAGCCAAACTGCGCGGAAATCGCCTGTTTCCCAAGGAAATCAACGGCGGCAAGCGCCAAGGTAAAGCCCAAGAGGATGCTTTTCCTCGCTCTAATTTTGTTTATTTGCAGGCCAAGGCCTAATAAGATCAACCAGTTGACGTAGGTGACCGCTGCTGTCAATATTAAGGGCCAGGCTTGCCTTATGGTCTCAGCGAAAATCCCTTCTGCCATCGGTGCCTCTTTCTCTTCCGGTTTTCTCGTGACCGGTATTTATGATTTGTCTTTTACCGCAAGAATTTCCCTGCTTTTGAAGATACTTATATCACGAGTCAGGATCCATGTCAAGCCTTTCGTCACAAATAGCCTGTATAGATGGGGTTTTGCCCGGAGATTGGAAAAATCAAGCGCTTGTTTCCGCGCGGCTTCTATGCTATAATCTAATCGAACATATGTTTGGTAAAGGAGCATCCGGCGATGTTTGAGGAGATCAAAGAGCCGGTCACTGTGGTGGCGGTCTTTTCCCGCTCAACGGTGGCGCCCCGTATCTTTACCTGGCGCCAAAGAAACTACCGTATTTCCCGGGTTACAGCCAGTTGGAGCGATTATGAAGGCGAAGCCCGGCGCCTCTTTTTCTCCGTTGTCACCGACGGGGCCAACCTCTATGAGTTATGTTTTCACATCTGTTCCCTCCAGTGGGACCTGCTCCGGATCTACCATGAGTGATTACGCCCGTGCAGAACGGTTGATCTTTCATATTGACGCCGATGCCTTTTTTGCCGCAGTGGAACAGGCATCCAACCCCCGTCTCCGGAACAGGCCGGTGGTCGTCTGCGGACTCCCTTTGGAACACGGTGTTGTGACCGCCGCCTCCTACGAGACCAGGAAGTTTGGGGTAAAGGCGGGTATCCCTTTTTTTCAAGCCCGGGCCTTGCTCCCGCACGGGGTTTTCCTCCCGGTCAACATCCCGAAATACCTCTCCTACTCCCTGCGCCTGCTGGCGATCTACCTGCAATACACCCCGTTGGTGGAGGCCTATTCCGTAGACGAGGTTTTTCTGGACCTGACGGGCGCCCCTGAACCGCCCGAGGTTTTGGGAGAGAAGATTAGGCGGCAAATCTTCAGGGAAACCGGTTTGACCGTCACCGCCGGGGCCGGACCCAACAAACTGGTGGCGAAGATCGCCACAGAAACCGCAAAACCCAACGGCCTCTGTGTCATCCGCGCTTGTGAATTACCCGGGCGCCTGGCGCCGCTGCCTGTCTCCGTCTGCCCCGGTATCGGCCCAAAAACCACAGAGGTCCTGGAGGCGGCCGGCATTACCACCCTGGGCCAACTGGCCGCCGTCCCCCTGGCGAAACTCCGGGCGGTCTTCGGTTTGTGGGGGGAAAAGCTTTACCATGCCGCCCGGGGCATAAACGACGAGCCCGTTCTTCCCCTGGACCGGCGCCCGCCGGAAAAAAGCATCGGCCATGAGACCACCTTCCCCACCCCCCTCATCTCCGCCCGCCGGCTGGAGGGGGTGATCTGGGTTTTAAGCAGCAAAGCCGCTTTCCGTCTCCGGGAAAAAAAACTGCTGGCCACAGGGGTACGGGTGAAGATCCGGGCCCGGGTGAATGAGAAGAAGATCGAGACCCGGACCCTCCAGCGGCAG
>Ga0079223_10001423_pt1 | contig 14177 bp, 11 predicted proteins | sample Stecom2011_FD_75072 | JGI IMG/M metagenome (GOLD analysis project Ga0079223, IMG submission 75072) | Agricultural soil microbial communities from Utah to study Nitrogen management - Steer compost 2011 | ecosystem: Environmental > Terrestrial > Soil > Agricultural land | place: USA: Utah... | reverse complement strand
TTTTACTGGTGGTTTTTTGTTCAATGGAAATTACCGGACTTAAGCCGTTGATTTTATCCACATCGGGACGTTCCATGCCTCCCATAAACTGCCGGCTGTACGCGCTAAAAGTTTCCATGTAGCGACGTTGACCCTCCGCATAGATGGTGTCGAAAGCCAGGGAAGACTTTCCACTCCCACTCAATCCGGTAATGACGACGAGTTGATTTCTCGGAAAAGAGACATCGATATTTTTAAGGTTGTGGACGCGCGCTCCGTACACTTCGATTTGTCCGGTCTCCACAAATTTATTTTGACCACGCGCTGTAGTTCGACCCGTGGTGGGGATTTTTGCCATAGTATACTCCAATTCGGCTAAAATACGATTTTTTATCGGGATTTTACTGCAGACCTAAACGATCTCGAAATCGTAGGTAATGGCTATTCCACCAGCAGATAGCATGTCATGCACCGAACAATATTTTTTAACAGCTAATTCAGCTGCTTTGGCCGCCTTTTCTGAATCGATCTGACCACCCAATTCGAAATGTATGTGGATTGCGGTAAAAATGCGTGGGGCTTCATCCCTTCTTTGGCCGGTTACTTTCACGTCGAGGGAAGTGATCGCTTGGCGTTGTTTGGTCAATATCGTCACAAAATCCAAGGACGCACAGGATCCCAATGCCATGAGCACCAATTCCATCGGTCTGACGCCTAAATTTTGCCCACCGATTTCCGGTGTCCCGTCGATTTGTACCTGAACATCCGGCACGACTCCTGTTCCTTCGAAGTGTACCGCATCATTGACTTTCTTTAGCTTAATTTCCATGGTGAATCTTGTTTTTATCGCGTAATGCTTCCCATAATATTTCTACTGGATGATAGGATTTTCGATTGGCTCCATCTTTAATTTGATGCCTACAGCTCGTTCCCGGTGCGGCGATCAGTACCTCTTCAGCTGTCTCCCGAACGGTCGGCAAAAGCACCAGCTCACCCACCTTCATGGATACGTCGAAATGCTCCTTTTCATAACCGAAGGATCCGGCCATACCACAGCAACCGGAAGGGATGCTTTCCACCTGATAACCGGATGGAAAACTCAGTATTTGTTCTGTCGCACCCATCAGGTGAAAGGCTTTTTGATAACAATGGCCATGCAACTTTATTTTCTTTTCCGCTGTTTCAAAGCTTCCTCGATCAATGCGTCCGGCAGCCATTTCGGCCGCCAGAAATTCGTCAATGAGCAAGGCGTTTTGTCCCAATTTCCGCGCGGGTTCTAACAGTTCTTCATCGACCAGATCGGGGTATTCGTCTCTAAAGGTTAAAATCGCAGAGGGCTCAATCCCTAATAAAGGGGTATCCTCATCGATGAGCGCATGCAGCTTACGGACATTTTGATTGGCAATGGCCTTCGCTTTCCTTAACAAACCTTTGGAAAGGTAGGTTCGCCCACTTTCGGTATGTTCTGCCAGACGAACCTCATAGCCTAAGGCCGTCAATAATCGATAGGCGGTTTGACCAATGCCCACGTCATTATAGTTGGTAAATTCATCGCAGAACAGGTATACTGTTTTTCTTTCTTTCTGTCGGGCCGTACGAAGCTGTTGACGGCCCATCCACTTTCTTAAGGTGGTCTTCCCAACTTCGGGTAGGGAACGATCTGGGGCGAAACCGATGATTTTTTTGATCAATCCCGACCAGGTCCGATTGCGAATGATCGCATTGTACCAGGCCGGCATCCACATGGCCAGGCCTTGGGATTGTGTGAAATGAGCGATCACCCAAGTGCGAAAAGGCGTTCCATTGGCATCGTAATAATGCTGTAGAAACTCGGCTTTCATCTTGGCCACATCCACTTCGGAAGGGCACTCACTTTTACATGCCTTGCAGCTGAGGCATAGATCCATGGCCTCCCGAATCTCGTCGTGATCGAAACGATTGGCTTTTTGCGAGTGGGTCAAAAACTGACGGAGCATATTGGCTCGTGCGCGCGTGGTGTCTTTTTCTTCCCGAGTGGCCATATATGAGGGGCACATGGTCCCACCGCTTACGTGCGTTTTTCGGCAATCCCCCGATCCTGAACATTTTTCAGCCAGTCGGAGTATGCTTTCCTGCCCGGAAAAATCGAAAATCGTCGGGATTGATAGGGATGCGGTTTCCTGCTTATAACGTAGGAATTCATCCATGGGCGGTGTATCGACAATTTTGCCACGATTAAATACCCCCGCAGGGTCGAAGATTTCCTTCACCTGTTTGAGGAGCGCATACACCTGTTCGCCCAGCACCTCGGGAATAAATTCCCCCCGTAATCTCCCGTCCCCGTGCTCGCCACTGAGTGAACCATTAAATTTTTTGACCAATTTTGCGGTATCTGCCAATACACCCCGGAAGGCTTTCTTGCCCTCGGCGGTTTTGAGATTGATCAAGGGCTCAATATGCAGCTCGCCCGCTCCGGCATGTGCGTAGTAGGAAGCGTTCAATCCATATTTTTGTAATATTTCTTCTACTTCGGTCACATATGCCGGAAGGTCTTCCGGAGATACGGCGCAATCTTCGATCAGGTTCACCGGTTGGGTGTCGCCAGGTAGGTTTCGGATCAATCCCAAGCCTGCTTTACGTACATCCCAGACTTTGGTGGTCTCCACACCCGTAATTAGGGGGTACGCATATCCCCGTTTTTGAGCGATCAACTCCCTTTGCAGGGCAGCTGCCTTTTGACCAATTTCTTCCAAGGTGTCACCCCGAAATTCGACCATCAATAGTGCGCCGGGATCTCCTTCTATGAAAAAGCGATTATGTTGATAGGTTTGGTGTCCTTTGGTAAAATCGAGTATGTATTTATCCACCAATTCGGATGCTTCCGGCTGATGCTGGAGCGCGATCACATTCACGTGCATGGCTTCCAGTACCGACTCACAATGTACGCATACAATGCCGATCTCAGGTTTAGGTAGGGGCAATAAATGAAGCTTGGCTTCCGTGATGATCCCTGTCGTTCCTTCCGATCCGGCCAATAAGGTGCAGAGATTGATCCCTGCCTCAAAATGGTCCGCTAATAGGTCCAATGCATAGCCTGTATTGCGACGGGTAATGCTTTTTTTCGGAAATCCTATTTCTATGGCCTGCTGATTGTTCGTGTCGGACAAGAGGTCGTACATTCCGCGGTAAATATCCCCTTCTCGTCCCTTGGATTGCATTTTTTCGCGTAGTTGCTGTTGGTCCAAGGGTTCAAAAAGCATTTCTGAACCGTCATCTAACAACACAGTGGCCTCCAGCAGGTGTGTCCGGGTATCTCCCCAAACGATGGAATGTAAGCCACTGGAGTTATTGCCGATCATTCCGCCGATCATGGCGCGGCTGGCTGTGGAGGTTTCCGGACCGAACATCAGCCCGAAGGGTTTTAAGAACGCATTCAGGTCGTCGCGTATCACACCGGGCTGAACCCGAACCCAGGCTTCATCGGCATTCACTTCCAGGATCTGATTGAAATGCTCTGAAACATCTACCACGATCCCGCGACCGACCACTTGACCGGCCAGGGAGGTTCCAGCCGTCCGCGGGATCAGTGTCACCCCGAAAATACTGGCAAAAGCGATCAATTCCTGCAGGTCTTTTAGGTTTTTTGGAATACAAACGGCTATGGGTAATTCTTGATATACAGACGCATCTGTCGCATAAGCGTGCAGTACGGTTTGATGTGGGGAGCTGGAATCGTAGTACAGCCTCCCTTCCAATTTTGCAGAGAGGCCGGCCAGACTTTCGCCGATTTTTTGCATAGTTTTCATCCTTTAGGGATGGTAAATATAGGGTTAAAATCCGACACTTTTCAGTCTTAACCCGGCAGTTTCATCCAGCCCAAACAGCAGGTTCATGTTTTGCACTGCTTGTCCGGATGCCCCTTTCAGTAAATTATCGGTCGCATTCAGGATCAATAATTTTTGTCCCTGTTTTTTTACCTGAATGATGCTCTTATTCGTGTTCACGACCTGTTTGAGGTCGATATCATCGCTGCTTACATGGGTAAAAGGATGTGTTCGATAGTAGTCCGTGAAACATTGAAAGGTTTCCTCTTGGGTCCAATCGCTGTCCATGTACACCGAAGAGAAAATGCCTCGGGCGAAATCGCCCCGGTGTGGAATGAAATTGATTTTTTCGGCAGCACGTTCCAAGAGTGTTTTTTCTACTCCTTCTTCTACTCCTTCCGAAGCATCTCCCAAGGTGGCGACATGTTTTGTCGCTACCGGTAGAAATCCCGGCTGCAATTGGTCCAAAGACTGCGAAACCTCCTGCAAATGTTGGTGGGTAAACTCCTTATAAGCCGATAGGTTATTGTTCCGCCACGAAAAATGGGTGGTGGGACCAGGCTTTTGTCCTGCGCCTGTGGAACCGGTGGTGGCATGCACATGGATTTGATCCGGTAAACGTCCAGCCGCAGCTAAAGGTAAAAGCGAAAGCTGAAGATTGGTCGCAAAACAGCCTGGATTGGCTATATAATGGGCTTTTCGGATGCTTTCCCTATTTAATTCGGGTAAGCCATAGACAAAGTTTTGACCTTGATAAGTGGTGTGGGCTTTCAGCCTGTAATCTTGGGATAAATCGATGATTTTAACGGCCGGGTCGAAGGTATGCCCATCGAGAAACTTTCGGGCATCACCATGTCCTACGCAAAGAAAAACCACATCGATTTCGGAATGGATTTCCGATGAAAATGACAAATCAGTGTCGCCAAACAAGTCATTGTGTACTGCATACACTTTATTCCCGGCATTGGAGGCCGAATGTGCGTACACGATGTCCACCTGTGGATGATGAATTAAAATTCGTAACAGTTCTCCTCCGGTATAACCGGCTGATCCGACAATACCTACTCTGATTTTATTTTTCATAATGTTTAGAATTGACCTTGTGCCAGATCCATGTTTGGTTGCCGAATATTTTGGAGAATCCTTTGACATCATCCCCGGTATAGCCTTCGTTCATCTCACCATAACTTCCAAATTCATTGTTCATCAGATCGTGCGGTGATTCAATGCCCAAAACCAGGAAGCGATGTGGGTGAAGTTCGATGCTGACGCGCCCCGTCACCGTTTGTTGCGTGCTGCGTAAAAAAGCCTCGATATCCCTCATCACGGGATCGTGCATTTGGCCTTCATGCATATAGTTTCCATAGAATCCGGAAATCTGGTCTTTCCAAGACAATTGCCATTTCGTCAAGGTGTGTTTTTCTAAGGTATGGTGTGCTTTAATCAGGATCAATGGTGCGGCAGCCTCAAATCCTACCCGTCCTTTGATTCCGATGATGGTATCTCCCACGTGGATGTCACGGCCGATGCCATAGGGCTGGGCCAGTTCCTGCAGGTGTTGAATGACTTTTACCGCGCCTAATTTTTCTCCATTCAGTGCGACGGGTTCACCTTTTTCGAAATCTATACTGATCTGCTGTGGTTCATGTGAAGTGATGGGCGTGGGCCAGGCCGATTCCGGCAAATATTGATGGGATGTCAGCGTTTCGGCACCGCCTACCGAGGTGCCCCAAAGCCCTTTATTAATGGAATATTTCGCTTTTTCAGCTGAATAGGGAAAACCGTGTTTGTTCAGGTAATCGATTTCATCTTCTCGGCTCAATTTTAAGTCACGAATGGGGGTGATGATTTCTACTCCTGGGATCAAGGTGTTAAAAATCATATCAAAGCGAACCTGGTCATTACCGGCACCTGTGGAACCGTGCGCAACGGCTGGGGCACCCAACTTTTTTGCAAAATTTGCGATGGCAGTCGCCTGGCAAACCCGTTCGGCAGACACCGAAAGCGGGTAAGTGGCGTTTTTCAACACATTTCCGTAGATTAGGTATTTGATGGTGCTGTCGTAGTAGTTTTGCGTGTCATCGATCGTGGTATGCGTCTTTACGCCCAGCTCATATGCCCGGGCCTCAATGCTTTTCAACTCTTCCTCCGAAAACCCACCGGTATTGACGATCACTGAATGGACTTCCAGGCCTAAATCCCGACTGAGGTAAATGCAACAAAACGATGTGTCCAATCCCCCACTAAATGCTAAAACTACTTTTTTCATTAAATTATTGTCTTTTTTCTTGTAATTCCAATGTTTCTCTTCCTTAAGCCTCAGGAGCCTTGTGTGGCTTTACTGATAATGCGGTGCTGACCAATTTCTTCGTAGATTTCCACAGTTTTGCCTCGATACGTTTCAGTAAAGAGGATTTTTTGGTCATATTTTTTAATCGCTCTTTTGCTTTGTTCTTCGCTTCGATTTTTGCACGAATTTCCTTTTCCTTTTCTACCGGATCCCAAAGCATAGCGGTACACATGCAGTTTTTTCGGTCTTTCATTTTAAGGATCTCGTAATTCACACAGGACTGACATCCCTTCCAGAATTCTTCATCTTGCGTCAATTCCGAATAGGGAACCGGTTCATATCCCAGGTCCGAATTGATCTTCATCACCGCCAATCCCGTGGTTAGTCCGAAAATTTTTGCTTTGGGATATTGCTCTCTGGATAGGTCAAAGATACGCTTTTTGATCATTTTGGCCAATCCGTATTGCCTGAATTCCGGATTGACAATCAATCCGGAGTTCGCCACATAGTCACCATGGCTCCATGTTTCTATGTAGCAAAACCCAGCCCAACGCCCGTCGCGATGAAGTGCGATGACGGCTTTGCCCTCCTTCATTTTTTTCGCTACGTATTCTGGCGTTCTGCGAGCGATGCCCGTACCTCTGGCTTTGGCCGATTCAAACATTTCATCACAGATCTGCGCTGCATATGTGATATGCTCCTCTTTTGCTGGAATGATTAAAAATTCTGAAGTATTCATTTATATATGAACCGAATAATCGAAAAACAATCCGACAGACGGTGTTTTACATTGTTAATAATAAAAGATGTTGATTTCGTACAGTCACCGGACTGGTGAGGTACGGGTTTTTAAAGGAGGACACCCACTATTAAGCCCGGGGCATCATAATTCGTCGGTGCCGCAGAACTCGACGCTCTACCCTAAAAAAGTCACAAAAAACACCAGGGACATGGTTTTGAAAACCAGGTCTGGTGACAAAGGATATGTTGTTTTTTGTGTTCATTATCAATTATATCAGATCAACACTCAAAGTTTGTGCCGATTGGACAAATATGGAAACAATTAATGTATTTTCAAAAATTCTTTTTATTTTTTGAAAATACAGCTAAAGTAAAGGTCATATCACGGGGAATCTTCATCCCTTGCCGGTTGTAGTGGAGGGAGACGCTTGGCTGCTGGATTGCGCTGGTATTGTGCAAAACTGGATCGAATATAAAAGATGAGGTTGTAATCGGATGATCCTAAGACAAAAAAGTAGCCCGGGCGGTATTGGTCCATAAAATCCTTTAATGTATCCCCTGTTAGGCCGGTGGTCTGGCTGACCAGTTCTGGAGTGAATCGATAATCGATCACCGATTCCCGATAATCCCGTTCTATAATTTCCTGGAGGCGGCGTGCATTTTTCCCTTCACGGCTGATTAAGCGGTATAAGGCATCAATATTCAGGCCCGCACCGCTTGGTCCAACAGAAAGCAAGTTTCCGCGCGCGCCTTTGGAATAGGCTGTGCTATATTCCTTTTGAGTTTCTTGAAGCAGCTCTTCCGGGCTTCGCCGAACTACGATCGAACCTCTTGAATCCGAATGGCGGAGCGCTGAAGTTGAAAAATGAGCGTGTGCTGTGCAGTTACCGAAATGGTGACGGGGTAGTAGCCCTCTACGGCGGCAATTAGAATATCTCCGGGTTTGGCATCGATCGTGAATTCCCCTCTTGTATTGTTATAGGTTCCCGCGTCATTTTCCGGGTTGTAGACAAAGACTCTGGAGATTCTTTGTTTGGTTTGAACATCCATCACGATGCCTTGCGCCGAATTGCTCGACTCATCGTTTTGTCCGTACAGGTTCGGACAGAAAACGATATTGATCCAAGAGAGTAGTATGTACGCAAGCGTTCTCACACGGGTAAAGCTAAGGTTTACGCTTCAGCTGCGGAAATAATTAACAGCTTTTTACATTTTAGACACGACCAAAAGCTGTCCAGGATGCAGATCCCCATTCCTTAAACCATTTATCTGGATAATCTCCTGAGGGGTCAATCCGTATTTTGGCGCGATGGAAATTAAGGTTTCACCGGATGTCACTTCGTGAATTTTCAGCGCCCGAGCTTGGGAAGGGGTGTGTCTTTCATCTTCGACCCTGTGATCGGCTGGCGCCGTTTGTGGGGTTGGCGGCACAGGTCTTTGAGCGGTTCTTCTATTCGGAGTATCGAACTGATGGAGTTCGTAGCGCTCGATGAGGTCGATCAATAAATCTGCGTAACGCGGATTAGTGGCATAACCCGCTTCCTTTAGGCCACGAGCCCAGCCTCTATAGTCATTGGGTCTCAAGGTGAACAGTTTTTCATAGCGGCGTCTCAAAAGAAATTGAGAATGGTCTCGAAAAGATTCTTCTGCCCTGGAATACACCCTAAAACAATCGTTTTCCGCATCGTCGTCGTGATAACTTCGTCCCCCAGACCAATCCGTCGTGCATTTAATGCCAAAGTGGTTATTCGCTTCTACAGCCAGACGGCTCGTTCCATTTCCGGATTCCAAAATGCCTTGCGCCAATTTAATGCTCGCCGGAATGCCGTGCCGATTCATCTCTTCGATGGCGATACTTTTATAAGTTTCTATGTACTGCCATCCGATGTTCGAGGTGCCGGGACGCATCGATGTGCCGCTGGGCATGGAGCCGCTTGTTTGTGCTGGCGGGGCACTCGCTTGAGGGCCTCTAAGCACTTCTTGTTTCGGTAGACACGATGTTAGGCTGCCAAGTGTGATCAGATAAACCCAAAGGACTATTTTATTAATGCGCTTACTCATACGTCTGTTTCAAAGGCTAATCCATTATCTTTTTCTTAACAAATACACGCCGTCTCGTACCGGTAATATTAATTTGTCAAAACGTTTATCTTCCGCCAGTGCTTCATTCAATTCCAATATATACCGAGTTTGGGTGTCCGGATGCTCGTCAAACACCCGACCTTTCCAAAGCACATTGTCGATCATTATTAGGGCCCCGGTCCTTGTTTTTTCGTAGGCAAGCTCTAAATAGGAGAGGTTATTCTTCTTGTCCGCATCGATAAATACCAAGTCGAAATCATGGGGAAGCCCCGGGATGATATCCAGCGCATTTCCGATGTGAAAATGGATTTGTTGGGCTTTTCCCGAAGCCTCAAAATAGCCTCGCACCCGCTCTTCTAATTCTTCATTTTGGTCAATCGTATGGAGTTCTCCTTTTTCATGTAACCCTTCCAATAGACAAAGCGCAGAGTACCCCGTAAACGTACCGATTTCTAGTATGCGCGACGGAGAAATCAATTTGCTGAACAAAGCGAGTATTCGGCCTTGATAGTGACCAGATAACATATGCGACTGAGTCTGTGTCAAGTGCGTTTCCCTATTGATTTGAGCCAATAATGTGGACTCTGGGTCGCAATTTTGTTCCAGGTAGGCGTTCAATATGCTTTCTGTGATGTCCATCGTCAGCAAATTTAACCATTCGGTGTTGAATTTCAACTACAAATTGTATCTTGCCTCAGCGAATAGCGCTAAGGATGCAGGTTAAGGATGCAGGTATTGTCAAGGAAAATAAAAAAAATAAAAAAAATAAAACCAAGGATGAGGTCGTTGCTGCTTTGCTGCTCGCTCTGTATGGTCTGCATTCAGGTTTCCGCCCAATATTTTTTGAGAGGAATGGTGGTGGATGCGGAAACCCAAGTCCCCTTGACTGGAGCTACTGTGACTGTTTCGGGCACCAGTTCAAAATCCGTGACCGATCAGGAGGGTTGGTTTACCTTGAACCTCACCTCAATGACTTTTGACGATTCTCTGGCCATGGAGGGTCGGGAAGTCGTCCTTTTGGTTGCGGCACTGGGTTATAATGACCTGGAAATTTCGGCCCGCGTAAGTGGAAAAGAGGTGGTTCCTTTGGAAGTTCGCTTAAATAAAGAAGAACGCATCTTGGAGGAAGTGATTGTGTCGCATCGTTATTCAAATCGCAATCCCGCTGTTGATTTGATTCGGAAGGTCACGGCTCATCGTGCGGCTAACCGCATGACTTCATTGTCCCATGTGCAGTTTCGGGCTTACAATAAAATTATGATGGCCGTTTCTGATTTGCCGGGGGCCGTGGCTAAAAATCCATTGTTCCGGAAGTATGACTTTATTTTTGAAAATACGGATACCGTTTCCTCGCCCGGCCGGACATTGACCCCTTTGTATATCGAGGAGAAATTATCCAGTGAGTATAGAAATCATGTGAGTTCCGTTAAGCGCTCGACCTTGCTTGCGAGCCAAAGCACAGAATTGGATGAGCGTTTTGTGAACAATGAAAACCTCCAGACGGTCGTGAGTTTTTTGCATGCCGACATGGATCTTTACGACAATAATCTGATCCTTTTTAACCGATCTTTTATGAGCCCTGTGGCGACAGGGGCGCAATTGTTCTATAATTACGCGATTCGAGACACCATCAAAATAGACAACCGAGCGTATGTCCGAGTGGATTTTCTGCCCAGAAATGAGCAAGAGCGGCTGTTTTCGGGAAATCTGCTCATCTCCACAGAGGGACGATATGCCATTCGGGAAGCCTTTCTACAAGCCAGTCAGAGCGCAAATATAAACTGGATCAATGATTTGGAAATTCATTTTCAATATGAACGTCAAGCCTCGGGCCTCTATTTGCCTTCCTTAGTGGAAACCCAGATAAATTTCGGGATTTATGGCTCTCGCCAAGGTTTTTTTAGTCGGTGGGTCCAGCATTTCGATCATTACATGGGGCAGTCAACGCAGGTGCCTTCACTGGTCGCGGATACGACTTTGGTGGAGGTTTCTCGAGTCGATTCGGCACGCTCAGGCGATTACTTGCAGGGGAGCAGGCCTGTGCCACTCAGTGAGGTGGAGGAGCAGTTGTACCGTAATATTGATAGCCTAAATCAAAATCACAGTTTTATCAAAACGTTAGAGTGGGTCTCTTTTTTAGCGACCAGTTATAAGCGGGTTGGAGCGGTGGAATTTGGCCCCCTAGAGCATGCTTACACGTATAATCACTTAGAAGGAAATAGATTTCGTGCGGGAGGACGTTTGAGTAAAGGAGTTTCAGATCGTTTTTTTGCGGAAGGTTACGCGGCTTATGGACTTCTGGATGAACGATGGAAATATTATGGTCTATTTGCGGTTAGTTTGAACAGTCGACCTATCGCTCAATTTCCTGGACATTATTTAAGTATATCTTATCAAAATGATGTGCGCGAGCCGGGTTTACCCCTTGATTTTCTAAATGGTGACAGTTTTTTTAGAAGTTTCGGAAGAAATGATCAAAACCGCTGGTTGTACCATCGCTTGTTTAAGCTGCAGCACAGCGTGGAATTCGGAAATCAAGTGCGATTGCGGACGACCCTTGCCAGTCGATATCAGGAAACGGCGGGCAATCTTCATTTTACCAAAGTGGCTGGCGGCAGTCAAACACCCGGAATTCAGACTTCGGAGGCCGTTTTAGAGTTTCGTTGGGCACCTAATGAAGAATATTTTCAAAGTAATCTACGTCGTTTCCCCGTGTCTGGAAGATATCCGATTATTCATTTTCGGTACAATGCAGGATTGTCAGGCCTTTTCGGAGGGGAATACGCGTATCATGCGCTAAGATTCGATGTGAGTAAACGTGTTTACTTGTCGTTTTTGGGTTTCACAGATTTGGAGTTTGGCACAGGCTATATTTTTGGTTCACTGCCTTTTCCGCTGTTAGAGACGCCTATGGCTGATCAGAGTTATTTACTCAGTCCGGACACCTATAGGCTGATGAATAACTTGGAATTTGTGAGTGATCAATTTGCCAAATTCAACATCGATCATCGTTTTCAAGGATTTTTTATCAATAAAATCCCCCTCTTACGAAGAACGAAAATTCGGGAAACCATAGGGGCGAAAGTCTATTTTGGACGACTGCGTGCGGAGAATAATCCAGAACACAATCCCGAGCTGTTTTATTTTCCTGTCAATCGGGATGGCGTGCAAAGCAGTTTTAGTCTCGGAAAAAAACCCTACGTAGAAGCCAGCGTTGGTTTAGAGAATATATTTAATTTTCTGCACATTGAATATATCAAACGATTGTCGTACCTTCACCTGCCTGAGGCCAAGAAAGATGGTTTTCGATTTAGTGTGCGCCTTGGGTTTTAGAACATATAGAAAATTATACTGTTAAGCTATGACGTATCAAAACTTATTAATTCAGGATGAAGGGAAGATCCGTGTGATCACCATCAATCGGCCGGATAAATTAAATGCATTGAATAAGCAAACGATTCGGGAATTAGAGGAAGCGATTTCAGATGTGGAGAAGAATCCGGATATTCGCTTAGCGATACTGACGGGGGCTAGAGCTAAAGCCTTTGTTGCCGGTGCAGACATCGCTGAGTTTTCATCCTATGATAGTTTTGAAGGCGAGGACTTGGCGCGACAGGGACAGCATCGTGTTTTTGATCGGATCCATCATGCTTCGAAGCCTTTTATAGCAGCCATCAATGGTTTTTCCCTGGGCGGGGGCTTGGAATTAGCTCTTGCCTGTCACATTCGTTTGGCGTCTACTTCAGCTAAAATGGGGCTTCCGGAAGTTTCTTTGGGATTGATCCCAGGTTATGGCGGAACACAGCGCCTGACTCAATTGGTAGGTAGAGGCAAGGCCTTAGAGATGATCTTGACCGCTGATATGGTTGCTGCGGAGGAGGCCGCTCAGATCGGACTGGTCAACCAGGTCATCCCGCCCGAAGAGTTACTCGCGACAGCGATGGTTTTAGCCAATAAAATAGCAAGCCGCTCTGGAACTGCTATTGAACAAGCTATTCGGGCAAGCAATGCATCATATGATCATACCCAAAATGGCTATGATGTAGAAATTACAGCGTTTGGCGCGTGTTTTGGTACAGATGATTTTAAGGAAGGGGTTTCCGCTTTTTTGGAAAAAAGAAAACCAAATTTCTAATCATGTAACACGCTGAGCCTATGGCTAACTCGGTCTTTAATTTGAAGGAGCGTAATGTAATTACACTCATCATTCTCATTATTCTGTCTTGTATTTTGGTGTATGCCGTTCGAGGCATTGTGGGGGCTATATTGGGCACTTTTGTGATGTATACCCTTTTTCGACCGATGAATATTTGGCTGGTTGATCGGTGGCGGTGGCGAAGGCCACTCGCGGCGGTGGTGATCATCATTATTTCATTTCTGATCATTGTGATGCCGCTTTTGGGTATTGGTACCATGTTGACCCGAAAGCTGATGCAGTTATTGGAAAATCCCGAGTGGATCAATAATGTGGTCGCGACCATTGATGAATTTGCAGGGGATAAATTGGGTCAACCTGATCTTATTCAGGAACAATTGGAGAAAAGTGCCACTTACCTCGGAGGTGTGCTGACATCGCTTTTAAGTGGAGCTGCCAGTTTATTTCTCGATATCACCGTCATGTACTTTCTATTGTACTTCATGTTTTGTCACTACAGAAGCTTTGAAAGAGGGTTGCTTCGGTACTCTCCATTTGAGGTCGAAAATGCGGTGCTGTTCGGTCATGAGTTAAGAAATATTACTTATTCCAATGTATTGGGTCAAACCTTTATAGCCGTGATCCAAGGCGCTACATTGGCGCTGGGCTTTTGGATTTTTGGATTCAACGAGCCTATTTTTTGGGGAGTGATCTGTGCCGTATTGGCTTTTATACCTTTGCTTGGCCCACCATTGATTTTTGTGCCAGCTGCGATTTTGGCATTGACCCAGGGAGATAATGTAGCCGGTATCGGTTTATTGGTTTATGGCTTTGTGGTGGTCATCAATATTGACAATGTGCTTCGATTAATCATCGCGAAGCGTGTGGGGGATATACACCCCATCATTACGGTGGTCGGTGTGATCATCGGTATCCCGCTATTTGGGGTCATGGGACTGGTGTATGGGCCATTATTACTCGCTTATTTCCTCATCACGGTTAAACTTTATGAACAGGGTAAGAAACAGTGCATTGAGGAGGACCAAAAAAAGACGGAGGTAGCCGCGGCAGCGACAGGAATACAGGCAGGAAATGTAAAAACAGCGGTCGACAAGATTACTAAAAAAGAATAAAAAACAGTGAATGG
>Ga0079223_10001421_pt1 | contig 14183 bp, 12 predicted proteins | sample Stecom2011_FD_75072 | JGI IMG/M metagenome (GOLD analysis project Ga0079223, IMG submission 75072) | Agricultural soil microbial communities from Utah to study Nitrogen management - Steer compost 2011 | ecosystem: Environmental > Terrestrial > Soil > Agricultural land | place: USA: Utah... | reverse complement strand
GTGGTGCCCATGCACACCTTCGGCCATCCCGTCGACATGGAGCCCCTCATGGAACTGGCGGCCGAGTACCGGCTGCCCATCGTGGAGGACGCAGCCGAGTCGCTGGGCAGCACCTACGGCGGCCGGCACACGGGGACCTTCGGCACTGTGGCGGCCCTCAGCTTCAACGGCAACAAGGTCATCACCACGGGCGGCGGCGGCGCCATCTTGACGAACGATCCGCTCCTCGCCAAGCGCGCCAAGCACCTGACCACCACCGCGAAGCTCCCCCACAAGTGGGCGTTCGACCACGACGAGGTGGCCTGGAACTACCGCATGCCGAACATCAACGCTGCGGTGGGCTGCGCCCAGCTCGAGCAGTTGCCGGACAAGCTGGCGCGCAAGCGCACCCTGGCCGACCGGTACCGGAGCGCGCTGGAGGGTCGGCCGGAGATGAGCTTCGTCAGCGAACCGCCCGGAACCCGCAGCAACTACTGGCTGAACACCCTGCGCCTGCACGCTGCGGACCCGGGGCAGCGCGACGCCGCCCTGGCCCGGCTCAACGAGGCCGGCTACCAGACACGGCCGGTCTGGAAGCTGCTCAGCCGGCTGCCCATGTACGTGGAGTGCCCCCGGGCACCCCTCGCAGTGGCGCAGGAGTTGGAAGCGTCGCTACTGAACCTGCCGAGCAGCCCGAACCTGGCCGATTCCGCGGCTTAGGAGTCCCGACCGGAGCACCAACCAGCGGCGGAACACGCTCGCGGCCTTGGTAGCATCTACAGGGCCGCGATTCCAGCGGCCGCGCGTCGTCACGTGCGCGCGCTCCACCCTTGCCGTCAGGAGGCCGTAGCAGATGTCAGACAACAGCCAGGTCGATCCGGCGCTCGAGCAGCGCGCCATCAACGCCATCCGCGCACTCACGATAGACGCCACGCAGGAGTCGGGCGACGGCCACCCCGGCATGCCGATGGGCGCCGCCGCCATGGGTTACACGCTCTTCACGCACGCCATGCGCTACAACCCGCGCAACTCCAAGTGGTTCAACCGCGACCGCTACGTGCAGTCCGCCGGGCACGGCTCCATGCTGCAGTACTCCCTGCTGCACCTCGCGGGCTTCAACCTGAGCATGGACGACCTGCGCGGGTACCGCCAGTGGGGCTCCAGAACGCCCGGCCACCCCGAGTACGGCCACACGGACGGGGTGGAGACCACCACCGGCCCATTGGGACAGGGCATCGCCACCGCCGTGGGCATGGCGCTGGCCGAGGCGCACTTGGCGGACCGCTACAACAGGCCGGGTTACGAGGTGGTCGATCACCACACCTTCGTCATCGCCTCCGACGGCGACCTCATGGAGGGCGTGGCCAGCGAGGCCTCCTCGTTTGCCGGGCACTTCGGGCTAGGCAAGCTGATCGTGCTCTACGACGACAACGGCATCTCCATCGACGGCGCCACCGACATCACCTTCAGCGAGGACGTGCCCAAGCGCTACAAGGCGTACGGCTGGCACACCCACACCGTGCTGGACGGCAACGACGTGCAGCAGCTGAAGGACGCCATCGACGCCGCCAAGGCCGTGAAGGACAAGCCGAGCCTCATCGCCGTGCGCACCATCATCGGCTTCGGCTCCCCCCAGTTGGCCGGCACCTCCAAGGTGCACGGCTCGCCCCTGGGCGCCAAGGAAGCGGACATCACCAAGGAGAACCTGCAGATAGACTGGCCCGCCTTCACCGTGCCGGACGACGTGCTGGAACTCTACCGGCAGGCCGTGCCCCGCGGCGAGCGGGCCGAGGCCGAGTGGAACGAGCTGTTCGAGAGCTACAAGGGGGAGCACCCCGAGCTGGCGGCCGAGTTGGAGCGCGCCCTGGCGGAGGAGCTTCCGGACGGTTACGACGCGGACATGCCGAGCTTCGAGGTGGGCGAGAGCGTGGCCACCCGCAAGGCCTCCAACGTGGCCCTGAACGCGCTGGCCAAGAAGATGCCGGAGCTGCTGGGCGGCTCCGCCGACCTGGCGGGCTCCAACTACACGGACATAGAGGGCGAGGAGGCCATGACGGCCCGCGACCACTCCGGCCGCATCATCCACTTCGGCATCCGCGAGCACGGCATGGCCGCCATCGGCAACGGCCTCAAGCTCCACGGCGGCCTGCGCTCCTTCGTGGCCACGTTCCTGATCTTCTCGGACTACCTAAGACCCTCGCTGCGCCTCGCCGCGCTGATGCATCAGGGCGTCATCTACGTCTTCACGCACGACTCCGTGGGCTTGGGCGGCGACGGGCCCACGCACCAGCCCATCGGCGAGCTCATGTCGCTGCGCCTCATCCCCAACCTGCGCGTCATAAGGCCGGCGGACGCCAACGAGACGGCGCAGGCCTGGGTGCTGGCGGTCGAGTCGAAGGAGTCGCCCACCGCGCTGGCGCTCACGCGGCAGAACGTGCCGAACCTCGCCATCCCCGCCGGGGCCGTGCGCAGGGGCGCCTACGTGCTGGCGGAGGCCGGCGCCGAGGGCGGCCTGGCGCAGGGCGCCGCGGGGGCCTGGACGGAGCCGTCAGGCGCGGGCGCCGAGCCGGACGTCATCCTCATCGGCACGGGCTCCGAGGTGCAGGTGTGCCTGGGCGCGCGCGACAAGCTCGAAGCCGAGGGCATCCGCACCCGCGTGGTGAGCATGCCGAGTTTCGAACTGTTCGAGGAGCAGGACGAGGCGTACCGCCACGCGGTGCTGCCGCCCGCCGTGAAGGCGCGGGTGGCCGTGGAAGCCGGGGCTACGCTAGGGTGGGAACGCTGGGTAGGCACCGAAGGCAAGGTCATCGGCCTCGATCACTTCGGCGCGTCCGCACCCGGCGACGTGGTGCTACGTGAGTTCGGCTTCACGGTCGAGAACGTAGTGGCCGCAGCTCGTGACACGCTTGACCGCCGCGGATAGAATGCTGCTCGCTGTTACCATTTTGGAGGAGAAATGTCTTCACGAATAACAAGAAGAAGGGCGCCCCTGGCCATTAAGCGCTTGGCAGGTGTGCTCGCCGTCGCCGTAACGTTGCTGCTCGGCAACGCCTCGGCTCAACAGCTCACGAACCTCCTGCCGCAGGAGACGTTCGCCGTCATGGGCGTCAGCGGCATCGGCCAGCACGAGGCCAAGTTCCAGCCGTTCGTGGACGAGTGGCAGCGCCTCGGCCTCACGGAGCTCTTCTCCGAAGCCGTGCCCGAGGACGAAGAGTTCGACGTTGAGGACGCCGTGCCGGCCGAGTTCGAGAACCTGGACGTGTTCGACCTCCTCGGCGACGAGGCGTGGTTCGCCGTCTCCGCCTCCAGCACGAACCCCCTGCCGGCCATGAGCGCCGTGGCGCGCGTCTCGACCGAAGCGGCCGCCGCGCTGCAGAGCGTCATCGACAGCGAATCGGCGGAGGGCGACTTCCAGACCTTCACCGAGGGCAACATCGAGTTCCGCGTGGGCGCTACGGACGAGTTCGACACCCCGCTGGCGTTCGCCTTCGACGGCAACTTCGTGGCCGTCTCCAGCAACCCCGACGTGCTGCGCGGCATCCTGCGCCGCTACCAGGGCGCCGCGGAGCCGAACTTCCTGGACAGCCAGGGCTACAGCCAGACCATCGCGCCCCTCGGGCCCAGCAACACCGTGGTCTACTTCGACCTGCCGCACATCGTCGACCTGGCCGAGCCGTTCGTGACCGGCATGGGCTTCGACGAGAGCGTCGCCCGCCTCGCCGCCGCCCTGCGCACCTTCGGCTCCTACGCGTCGGTCAGCCGCATCACCGATGAAGGTGTGGAGTCCATCAGCCTGCAGGTGCTCGGCGACCCGAACCTGGACCCGGCGCTCTACGAGCTGCTCTCCACCAACATCCCGGTAACGGACGCCGCGCAGGCCTTCACGGACGCCAACACCGTCTCGTACCAGGCCAGCGGCGTGGACGTGGGCGCGTGGTGGCACTACCTCTCCGGCCTGGTGGGCGAGCTGCCGGAGCTCGGCATCGGCGACCTGAACACCTTCGTGGCCCAGAACCTGGGCCTCGACCTCGACCAGATGCTCTTCAGCTGGATGGGTGACACCTTCGCGGTCGTCACGCCCTTCACCACCGTCGTCGACATCGGTGTGGCGCCCGAGAACCTCCTGGGCGAGAGCCTCTACCTCATCGAGACCACCGACGCCGCCGCTGCGGAGCAGGGCCTCGAGATGCTGATCGGCATGGGCACCATGTTCGCGGGCGCGTTCCTCGACCCGTACAGCGAGGAGGGCGGCATGCCCGTCGAGCCCGCCCAGCGCACCGTGGCCGGCGTGAGCGTCGACTCGTACGACATCGGTGAAGGCGTGACCATCGACGTGGCCATAGCCGGCGACTTCGTGGTGGTGGCCACCAGCAGCGAAGCCATGGACGGCGCCCTGCAGGCCTACGCCGCGGGCGGCGACATGCCCGCCACGCTGGCCGGCCTCACCGGCGACATCCCCGTCGGCGCCAGCAGCGTGCTGCTGCAGGACGGCCCCGCCTCCTACCGCATGCTCGGCCAGATGTTCACCTCGCAGTTCGGTCTCTTCACCGGCCTGATGGAGTCCGACATCGACTTCGACGCCGCCGAGGAGGCCAGTGACGCGCTCGGTGAGTTCATCGAGTTCCTCGCGCAGAAGTCGGGCGGGCAGTACAGCTACGGCGTGGCCGACGGCAACGCGCTGCGCGGCTTCTCGCTCACCCAGATCGACTGGTAACGGTTCACCGCCGCCCGTGAACAACGGGCGGCGCCTAGCTCTTCAGTTCCCCGTGGCGCGGCGGGCCAGCAGTTCTGGCCACAGCCGCGCCACTTCTCTTTCCAGGTCGGCCTCGCTGCCCGAGTTGTCGATCACGTGATCGGCCCTGGCCGCCTTCTCCTCCTGCGACATCTGGGAGGCGTCGCGCTGCCGCACCTGCTCCTCGCTCAGGCCGGAACGCCGGCGCACGCGCGCCGCGCGCGCGGCCAGCGGCGCCGTCACCGCCAGCGTCACGTCCACACTGCGATCGAGCCCCACTTCGAACAGCAGGGGCACGTCGTGCACGATCACGGGTGGCGGCGCGCTGCCATGCATGGCCTGCGCCTGCAGCTGCATGCGCCTTATGCCCACCCAGGGGTGGACTATGGAGTTGAGGACCGCGCGCGCCTCGGGGTCGTCGAAGACAGCGGCGGCCACGGATTGCCTGTCGAGCTGGCCGTCCTTCACGAACTGCGGTCCCAGCTCATCGGCTATGCGCCGCAGCACCTGCGGGTCCTCGGTGGCCTCGCGCGCCAGCACGTCCGCGTCGATGATGAGGGCACCGCGCTCCTCGAGCAGCCGCGCCACGCTGGACTTGCCGCTGCCGATGCTGCCCGTAAGGCCGACGACGAGAGGTCGTACTCTGGAACCCACGATGTCTGGTCCAGAGCCTGATGAACTGTCCGACTCGGGCATGAGTGAGTCTACCCGCCTGCCCCAACCGTGGCCTGCCGGTGGCTTCCTGGTGGGCGGGGCGGTGAGAGACAGGCTGCTCGGCAAACGCTCCAGCGACTACGACTGGGTGGTGCCCGACCCGCGCCGCGCCGCACTGCAGATGGCGGAGGCCCAGGGAGGCTCCCCCTTCGAGATGGACGCCGGCAGGCGCCACTGGCGCGTGGCGCTGCCCGGCGGCGTCCTCCACGACTTCGCCGCACCCCGTCACGGTGGCCCCCACGTGGAGGGCGACCTGGTGCTGCGCGACCTGACCATCAACGCCATGGCGCTGAACGAGGCGGGCGAGCTCATCGACCCGCTGGACGGCCAGTCAGACCTACGTGCCAAACGCGTGCGCATGACCTCGGAGGAGGCCCTCACCGCCGACCCCATCCGGCCCCTCAGGGCGGTGCGGTTCGCCGTAACGCTGGAGTTCCGGCTGGAGGACGAGACCCTGGCGGCCGTGACCCGGGCGGCGCGAGCCCAAGCCGAGACCGAGGGCGAGCTGCCCGCCTTCGAGCGCGTGGGCGCCGAGCTCTCGGCTCTGCTCGCCGCCCCGCGAGCCTCCCAGGGCATGAAGCTCCTGTCGGACATCGGCATGGTCAAGGCGTACCTGCCGGAACTCGAGGCCGCCCGCGGTGTCGGGCAGGGACGCGGCTTCCATCATCTGGACGTGCTGGACCACTCCCTGGAGGCGCTCAACCAGCTGCTCCACGGCTTCCCGGACGCGGATCTGCCCCTGCGCTGGGGCACGCTGCTGCACGACGTGGGCAAGCCCGCCACGAAAGGGCGCAGGCCGCTCGGCCGCATAACGTTCTACGGTCACGACAAGGTGGGCGCGGAGCTGGCGGGCAAGCTGCTCCGCCGCCTGCGCCTAAGCGCCGACGTCGTGGAGCAAGCGGCGGGTCTGGTGCGTTACCACATGCTCCCGCTGCCGCGGGGCGAGCGCGCGGCGCGGCGCTTCTTGCACAGGCGCCGGGCGCTGCTGCCGGACCTGCTGAAGCTGATGATCGCCGACCGCGAGGCGGCGCGCGGGCCGCTCTCCAGCGCGGCGGGCCGGAACGCCTACCGCGTGGCGCTGGGCCAGGTCATCGAGCTGTTGAAGGAGGAGCCGCCGCCCGAACCGCTGCTGAGCGGCCACGAGGTGATGGAGTTGCTCAACCTCGAACCCGGCCCCCGCGTGGGCGAGGCGCTGGCGCTGGTGGCCGAGGCGCACGCGCTCGGCGACGTCACCGGCGCGGAGGAGGCGCGCGCCATGCTCGTGAGGTACGCCGCGGCGCAGGGGTGGACGGGGCGCGGCCGGTGAGCTCTCAGCGGGCGCGCGTCAGTCGAGCCGTTCCATGAGGCGCGCCATCTCGACGGCCGTGACGGCCGCCTCGGTGCCCTTGTTGCCCACCTTGCCACCGGCGCGGTCCAAAGCCTGCTCCATGGTGTCCGTGGTCAGCACGCCGAAGATCACCGGCACGCCGCTCTCGTCGGCGGCGCGGCCCACGCTGGAGGCCACCATGCTGCACACGTAATCGAAGTGGCTGGTGGCGCCGCGCACCACCGCGCCGAGCGTGATGATGGCGTCGTAGTCGCCGGAGCGCGCCAGCTTCTGCGCCACCACGCCGATCTCGACGGCGCCGGGCACCCACGCCACGGTCACGTCGTCCTCGTCGGCGCCGTGCCGCACGAGGCCGCTAAGAGCGCCCTCCAGCAGCCTGCGGGTGACGAGTTCGTTGAAGCGGCTCACCACCACCGCGAACCTCAGGCCGGAGGCGTCAAGCCCGCCCTCCAGCACCTTCACGGCGCGCCTCTCGTGCATACGGTGCCGGTGCTCACTGCAGGCTGACGTCCAGGACGATGTCCTCGACGACTGGCGTCATCTCGTAGACGGCCGCTTCCTCGGGCCAGCGCACGGTGAAGACGTTCCAGCCCGGCTGCATCTCGAGCGTGACGCCGGCGGCGGTGAGCGTGGCCGCCTTGTCCACGTAGAGCAGGGTGTAGAAGCCGATGGGGTTGTCCAGGTTGGTGATACCGATGTAGGTGCGGTCCACGAGCCTGTCGAAGACGTCGTTGCCGTTCTCGTCCACGTACATGTTGATACGCGCCACGGCCACGTTCACGTCCTCGGGCGCCACCCGGTACTCGTTCTGCAGCCCGGGCAGGATGACGCTGCCGCTGCGGAAGGGGCGGAGGTGCTCGGCGGGTATCTCCCCCGGAGTTATGCGGAACGTGCCGCCCACGGGCACGGTGGAGGCCACCTGCAGGCCCCAGACGTTGTCCTGGTCCACCACATGGACGGCAACGAGGGTGTTCTCCGCCAACTCTTCGGTGCTCTGGACCAATCCGCTGAACACAGCGCTCTGCTGCGCGAACGCCACCGGCAGGGCCAGGGCAACCGCCAGCAAAGCGGTAGATAGCACTCTTCTCATCAAAGTCTCCAAGTCAGAAAAGGGTAGCACGGTCGTCCCAGAAGGGATCCGGCATGGCGAGAAGCCGAGAGTGGGGGCTCTACGCACCCTGGCGGTCGACCGGTTCGAGCCGCCGCACTGATACGGGCTTCCGGCATCGCCCAGATTCATATCACATCATCATCGCCGCGGGGTGCGCAGGTGGTGAGTGAAGGCAGTAACCCGTTAACCAGCCCCTTAACGCTCCTCAGGCGCCGTGTAGCCGTTCGGATGCGCCTGGTGCCAGGCCCAGGCGGACTCCACCATCTCCTCGAGGCTCTCCCGCGAAGGCGCCCAGCCCAGCTCGGTGCGCGCCCTGCTGCTGTCGGCCACCAGCACGGGCGGATCGCCCGCACGGCGCGGCGCCTCCACCTCCGCTATCTCCGCGCCGGTGACGCGGCGGCACACTTCTATGACCTCCCTCACCGAGTAGCCGCGCCCGTTGCCCAGGTTGTACACCCGCTCGTCGCCGGGCTGCAGCGCCTCGAGCGCCAGCACATGGGCCTCGGCCAGGTCGAGCACGTGCACGTAGTCGCGCACGGCGGTGCCGACGGGCGTGGGGTAGTCGTCACCGAACACGGCTATGTGCTCCCGCCTGCCGGCCGCCACCTGCAGCGTCAGCGGTATGAGATGGCTCTCGGGGCGGTGGTCCTCGCCCCGCTCGGCGCTGGCGCCGGCGGCGTTGAAGTAGCGCAGGGCGGCGAAGCCGAAGTCAGTGGTGCGCGCCAGCCAGCCGAGGGCGCGTTCGATGAGCAGCTTGGACTCGTCGTACACGCTCTCGGGCCTGAGCGCGGCGCTCTCGGGTATGGGCACGGCCTCCGGCGTGCCGTACACGGCCGCCGTGGACGAGAGCACGAAGCGCCCCACCCCCCAGCGCGAGAGGCTCGCCAGCAGGGCCAGCGTGCCGGCGGTGTTGTTGCCGAAGTACTTCATGGGCTGGCTCATGGACTCGCCCACCAGCGAGAAGGCCGCGAAGTGCAGCGCCCCCTCGGCGCCCAGGTCCTTCACGGCGTAGCCCACCAGGTCCGGGTCGGCCACGCTGCCATGGATGAACGGCACGCCGTCCGGCACGGCGTCCCGGTGCCCCGTGCTCAGGTCGTCGAGGACGATGGGCTCATGTCCCCTTCGCAGCAGGACCTCCACGGTCACGGATCCGATGTACCCGGCGCCGCCGGTCACGAGTACCTTCATGCGGAGAAGTGTAAGCGATGGCCCACCTGAACCGGACCCAGCCGCCCGTGGAGGGGACACGGCTAACCAGGCTCTTCGCCTAGGGCCGCGAAAGGACGATACTTGCAGGACAGGAGGACAGTATGACCATGCCAAGCAAGCCTGGCCCACCAGGTAGCAGCACGCCCACCAGCGACACGGGTCAGATCTGGCTGGACGGCCAACTCGTGCCCACCGCCGAGGCCAAGGTCTCGGTGCTCACGCACGCGCTCCACTACGGCACCAGCGTCTTCGAGGGCATCCGCGTTTACAGGACCGAGCGGGGGCCCGCCATCTTCCGGCTGCACGAACACGCCAAGCGCCTGCTGGACTCGGCGCGCATCCTGCTGATGCGGTCGCCCGTCAGCGCCAAGGAGATAGCGGACGCCATAGTCGAGACGGTGCGCGTCAACGCCCTCCAGTCGGGTTACGTGCGGCCGCTGCTCTGGTACGGCGCGGACAGCTTAGGGATAAACCCGGAACGGAACCGCACGCACTTCATGGTGGCCACCATGCCGTGGGGCAGCTACCTGGGGGACGATGTGCTGCGGCAGGGCGCCAAGCTCATGACCAGCTCCTGGCGCCGCAGCCCCGGTGACGTCATGCCCACCAAGTCCAAGGCGGGCGGCAACTACATCAACTCGGTGCTCGCCAACCAGGAGGCGCGCGAGAACGGCTTCGACGAGGCGCTCCTGCTGGACCGGCAGGGCTACGTGGCCGAAGGCTCGGGCGAGAACGTCTTCTTCTTCATGGGCGACGTGCTGTACCCGATAGCCCACTCCGTCAACCTGCGGGGCATAACGCGCGACAGCATCATCCAGATCGCGCGCAGCATGGGCACCGAGGTCGTGCCCACCATGGCCACGCGCGACGAACTGTACATAGCCGACGAACTCTTCCTGGTCGGCACGGCAGCCGAGGTCACGCCGGTCGCGAGCCTCGACCGCAGGCCCATCGGCACGGGGCGCGCCGGTGAGCGCACGCTCGAGATCAGGCAGCGTTATCAGGACGTCGTCACCGGCAAGGTACCCGAGTTCGACCAGTGGCTCACCTACGTAGACGGCTGAACGACGCGCGATCTTCGGGGGCCAGCGCTTGACGGCGCTGGCCCTCGCCCTGATCTTCGGATCGGCCATCCTCCACGCCACCTGGAACCTGCTCGCCAAGCGGGCGGCGGGCGGCGTGGAGTTCGTGTGGCTCATAGCGCTAACCGTCACCGTCTGCTACGCGCCGCTGCTCGCCGTGTACGTCTGGCTCGAGCGCCCGTCGTTCACGCTGCAGCACGCGCTCCTCGCGGCCGGTTCGGCCATCATCCACGTGGCCTACTTCGTCTCGCTGCAGCGCGGTTACCGGGCGGGCGACCTCTCGCTCGTCTACCCCCTGGCGCGCGGCAGCGGTCCGGCCCTGGCCACCGCGCTCGCCATCCTGTTCCTGGGCGAGCGGCCCGGGCCGCAAGCGCTCATGGGCACGCTGCTGGTGGTGCTCAGCGTGTTCGTGCTCGCAAGCGGCAACGGCGGTCGGCGGGCGGGCGCCGGTCAGCGCCGGGCGGTGCTCTACGGGCTGGCCACCGGGGTCTTCATCTCGCTCTACACCACCTGGGACGGCTACGCGGTGGGCCACGCCGGCGCCGCGCCGATAGTTTTCATGCTCGTTGCGGAGGCGTTCCGGGCGGTGATCCTCGCGCCCATCGCGTTACGTAACCGGCCTGAGGTGGCGCGCATCTGGCGCGAATATAAGGGTGCCACCATCGGGGTGGCGCTCCTCAGCACGCTGGCCTACCTGATGGTGCTTACGGCCATGCAGTTCACCCCGGTGAGCCTGGTGGCGCCAACGCGCGAGATCAGCATCCTCATAGGCACGGTGCTGGGGGCGCGGCTGCTGGCCGAGGGCCAGTGGCGCCGGCGCCTGCTGGGGGCGCTCGGGATGGTGGCCGGAGTAGTGCTACTGGCCCTCGCGTGAGGCCTAACGTTAGGCCTCGTGTGAGGTCTGGTGTGAGCCCCCGCCTGAGTCCGCACCCGTGCATGAGTGCGGGCCGGCGCGGGCCGTTACGGCCTCAGCGGCGCCGCAGGCGTGCGCTTAGGCGGCGGGCCGACGAGAAGTTCACCCAGTGCTGGCGGTGGCGGGGACGCCGTTCGCCGTCGCGGTAGCCCGCGCGGTGCAGGCGGTCGTGCATGGCCTGTGAGGTGAGGTGCTCGGTTCGGTCTCTGACGCTGGCTTTCACGTCGGTGTACATGTATCTCCTCCTTAGGGAAGATGCTCTTCGGGCTGCGGGTCCCGTACCTCGGCTGCCGGTCCCGGCGGACCGGTGCCCGCAGCGCGCCGCCGCACTTAGGCGGCAGCGTGTAGCCGTCCGGCGTGGCAGCCGGCTTAGCTTCATGCCTTATCCGCCCGGCCTACGCTCCCCGCGCCGATGGCGCGCAAGGTGCGCTCAGGGGCGTGCGGGTGAGGACCGGGGATCCTTGCTTGCGGGAAGGTTGCCTTCCGGCTACCTGGCCGGAAGGGGCTTGCTCCGAGGGTCGCCGTGCAGCGCTTGGCTGGGCGGGACCCGTCTCCAATGCGTATTGTAGCTGGTGAAGAGCCAGTACCATGTAGCCCTGTTTACGTCAGGCAGCGGGTTTCTGGCACACCGGGAGGCTGAGATGGCCACTTCACTACCCCCGTTCGTGAGCAGCTTCGTGCAGGTGGGCGACGTCACGCTCCACGCACGGCGCGACGCTCCGGCAGACGACGATGGCTCGACCACGCCCGTCCTCTACCTACACTCGTTGGGCGCCGACCTACGGATCTTCGACCGGGTGGTTGCGCGGCTGAACGGCCTCCCCCACCTGCGGCTCGACCTGCGGGGGCACGGCCTCTCGGACGCCCCCGCAGGGGAGTACACCATCGCCGACATGGCGGAGGACGCGCTCGGCGTGCTGGACGCCGCCGGCGCCAGCAGAGCGGTGCTGGTGGGCGTATCGGTGGGCGGTCTGGTGGCGCTAAGGGCCGCGCTCGACCACTCCGACAGGGTGGCGGGGCTGGTGCTCTCCAACACTGCGGCCAAGATCGGCGACGAGGACGTGTGGCGCGCCCGCATGGAGACGGTGACCGAGCAGGGCGTGGCAGCGGTGGCGGACAGCACCCTGCTGCGCTGGTTCCCCGAGGAGTTCCGGCACGCCAACGCCCCACTGGTGGACGGCTTCACCAACATGATCGCCCGCACCAGTGCGGCAGGCTACGCCGGCGTGAGCGCCGCGCTCGGGGCCGAGGACCTGCGGCAGCGGTTGCCCGAGCTGCGCCTGCCCACGCTGGTGGTGGGCGGCAGCGAGGACCTCTCCACCCCGCCGCCGGTGGTCACCGAGCTGGCCGGCGCGCTGCCGAACGGCAGGCTCGAGATAATCGACGACGCCGGGCACCTGCCGATGGTGGACGCGCCCGAGCGCTTCGCGGCGCTCCTTACCGAGTACCTGAACGAGAACGTAGAGATGAACGCAGGACCGAACAGTAGGTCCGAGGAGGCTAACGACCGTGGCTGAAGCATCCGCCTGGAGTGAGATGGTAGGTCAGGAGAAGCCGCAAATCGGCAGCGGGGCCGCGGGAGCGGGCCCCGAAGTGGTGATAGTGAGCGCCGTGCGCACACCCATAGGCCGCCTGGGCGGCGCGCTGGCGGAGGTCCGCCCGGACGACCTGGGGGCCGTGGCCATCCGCGAGGCGGTGGCGCGCGCCGGCGTGGAGCCGGACCAGATCGAGGAGGTCTACTTCGGCTGCGCCAACCAGGCGGGCGAGGACAACCGCAACGTGGCCCGCATGGCCACTCTCCTGGCCGGCCTGCCGGAGAGCGTGGCGGCCGTGACCGTCAACCGCCTCTGCGCCAGCGGCCTCAACGCCGTCAACCTGGCCGCCCGCGCCATCCGCGCCGGCGAGGGCGACGTCTACGTGGCGGGCGGGGTGGAGAGCATGACGCGCGCGCCCTACGCCATGGCCAAGAACGAGAAGGCCTTCGGCCCGCCCGGCAACCGCACGGCGTACGACACCACGCTCGGCTGGCGCTTCCCCAACCCGAAGCTGGCGGAGCTCTTCCCCCTGGAGGCCATGGGCGAGACGGCCGAGAACATCTACGAGGCGTACGAGGGCGGCATAACCCGCGAGGAGCAGGACCGCTTCGCCCTGCAGAGCCAGTCGCGGGCCGTGGCCGCCATGAACGCCGGGCACTTCGACGCGCAGATCGTGCCGGTGGAGATACCGCGGCGGCGCGGTCCACCCACCTACGTAACGCGCGACGAGCACCCCCGCTACCGCGAGACCGACGAGGGCCTGGAGCTGGGCACCGACATGGAGTCGCTGGCCGGTCTGCGCCCGGCGTTCCGCCAGGGCGGCAGCGTCACCGCCGGCAACTCGAGCGGTCTGAACGACGGCGCCGCCGCGCTGGTGCTCATGAGCCGCGCCAAGGCCGAGGAGCTGGGCCTCACGCCTCTGGCCTACTGGCGCTCCTCCGGCGCCAGCGGCGTGAACCCCCGCGTCATGGGCCTGGGCCCCGTGGACGCCACCCGTAAGGCGCTCAAGCGGGCGGGCATCGACAAGGACGCGCTCGACTTAGTGGAGCTCAACGAGGCCTTCGCGGTGCAGGCGCTGGCCGTGCTGCGCGAGTTGGGCCTGAGCGAGGAGATCACCAACGTCAACGGCGGCGCCATCGCCCTCGGGCATCCGCTGGGCTGCTCCGGCGCGCGCATCCTCACCACCCTGCTATACGAGATGCACCGCCGGCGCGAGCTGGGCGAGGCCATGCGCTACGGTCTCGCCACCCTCTGCGTGGGGGTGGGCCAGGGCGAAGCCACCGTGATCGAGTTGGCCTGAAGAAGGCCCCCTGGAACGACCATGTGAGAAACATCTAACGTTTCACATGTTCCGCCCATGAAGCGTGCATAGGCTTGGGCTCCATGCGGCGATCCGATCCCTTCCGTCCCGCTGCCCCGCGCCCTGCCGACCAGCACGGCCCTTCCCTGCAGCCCACCACCAGAACCAAGCCCGGCGAGCCCGGAACGGCCGCCCCACGGTGCTACCGCCGTACGCTCAGCGCGCCCCACCTCGGGGCGCTACTGCTGGCGGCGCTCCTGACCCTGGCCGCCTGCGGCAGC
>Ga0079223_10001420_pt1 | contig 14198 bp, 12 predicted proteins | sample Stecom2011_FD_75072 | JGI IMG/M metagenome (GOLD analysis project Ga0079223, IMG submission 75072) | Agricultural soil microbial communities from Utah to study Nitrogen management - Steer compost 2011 | ecosystem: Environmental > Terrestrial > Soil > Agricultural land | place: USA: Utah... | reverse complement strand
GCACTTGGAGCTCCAGAGCGAGTTGATGCGCTTGTTTATGTTTCACTTGGATACGGCGGAAGCTTAACACTAGCTTTTGATGGCGCCATTCCTAACGGACCGGGCGATGACATCGAAATCGTTGAGACCAGCTACGGTAACCCAAGCTGTGCCGCATATCCTGAGTTTGCAGATGTGTTTGTATCTGTTGATGGAATCGCTTGGCACTTTGCCAAAACAGTTTGCAGAACCGATGGTTTTGTAGACATTAGCGATGCCGGAACATTTTCACACGTGAACTATGTGAGAATTGTAAACAACAATGTCTTAACGACAACCCAAGACGGGTTTGACGTAGATGGAGTTGTTGCACTTCACAACTGTATCGACGAAGATGTACCACCTACAAACCCATTCGTAGCAGTTGAATCTACCTCTACATTAACTTCTTACCCGAACCCTACTCAAGGACCTTCGACTGTGAAGTTTGTAACAGGAGAGACGACTCGCACACTTGTAGAAGTGTACGACATGAGTGGACGCAGTGTTGGCACTCTGTTTAACCAGGAAGCACAACAAGGTAAAGAATACACGCTTGACTTTAACGGAAGCAACTTACCTAACGGAGTGTACATTTACCGTATGACTACTGAAAATGAAACAATCATCGAGAAGTTTATGATTGCTCGTTAAGGAGCTATCATCCGGACCGGCGAAGCTGCGTCAACGATGATTTAAAACAAATAGAACCCCTCCCGCATTTGCGGGAGGGGTTTTTGCTTTAATAGCACTTTATTTTCTTCGCATGTTGAAAACGGTTAATCCTGCCCATTTCGATCAAAGATCTACTCCGCCATATTGAAATTTCATAAATACTGGTTTGAATCAAAAAAATGTGAGTTATTTGAAAAGTAAATTCATTTGTTTAAACCACGAGATATTAGAGCATTTACCTTTCCTAGTCGTTTATGTCAGAACTAAAGTTTCGGCCGCGCTTCAAAATTGAAACTGAACTTACGCCCGCGCAGGCAGAAGAAAAAATCGTCGGTAGATTAAAGGCGCCACACAACTTTGTAACTACACAAGTAAAGGGCCACTACATTATTCAATTACCCGAACAGGAAAGACGGTATTGGTCGCCGCAAATGGATATATCGGTGTACTACGATGATTATACGGAAACGACTCAAGTACGATGTCTCCTCGCCCCGGCGCCAACCGTGTGGACTATGTTTATGTTTCTATACAGCTTTGCCGGATTTGGAATCATGTTCGGCCTTATAATAGGAAGCTCTCAATATACCCTTGACAAAAACCCATGGGGATTTTGGATGGCGCTCGGTTCTTTTGTCGTTATGGCCATACTCTTTGGTATCGCTCAATTTGGCAAAAGTATCACCAAGGAGGAATTGCGAAGCATGCGCAACTTTATCTACGAAATAGAATGGTAAACGACTTTAATCTTCGCGCTTATTTAGCGAAAGCGATAGTTCTTTCAACTGCTCCGGATCAATAGATGCCGGTGCATCGATCATTACATCTCTTCCCGAATTGTTTTTCGGAAATGCGATATAATCACGGATAGATTCCGATCCTCCAAACAAGGAAGCCAATCGGTCAAATCCAAAGGCGATACCACCGTGTGGAGGTGCGCCATATTCGAATGCATTCATCAGGAACCCAAACTGATCCTGCGCTTCTTGTCGCGTGAAACCGAGTAAATCAAAAATTCGGGATTGCAATTCTCGGTCATGAATACGAATCGATCCGCCACCTATTTCTACACCATTAATAACCAGGTCGTAGGCATTGGCACGAACTTCTGCCGTAGCTGTTTCCAGCTTGTGGATATCTTCGGGTTTTGGTGAAGTAAATGGATGGTGCATTGCGTAATGTCGTCCTTCTTCAGCATCGTATTCCATAAGTGGGAAATCGATAACCCAGAGGGGGGCAAAGTGATTTGAATGCCGTAGGTCTAGCTCCTTGCCCATATGCAAGCGCAATTCTCCAATTTGTTTTTGTGTTGCTTCCAAATCGCCACTCAAAACCAAAAGCATATCGCCCGGTTTCGCGCCGCAGGCAATACACCATGCTTCTAATTCTTCGACTTCAAAAAACTTATCGACCGATGATTTTACAATCCCCTCGCCCGAATATTTTACATAAACCAATCCTTTTGCGCCGATTTGCGGACGTTTCACCCAGTCGGTTAAACTATCAATTTGCCTACGGCTATATTCTGAGCATCCGGACGCAACAATGGCAAGCACTGCTTCCGAATTGTCGAATACTTGAAATCCTTTTCCTCTGGCAAGATCTGAAATGTCGTTTATTTCCATTCCAAATCGGGTGTCGGGTTTGTCAGAACCGTACTTAGCCATAGCGGTGGCATAATCCATTCGCTGAAAAGCGGGCAGGTCCGTATTGAGTATTTCTTTAAAGAGGTGTTTTGTTAGGCCTTCAAACGTGTTTAAAATGTCTTCCTGTTCTACAAAAGCCATCTCGCAGTCTATCTGTGTAAACTCGGGCTGGCGGTCGGCGCGCAGGTCTTCGTCTCTAAAGCAGCGCACAATTTGAAAGTACCGGTCGAAGCCCGATACCATAAGCAGTTGTTTAAATGTTTGCGGCGATTGCGGAAGCGCGTAAAACTCACCCGGGTTCATTCGGCTGGGCACCACAAAGTCGCGGGCACCTTCGGGAGTGGATTTTATTAAATACGGAGTCTCAATTTCCAGAAAACCCGCTTTGTCTAGATACGATCGCGTAGCAACAGCCAATTTATGGCGCAAGATTAACTTTTCTTGAATAGTATTGCGTCGCAAGTCTAAGTACCGGTATTGCATCCGCAATTCCTCACCGCCATCGGTTTCGTCTTCGATGGTGAATGGCGGGGTTTTGCTCACGTTGAGAATTTCAATTGCTCCGGCAATTATTTCCACATCGCCGGTATTCATTTTTGGGTTTTTATTGCTGCGTTCGCTTACCTTTCCGGTAATTTTTACCACATACTCCCGACCCAATTTACGTGCTTGTTCGCATAGTTCGGAATTCACTTCCATATTAAACACCACCTGGGTGATGCCGTATCGATCGTGTAAATCAACAAAGGTCATTCCGCCCAAGTCGCGTGAGCGTTGTACCCATCCCGAGAGGGTAACGGTTTTTTCAGTGTCTGAGATTCTTAATTCTCCGCAAGTATGTGTTCTGTGCATGTTTTTTTCTTTAAAGCCGCAAAGTTAAAACTTTGTGGCTTGTGGGGGCTCAAGCAGGTAAAAGTATTACTGTTAATCGAATACTTTATTTTATATAAAGATTTTAGCTCAAGTCGATTGCTCATGGCGACCATCATTTGGGTGTGCTGTGGTATGATAGAAAGCTGGGGATAAAGGCAGCGTGCCTACCGTACGGCTTCTGTTAGTCGTTAGTTACGCCATATCGATATCATCTAAAAAACCATTAATTCGATTGACTATCGGGAATTCACAACTGCACCAAAAAATAAAAAGCCCAACACCCTACCCAAAGCCTCACCTTCAAAACTTATCTTTGCGACATGACATTACAAGTACAGAGCGACGAGTATTTTATGAAGCAGGCCATGCGCGAAGCCGAGCGAGCTTTTGATCTGGGCGAAATTCCGGTGGGCGCTGTGGTGGTGTGCAAGGGTCAAATCATAGCACGGGCGCATAATCTTACCGAGCGACTCAATGATGTTACTGCCCATGCCGAGATGCAGGCTATCACAGCTGCGGCCGACTATCTGGGCGGCAAATACCTTACAGAATGCACACTTTATGTGACCCTCGAGCCCTGCCTAATGTGTGCCGGTGCACTGGCCTGGGCACAAGTCGGGAAAATTGTTTTTGGAGCTTACGACGACAAAAAGGGGTTTTCCAAAATTCAATCTCCTGTATTACACCCCAAAACAATTTGGGTGGGGAGCGAAATGGGAGGTGAGTCGACCGAACTGCTCCAGCGATTTTTTGCCGAAAGGCGAAAGGACAAATAGCTAATAGCTTTTATGGGTTTGACACATTTTAAGGTTTTACATCCAATAGCCTTCGTATCTTTGTGTAATAAAATTAAAAACTATGTATCCACCAGAATTAGTAGCACCTATGAAGGAAGATCTGACCTCAGTTGGATTTACCGAATTACATACGCCTGAAGAAGTAGACAATATACTTTCTAAAAAAGAAGGCACAACATTAGTGGTTGTAAACTCTGTATGCGGTTGCGCAGCAGGAGCAGCCCGACCGGGAATTAAAATGTCGCTTGCGGGCGATAAGAAGCCGGGAAACCTTACAACTGTTTTTGCAGGAGTAGATGCAGAAGCCACTGAGCGTGCGCGTCAGTACTTTTTACCTTACCCGCCATCCTCACCATCTATCGGACTTTTTAAAGATGGTAAGTTGGTTCACTTTATCGAGCGTCATCATATCGAAGGGCGACCGGCTGAAATGATCGCTGAAAACCTAAAAATGGCATACGATGAGTTCTGCTAAAGAGCGACTTACATTTAAAAATGTAAATAAAGTTGTTCTTGCAGGCATGCTGGTCGTGGCGGTAGCTATCGGCATTTTATCATTCTCATTTGCTAACAAAACAGAGAGCGGGATTCTGAATATCGGAAAGACGGCTCCTTTGCAGGAAATGAAGATGAAGGATGTGTCCGGAGAAGCCATTTCCTTAAAAACGATTGCTAAGAAAAACGGAGTGTTGGTTATTTTTACCTCCAATTTATGTCCGTTTGTTGTTGGAAATGGAGCAAGGTCAGAAGGATGGGAGGGAAGATATCCCGAAATTTATAATCTGGCGTCCAAATCGGATATCGGAATGGTGTTGGTAAACTCCAACGAAGCTGCAAGAGACAGGGGCGAGTCGATGGACGATATGAAAAGGCATTACAAGGAAAAAGGCTATTTGGGATATTTAGCCCTGGATGCCAACCATGAACTCGCTGATGCTTTTGGTGCTTTGACTACTCCGCACGTATTTCTGTTTGATGAAGACATGAAGTTGATATACCGAGGTCTGATCGACGACGCAGTTGATAGCAGCAAAGCCGTAAAAGAACCTTATTTGAAAAATGCCATCGCGGCGCACCTTGCGGGAAATGAAATTAAACCCAATAGTACACGCCAAATAGGTTGTAGCATTAAACGGGTAAAGAAATAAACTATTTTTGATTGATTATTTGATTGGTTAAAGGGAGCGTTTTGCTCCCTTTTCCATTTGTGGTATTCTTTAATAAACCGGTAAAATGATGAAAGGAAGTCTTTTTGTAATAATTTCCAATAGAAACATTATTGTTGAAATCCGATAAAAACTAGCTTTAAAGACATCTCACATCAAGAGTTGAGTAATTTGTTTTTTATTACTTGGGATTAAAATGACATACTTTAAACTGATTCTCCCATTGTTTACCGGTAAATTATAATCGGATTTCGAGGAAGAATTTAATTAAATTAAAGAAAACGAACTAAATGTATTAATATTCAGTGATTTAAAGTTTCGTCACATCGAGGCATTACTCCAAAAAAATTAAAAAACGGAGTAAATGACGTTGTCCAAATGTTTATTTTGTGACTAGCCCCAAAGCACATAAGTTCATTCGAACTATGAAACTGCAAAAGGCCTGTCCATACGGATTCCCTACGGTCACAGGGCCGCCATTCAATAGCCTGGGGTGCAGCGAAGCGAAGCCCCGGGATAAGAAGTGTTAATACGGTAGGTTATCTTATTTATATCGTCGGGAACAACACCACACATGAATGCCTCAAAATTGTTTCAAAAACCGGGTTCATAAGTGATTTAAGAGCATAACCCTTGCAATATTTCGTATTCTCCACCTTTAATTCTTTTAGCAAACTTACCTTTACAGAAAATTTATATCATGAACGTATTAATTCTTGGCTCGGGTGGAAGAGAGCATGCGCTGGCATGGAAAATATCGCAAAGTCCGCTTTGTGAAACGATTTATACAGCACCCGGAAATCCCGGCACAGCTCAAGTTGGCGAGAATATACCGCTTGATATATCCGATTTTGAAGTAGTTGCAAATGCAGCTTTAGAACGAAATATTACCTTGGTTGTAATCGGACCCGAGATTCCGTTGGTAAATGGAATTACCGATTATTTTAAGTCTAGAAAAGATTTGAACCACATCATGGTAATCGGCCCGGGAAGCGAAGGCGCAAAGTTGGAAGGAAGCAAGGATTACGCCAAGGCATTTATGAATAGATACAATATTCCGACTGCGGCGTACAAAACTTTTGCTAAGGAAAACCTCGAAGAAGGAAAGAAATACCTGGAAACGATCAACCCTCCTTATGTTTTAAAAGCCGACGGTCTCGCTGCCGGCAAAGGTGTGGTGATTCTGAACGATCTCGAAGAAGCCAAAAAAGAGCTGGAAGAAATGCTGGCTGAGGCCAAATTTGGTGAAGCATCACAACGCGTAGTGATCGAAAATTTTTTAGACGGTATCGAGTTGTCGGTTTTTGCATTGACCGACGGAAAGGATTATGTGCTTTTGCCCGGCGCCAAGGATTATAAGCGCATTGGAGAAGGCGACACCGGATTGAATACCGGCGGAATGGGTGCTGTGAGCCCGGTGCCATTTGCCGATAAGGCATTTATGAAAAAGGTGGAAGAGCGGATTGTAAAGCCCACTATTCACGGTATACACACCGAAAAAATGGATTTTGTCGGCTTCGTTTTTATGGGACTCATAAAAGTGGGCGATGATCCGTATGTGATTGAGTACAATGTACGAATGGGCGATCCGGAAGCCGAAGTGGTGTTGCCCCGCATAAACTCCGACTTTTTAAAGCTCCTTAAGTCGGCGGCTAAGGGCGAGCTCGCAAATGCCGAAATTCAAATTTCTAATGAATTTGCCACTACGGTTATGATGGTTTCGGGCGGATATCCCGGCGATTACGAAAAGGGAAAAACCATTACCGGACTGGATAAGATTGGAGAATCTATATTGTTTCACGCCGGTACCCGCGAAAATAATGAAACGGTTGAAACCAATGGAGGACGCGTCGTGGCAGCCACAGCTATGGGCAAAACACTGGAAGAGGCGTTGAAAACATCATACGAGCTCGTCGATAAGATAGCCTACGAAGGAAAATATTTTCGAAGCGATATTGGAAAAGATTTGATGCGATAAAATTCCAAATTGCGTTTAAACAAGAAAAGCCTATTTGGAATTCCAATTAGGCTTTAATAGTATTTTAATTTGTACTTAGCTCGCCGTAAAATGATTTACGTTAAGAGCCAATTTCGGTTTAGTGCAATAGGTTTATTGCAAAGTTCCGTCCCGCTTTGCTTTTTTATCGTATTGGTGCTGAAGATACATCCAGTAAAAAAAGCCAATTACACCGATATAGATAAAAATGTAGTTTGGATTAATAATATCCGGCAATTCGCCAATCGGTACAAGGATATGATCAAATGACCATTTAAGAATAAAAGCTATGGGGTCTAATAAGTATTGCATGTTTTTATAATTTGGCTGCTCAAAAGTAAGTATAATTTCCACATGGTAAAAGCATATCTTCACGCCTCATGATTCATTCGCTATTCGGATCCAATCGTCCGCTTGTATTTAGTCTTTTAATTATCCCTGCGATTCTTTATGGTTTGCTGACGCTGTATAGTGGTCAAGTGCCTGTGCATCCGCTTGGTGGGCCGCTTTTTGATGTGCTGGATTCTTATTTACAGCTCCCGATATTATCCATTATCGCCGGACTGGTAGTTAATTTAATCGGAGCGTTTTTAATTAACCTTTTATACAATGAGCACAATTATTCCGAGCGTGTAAACTATTTTCCGGCACTTATTTATTTTTTACTGGCATCACTACAAACCTCCTGGGTATATTTAAATCCGGTTTTAATCGGGAATGTATTCGTTTTGCTGGCCTTACGGCGAATGTTGCGGATGTATCGTGTACAAGAAATTACATCCATGATATACGATGCCGGTGTGTTTTTGGCGCTGGGAGCTTTGTTTTTTCCGCTTTTGGTTTTAGTGTTTCCGCTGCTTTGGTTGAGCCTGGTGCAGTTGCGTACATTTAATTTTAGAGAATGGATTGTGCCGCTGGTTGGCTTGTTAACCCCAATCGTATTTACAGTGGTTGCTTTTTGGTCGTTTGACTACACATTAGATATATCTGAGTTTAGAAGTTTTTCAAAGCTTCAGTTTAATGACTTGTTTGTGAGCCATGGATTTTGGTAGTTGCCCGTATTGGTTCTATCTTTATTTATTCTCTTTGCAGGTCTTATAGTTTTTATAAGAGACATGAACACATCTACCGTTCATCGGCAGAACACAAAGAAGGTGTTTATCACCACGAGTATCTTTATGCTTGTAGTTTGTTTGTATGGTCTGGGGCTTGAAAATACGCAACCCGGAATGTTTACTTCATTGGCTATTCCGGTGTCGGTTTATACGGGCGTATACATTTCTCGATCGAAGCGAAAAAACTTATTACTTATTCTGTTCTACACTTGGATTGCTCTTTTGTTTTTCTATCCGGTTTTAGGTGCCGGATTGTAACGAAGTAAGGCTTATTTTGAATATCTTTGCACTCCAATTCAAAAGGCAATAAAATGAAATTTGGTGTAGTCGTATTTCCCGGTTCCAATTGTGATCATGATTTAATTTACACGTTCGAAACCCTATTGGGGCAAGAGGTGGTTGAACTTTGGCATAAAGACAAAGATCTTAAAGGAGTCGATTTTGTGTTAATTCCGGGAGGATTCTCGTATGGCGATTATTTGCGATCGGGGGCCATAGCGCGATTTTCGCCGATTATGGAAAGTATTATCGAGCATTGTAACAATGGTGGCTACGCATTGGGAATTTGCAACGGCTTTCAGATTCTTTGCGAAGCGGGTTTATTGCCCGGCGCGCTGCTGCATAATGACAATAATAAATTTGTTTGCAAAAATGTATTTATCAAAGCAGCAACAAGCTCTGTAATACTTACTTCGGGTCTGGAGCCCGAGCGTGTGCTCAAGATTCCTGTAGCACATGGCGAGGGAAGGTATTATGCGAGTTCAGAAGATTTAAAGAAACTAAACGAAAACCAGCAAGTGGTTTTTAGATATTGCGACAAGGACGGCCTGTTTAATTCAGAGGCAAATCCAAATGGATCGCTTGAGAATATAGCGGGTATTTGCAATGCTAATAAAAACGTGTTTGGCATGATGCCCCACCCCGAGCGGGCTGCCGATGAAGTGCTTGGCAATACCGATGGTCGATTGATTTTTGAGTCGATTATAAACTCTTTGCAACCGGCTTAAATATTATCACCAATACGATGTTGGTAAGATTGGCCTCATTATTTTTTGAATACTAAAAGATAAGTCGTTAATTGGTCTTACCAAATCCGACAGAGGGTCGGTTGCAGCGGAGAGAGTAGCCATAATTTGCTTGGCGAAAGACCGGTGTAAGTTCTAACTAATTTAAAGGAGGTGTGTAATGTCTGATAATTTCACCCAAGTTATTAAGTCTTATGTTTCACCTGCTTCAAATCGAAGCAGCTTCTAAAGTGAAGCCCTTTCCGAAGGATTGGACGAGATCTAATTAACTTGCGGAAACAATATTAAAAGCCTTCTCGAGCAATCGGGAAGGCTTTTTACTTGGGTTTATTTTAGCCTTTTTGCGTTTGAGGAATTGGTGGATCGGTTTTGTCGGCTTTTGGAACTGTTTTTTTATGCAATATTTCTTGTTTTCAAAGCTTTAAGGGAGGTGTTCTGCTTTTAGAAAAACCGTCAATCGTCTTTATGGTTGATGCTTATTCGTTCTTAACCGTTACGAACGACTCTTATTAAGTTTCTTTAAATCAGTGTTTTATGAGTATGCTTGTTTTGTATTTACTGATTATAGAATACGCAGCTCTACAATCGATTGATATATATTGTATTGTGATTACCCGTTCTTAACCGTTACGAACGGGTCTTCTTAAATCTCTTTAAATCAGTGTTTTATGAGTGTGCTTATTTTATATTTACTGATTATAGAATACGCAGCTCTACAGTCGATTGAGATATAGTGCATTGTGTTTATCCGTTCTTAACCGTTACGAACGGCTATATCTAAGATCCTTTAGTCCGGCACTTTATAGGTGTTCATATTTTATATCTTCTGATTATAGAATACGCAGCTCTACAGTCGATTGAGATATAGCGTATTGTGTTTATCCGTTCTTAACCGTTACGAACGGCTATATCTAAGATCCTTTAGTCCAGCACTTTATAGGTGTTCATATTTTATATCTTCTGATTATAGAATACGCAGCTCTACAGTCGATTGAGATATAGCGCATTGTGTTTATCCGTTCTTAACCGTTACGAACGGCTATCGATAAGATCCATTAGACCAATACTTTATGAGTATTCATATTTTATATTTACTTATTATAGAATACGTGGCCCTACAATCGATTGATATATAGTGCATTGTGTTTATCCGTTCTTAACCGTTACGATCGGCTACATGTAAATTTATGTAAATCAGTTTGTTACATGGACTGGTTTTTTATATCGGTCATTTATTGTAAGTGAGACACTTCAAAGCGTTGCCGGGCAGCTCGCTATGATCTTCTGCACTTAATCGTTAAGAACGACTCTGTTTAAAGCGGTCTGAACACAAAGGTCTCACGTAATAATGTGATCTATATTCAGCTATAATTAAATGTGGGACTGTATAGTGATATGGTATTCAAGCATCAGTTTTATACCTTTTATCACCAATAAATTTGGGCAAAAAGTGAGGCTTTCAAATACAATAAAAACTGACTCATAATCGCGTGAGGGATAGTAGCGGCATCCTTTTAGGCCTTTCTTGGAAAGGGATGTTTGTAAATGATTGATGGTACATGTTGATTGGATGTGTTTTGGAAAACACGCCGGCCTAAAAGATACAGCGGAAAGCCCGACCCCGACTTTTTAATGCAGAAATGAGTGTTTAGTGTGTTGTTTCTTATGTTTCCGCAACCCGGGTTCTTGACCAACAGTTAGGGGGCACGCCCAAAAAATCACGAAGACCTTACTTCGATCCGCGACAGAAGTACGGTATTTTTTCGCGGGCTTTTTCGAAACCCAGTTGGAGACTTTTTTCTAAATCTTCGCACCCATCGTTGCCCTGATAGCCCAGTATTTTCGTGATTCCGCGGTTGTAATAGGCTTCGGCAAAGCTATCGTCGAGTTGTATAGCGGTATTGTAATCTTCGAGTGCTTCGCGGTATTTGCCGAAAAACGCATAAATATTTCCTCGGATATTGTAGGGACCGGGATCGGATGGATTTGATATAACTGCAAGGTTGTAATCTTCGATACTCTCGGCATAATGGCCCAACATACTCTTGGTAAACCCACGATTGAGCAGGGCCTCGGTAAAGTCGCTTTTAATGGCAATAGACTTATCGTAGTCTTCTAGTGCGCGCTCGTCATCACCAAACATTCGGTGGGTAACAGCGCGGTTGAAGTAGGCGTTTGGAAAGTCGTGGTTGAGCGCAATAGCGATATTGAGATTTTTTAGAGACTCGTCGTTGCGGCCTTGCTTTTTCTGAGCAACGCTTAGGTTGTAATACGCAATGGCGAAGGCGGGATTATAGTCGATAGCTTTTTCAAACGACTTTTCTGCGGCTTGTAGTTCGTTGGTTTGTAGGTAGTAGAGTCCTTGCACATCGTAAACCAATTCGGAGTGGGGGGCAATGACCAGGGCGGTGTCGATATCGGCTTTAGCCAGATCATATGCGCCTTCGCGGGTAAAAATAATGGCCCGCTTAAGAAGGGAAATGGTATCGACCGGATTGATCTCGAGCAGAAAGTTTAAGTCGTCGAGGGCTTTGCCATATTCGGTATTTTCAATAAGCGCAATGGTGCGCAGATCGAGAAAGTAGGCGTCGTATGGACTCAGTTCAATAGCTTTGGTGAGGTCGCTTATGGCATCTTGGTAATCGGTTTGGTAGAGTTTTAGGCGTGCGCGCTTATCATAAAACACCTCACTGTATGGATTGAGCTCAATGGCCATATTGTGATCCTGCATGCTTTCGGTATAGCGTCCCATTTGCTGCAGCAATAAGGCGCGTTTCATATATGCTTTGGCGTAGTTTGGGTCGAGGTCTATCGCACGTGTATATTCTTGGTAAGCGGCACTCAATCGCCCGCTTCGCTTTGCGAATTCGGCACTTTGCATGTATTGCATGGCTTCCTGACGGGCGGGGGTATAGGATGTTTGGCCCTGTACCGGCAATGGTACGCAGCTGAAAATTAGGTATATGTATAATAAATGTAATCCCTTTCGCATTTTAATGGTCTTATGACTTGAAATTACATATTTTCGCACTTCAAATGCCGAAAGATTTAAGTTCGACATATTTAGTGGGTATTGCCGGTGGAAGCGCTTCGGGAAAAACTTCGATTCTCAAAGAACTCCTCAGCAGATTTAACCCCGGTGAAGTGTCTTTTGTTTCACAAGATAACTATTATCTTGATCGAATAAAACAAGCGGTCGATGAAAATGGGGAAGTAAATTTTGATCTTCCAACGGCAATCGACCGTGAGGCGTTTGTGCATGATGTCGAGGCACTGCTTCGTGGAGAAACGGTGCGCCGAAAGGAATACACTTTTAACAATCCGAAAGTTATACCTGAATATATTACGATCAAGCCGGCCAAAATTCTTATCGTCGAAGGTCTTTTCGTTTTTTATTTTAGTGAGTTAGCTCTGCACCTCGATTTGCGGGTATATATCGATGCACTCGACCAAGTGAAATTACAACGTCGCCTAAAGCGCGATGCTCTTGAGCGGGGATACTCTGAAAGTGATGTGCGTTACCGATGGGAACACCACGTAAAACCTTGTTATAAATCTTATCTCCGCCCGTACCGCGATCATTGCGATGTGGTACTTACCAATAATGTGAATTATTTGAAGGGGCTGGATGTTTTAGTTAATCATTTGAAGACGAAGCTTTAGAACTTTGTCGTTAGTAGTTTTAAACCTGCCAGGTTTACTTGCTTCGCTGCGTGAGGACGCTCCGCTTAGTTTAAAAACCTGGCAGGTTTAATTTTATAATCCCAGTAATATCTCAGCGGGATCTTTCGCTCCGAAAAGCATTTTTTCGGGTTGCTCAAGCATTTCCTTCACTTTTACCAGGAAGCTTACTGATTCCTTTCCGTCAATAATGCGGTGGTCGTAAGTCAGTGCCAAGTACATCATAGGGAGGATTACCACTTCGCCATTTACAGCCATGGGGCGATCAACAATGTTGTGCATTCCCAAAATAGCAGACTGGGGCGGGTTGATAATCGGCGTGCTCATCATCGATCCGAAAACACCACCATTGGTAATGGTAAAAGTACCACCTTGCATATCGTCGATACTGATTTTGCCGTCGCGTGCTTTTATTGCAAGTCTTCTTATTTCCGCTTCTATTTCGGCGAAGCTCATCTGCTCAGCGTTGCGTACCACTGGAACCATAAGGCCTCTTGGCGAACTTACCGCAATTCCGATATCGGCATAATTATGGGTAATAATTTCATCGCCGTCTATCATGCCGTTAACCGTTGGGAATAGGTGCAATGCCTCAGTTATAGCCTTGGTAAAGAAGGACATAAATCCGAGATTCACGTCATGCTCTTCTCTAAATTTGTCTTTGTATTTGGCACGCATGTCCATAATCGGCTTCATGTTTACCTCATTAAATGTGGTAAGCATGGCGGTTTCGTTCTTTACCGATACAAGTCGTTCTGCAACTTTTCGACGCAGCATCGACATCCGATTGCGCTCTGTATCGCGGGTTCCACCCCAGCCTGTTGCCGTAGATGCATCAAAGCCGCCTGACATCGCTGCCACGACATCTTGTTTTAAGATGCGTCCGTCGGGTCCCGAACCTTTGACTTTTTTACCGTCAACATTATTCTCGTCCATTAATTTCTTTGCCGATGGCGAAGGATGGCCCGATGCATAGGTTTCTTTTCCTTTTGCGGCAACTGCCGGTTGGGGTTTTGCAACTTCCTTCTTTTCGGGAGTCGGAGCTTGTTTTTTCTCCTCAGCTTTTGGAGCTTCCTCTGCTTTCTTGGCTCCGGCCGGTTTCTCGGCGTCGGTGTCAATCAAGCACACTACTTCACCAACTGCAACAGCATCGCCTTCTTCGGCTTTGAGGTGAATGATTCCGGCCACTTCGGCGGGAAGTTCAAG
>Ga0079223_10001419_pt1 | contig 14199 bp, 14 predicted proteins | sample Stecom2011_FD_75072 | JGI IMG/M metagenome (GOLD analysis project Ga0079223, IMG submission 75072) | Agricultural soil microbial communities from Utah to study Nitrogen management - Steer compost 2011 | ecosystem: Environmental > Terrestrial > Soil > Agricultural land | place: USA: Utah... | reverse complement strand
GAATAAATGGGCCCCTCACCTCCTTGAGGCGGCACCCATTCGATGTTTTGCAGCGGGTCTTTGATATCACAGGCTTTGCAGTGCACGCAGTTTTGCGCGTTGATTTGCAGCCGTGAGGAGACAGCGTTTTCAACAATTTCATATACGCCGGCGGGGCAGTAACGCTGCTCCGGTGCCGCGTAGTGCGTGAGATTGAAGGCGACCGGTATTGTTGAATCCGCCAGTCGAAGATGACACGGCTGATCTTCTTCATGGTGAGTGTTGGAAAGAAAGACGGACGAAGGCAGATCAAAGCTCACCCGGCCGTCCGGTGCGGGGTACGCGATGCGCACGGCCTCGCTGGCCGGGCGCAATGAAAGGTGGTCGGCCGTGCGCCGGTGAAAGGTCCATGGAGCCTTGCCGCGCAGCATGAGCTGATCCACGCCGAACAGCAGGCTGCCCATCCATATTCCTTTTTTCATCAGAGGCTTGAAGTTTCGGGCGCGTTGCAGTTCCGCGTGCAGCCAGCTGTTTTGAACGCGCTGGGGATAGCTCGTGAGTTCATCAGCCGCGCGCTTGTTTTGCATGGCTTCAAAAGCTGCATCGGCCGCAAGCATCCCGGATTTGATCGCGGTATGGACGCCTTTGTTGCGGGAGGCATTGAGAAAGCCTGCATCGTCTCCGATCAAGGCGCCTCCCGGAAAGATGAGTTTGGGCAGCGATTGCAGCCCGCCGTCCGTGATTGCACGCGCCCCATAGGCGATGCGAGTGCCGCTTTCGAACAGGGCTCGAATTGCAGGGTGCGTCTTGAAACGCTGAAACTCCCGAAACGGTGAGAGCCAGGGATTGGAGTACTCCAGCCCGACGACGAAGCCGGTCGCGACGAGTCCGTTGTCGAGATGATACATAAAGCCGCCGCCATGAGTGTCGGAGGTGAGCGGCCAGCCAGCGGTGTGGGTGACGAGGCCAGGATGATGATGGTCAGGCGCGATTTCCCACAGCTCTTTCAGGCCGATTGCATAGTGTTGAGGGTCTTGGTCCGTGCGCAGGCTGAAATATTCTTCCGCCCGTTTACCGAGATGGCCTCTACTTCCTTCAGCGAGCAGGGTGTAGCGCGCCCTCAGCTTCATGCCCGGCTGGTATTGCGGACCGCGGCTCCCATCGTGTTTGAGGCCCATCTCGCCTGTGAGGACGCCGCGCACGGTGTCTTCTTCGATCACGAGTTCGGCCGCATTAAAGCCGGTGTAAATCTCCACGCCCAGCGCTTCGGCTTCATCTGCGAGCCACTTGACGATGTGACCGAGGCGGACGATCAGATTGCCGTCATTTTTGAAGCAGGCAGGCAGCAGGGCGTGCGGTATGCGGCGCGCGGAGGTGGGGGTGAGAAACAGAAATTCGTTTTTTGTGACGGGCGTTATGTCCGGCGCGCGATGGCGCCAACCGGGCAGCAATTCATCCAGCGCACGCGGGTCCATGACCGCCCCCGACAAGGTGTGCGCGCCGGGCTCAGGCGCTTTTTCGAGGACGCAAATAGAGATCTTGCTGTCAGCGTTGCGGGCATGTTGCGCGAGACGAATCGCCGCAGCGAGTCCGGCCGGGCCGGCGCCGACGACGAGTACGTCGAATTCCATCCTTTCGTCTTCCATGCGTTTCCCGGCGGTTTAAGCTGCAGTGTAACGGGTGTGGTGCAGTTCTTTTAGGGGTAAAGGGTTTGAATCGGCCGACAGGGGCGCGGGCGTATTCGAGGCCGGAGATCCTGGTGCGACAAGCACTGTTCATTCAGCATGCCATGCCGGGCTCTGCACAGGGGGCGTGCCTGGCTCACGCGCGGTGGACACGCGGTTTTGGCCATGTCACGCAGTGATGCCCGATTTTTGGTTCAGTGGGGGCGTCGTGGTACACGTGGACAGACTTTGATTGTCCAATTCATACGGGAAGCGCGAATGGCACAGTTTCCGCCTCATCTGTTGGGCGATGGCTTTCATAATCCTTTTCCTGGCGTCAAGGCGATCGAACGGCGTATTGGGCGTGAAATTTCGCATCGCCTGGGGTCCAATGAAGGGCTCGACATGCCGCATCGCGCCTTGCGCGCCCATTTCGGCGACGCGATGGTGGAGCATGTCTCTTGTTATGCGGATGCTGAAGCGCTGGGGGTGCGACAACGCTTGCAGCGTTTGCACGGCTTTGCGCTCGACAGCCTGTTGGTCGATGCGGGTGCTGATAGTCTCATCGCCTTGGTGCTACGCGCCGTAGTCACCGCTGAAGAATGCGTGGTGGCCACGGCTGGAACGTATCCCGCGTTTGCTTATTTTGCGCGCGGGCATGGCTGCAGACTGATCGAAACGCCTTATGTGGAAGCGCCGGGATGTCTGGCACCGGATCTTGATGCACTGGTGAAAACGGCCCGTAAACATCGGGCGCGTCTGGTCTATCTGGCCAACCCCGATAATCCCAGCGGCCATCTGCACGATGATTCTGCCGTGGCCGCCTTGCGCGAAGCGCTGCCGGAAGACTGCTGGCTCCTGCTCGATGAGGCGTATCACGATTTTCGCGACGACGCAGACAGCCCCTTTGCTCGTCGCGTGCTCCCCGGTGTGATTCGGCTCCGCACGCTGTCCAAGGCTCATGGCATGGCCGGCATGCGAGTCGGTTACGCCATTGCCGAACCCGAAACGTTGGACGTGATGAGGAAGGTCCGTATTCATTACGCGGTCTCGAACCTGAGCCTGATTGCGGCGGAGGTAGTGCTCGATCATCCGGCAGAGGTGAAAGAGCATGTCTGCGCAGTGAAGGAGCGTCGGCAACGGCTCGCCGCGTATTTTTCCGCGCTGGGGGCGGAGGTGCTGCCAAGCGCCACCAATTTTGTTGCCGTGCGTCTTCCTGACGCCGAACTCGCCGGGCAAGTGCATCGTGGTCTGCTCGAAACGGGCTGCTTGATTGCGCATCCCGATCATCCTTCATTGGCGCACATCCTGCGGATCAGTGCGTTGAAGGATGCCTTGGTCCCGGGGCGGCTGGCTTTGCTGGAAGAGGCTGTCAGGCCCTGCACTGATTAACGCGACTGAGCTAAGTTTTCTGCCGTGGCCGAAGGTTCGCTCCGTTGTGCCAGCATGTTGGCAAGCAGAAAAACGGCCAGTCCGGCCAACAGATGCTTGAGAGTATGGCCGCTGAGGTGACCGCCAAGCAGAGCGTGAATCACATGATCCAAACGGTCGCAGATCAGCGCCAGAACGAAGGCGAAATACGCGGCCCAATGTCGGCCCTTCAGGTCATACGGGGTGCGCAGGAGCATTAACCAGGGTGCAAGCGTCAGGATCGTGCCGTAGAGAAGAAGATAGAACCGCAGATCGTTTCCAGCTGGACCCGCATACCACCACAGAGCGCAGGCCGGACCGGCTGCGAGCCACGGCAGCAACATCGCGATGCCGCCTGGATGGGGGCGGATGCGCTCGACAATGAGCCAGGAGATATACGCGGTGAAGGCCAGCGCAAGGGGTAGACGATCAAACAGCAGGCGTTCGTCGTTCGGCGCCAGGTGGTACCAGGTCGATCCCACAGCGGTGATGGCAAGCGCGGCGAAGAAGATCAGGGCAAAAGCACGCTCACTGAGCGTGAAAAACACGCCGCCGCGACTGAGTGTGAGCCCAAGTCCGGCGATCGCCGGAATAATCATCGCAAGATTGCTGAAAACGTCCATGAAATTGGGAACGTTCGCGAGATTGCGCGCGTCGGCGAACGCGTGATGATCGAGCGATTGAGGGAGCGGCGCGAAACTGTGCTCGACGACGAACGCGGCGAGTACGAACAGCGGAAACAGTAACCAGGGCAGGAGACGGGCCGGTAGCGAAACGGGCACTGACGGAGACTCTGATGAATTCAAGGTAAGCCTTAGGATAGAACTCAGGTGTGTTTACGGCCATGCGAGCGTGTTTCTGTTCGTGTCTGTGAACGCGTCCGGCTTCTCGAGAAGGGGGGCATCGGTTATCATTCGGCTTTCCAGTCGTCGCATTCCCATGACCAAATACGTCTTTGTTACCGGCGGTGTGGTGTCCTCCCTTGGCAAGGGTATCGCTGCCGCGTCCTTGGGCGCGATTCTTGAATCGCGCGGCATCCGAGTTACTCATCTGAAATTGGATCCATACATTAACGTGGATCCGGGCACGATGAGTCCGTTTCAGCACGGCGAGGTCTTCGTTACTGAAGACGGCGCCGAGACGGACCTCGATCTAGGCCACTACGAGCGCTTTACCAGCGCGCGGATGAGCAAACACAACAACTTCACTACCGGCCAGATTTATGAGTCGGTCATCAAAAAAGAACGGCGTGGCGAGTACCTTGGCAAGACGGTGCAGGTGATCCCGCACATCACTGATGAGATCAAGGAACACGTTAAACGCGGCGCCAAAGGGGCCGAGGTTGCCATCATTGAGGTGGGCGGTACGGTGGGGGACATCGAATCGCTCCCTTTCCTGGAAGCCATCCGCCAGATGGGGTTCGAGGAGGGGCCGAACGGAACCTGCTTCATCCATCTCACGTTGCTGCCGTATATCCCCACCGCGGGCGAGCTCAAGACCAAACCGACTCAGCATTCAGTCAAGGAGTTGCGCGAAATCGGTATTCAGCCCGATGTTCTGCTGTGCCGCGCCGATCGCGAAATTCCGCAGGATGAACGGCGCAAGATCGCGTTGTTCTGCAATGTGCAGCCTGAAGCGGTCATTGAGTGTCTGGACGCCGACTCGATCTACAAGATTCCGAGCATGTTGCACGATCAGATGCTCGACCAGATCGTCTGTCACAAGCTCGACATTCTCGCCCGACCGGCGGATCTGTCAGTGTGGGAACGCCTGGTCGATGCGCTGGAGCACCCAAAAACCGAAGTCGACATTGCCTTCGTCGGAAAATATGTGGATCTGACGGAATCGTACAAGTCGCTCATCGAAGCGTTGAATCACGCGGGCATGCATACCGAGTCGCAGGTAAACATCCATTACATCGATTCGGAGAGCATTGAAAGCGACGGTTGTGACGTGCTCAAAAACATGGACGCGATTCTCGTTCCTGGCGGTTTCGGGAAACGGGGCACCGAAGGCAAGATTGCCGCGATCCGCCATGCGCGTGAGAATCGCATTCCTTACCTGGGCATCTGTCTTGGAATGCAGCTCGCCGTGGTCGAATTTGCGCGTCATGTGGCCGGTCTGGAAGGCGCACATTCGACTGAATTCGATACGGCGGCGCGTTATCCGGTGATTGGGCTGATCACCGAATGGCAGGATTACAGCGGCAAGATCGAGAAGCGTTCAGAAGATTCCGATCTGGGAGGCACGATGCGGCTGGGCGGACAGCTGTGTCATCTTGCTGACGGCTCACTTGCGCGTGAAATTTATGGCAAAGCCGAAATCATTGAGCGCCACCGTCACCGCTATGAAGTGAATAATGAGCTGTTGCCGCAGCTCGAAGAAAAAGGTTTGCGTGTCGCCGGGCGTTCGGGCGACCTTGATCTGTGTGAAATGGTTGAGCTGCCGGATCATCCGTGGTTTGTCGGCTGCCAGTTTCATCCAGAATTCACCTCCAATCCGCGTACCGGTCATCCGCTGTTTTCTGCTTATCTCAGAGCAGCGATCACCGCACGCGAAACAAGGACGGGCGAGACATGAAACTGTGTGGATTCGAAGTCGGTCTTGATCGGCCGTTGTTCCTGATCGCAGGACCGTGCGTGATCGAATCGCGTGACATGGCCTTCGATACGGCCGGGGCATTGAAGGAAATGTGCGAACGTCTCCATATGCCGTTCATTTACAAATCCTCCTATGACAAGGCCAATCGGAGCTCCGGTACCTCGTTTCGGGGGCTGGGCATGGAAAAGGGGCTGGAAATTCTCGCCGATGTGCGAGAGCGTCTCGACGTGCCGGTGCTCACCGACGTACACACCGTTGAGGAAGTGCCCGCTGCGGCGGCGGCGGTGGACGTATTGCAGACGCCTGCCTTCCTGTGTCGCCAAACCGATTTCATCCGCGCGGTCGCCTCTGCGGGCAAGCCGGTCAATATCAAGAAAGGACAGTTTCTTGCGCCGTCGGACATGAAAAACGTTGTCGCCAAAGCGAAAGAGGCGAGCGGTGGGGCAGACAGCATCATGGTCTGCGAGCGCGGTGTCTCGTTCGGTTACAACAATCTTGTGACGGACATGCGTTCGCTCGCGATCATGCGCGATACGGCCTGCCCGGTGGTTTTCGATGCGACCCATTCGGTGCAATTGCCGGGTGGGCAGGGCACGGTATCGGGCGGGCAGCGTGAACACGTTCCGGTATTGGCGCGCGCAGCGGTCGGAGCGGGGATTTCCGGTCTGTTCATGGAGACTCATCCAAATCCCGATAAAGCGCTTTCGGACGGGCCCAACGCCTGGCCGCTGAGCCGTATGGAGGCGTTGCTCGCGCAACTTGTTGAATTGGACGGGCTGGTCAAGAAGCACGGCTTTGTCGAATCCGAACTTTAAATCGAGATCAGGGCGTTCCCAGGCTGCAAAGAATGCGCCGCGAATGCTCTGCAAACCAAATTGAAAACTGGCTGAGGAAAATTTTATGAGTGCAATCATCGACGTTATTGCCCGTGAGATTCTTGATTCGCGTGGCAACCCCACAGTTGAGGCGGACGTTTTGCTGGAGTCGGGTGTGATGGGCCGTGCGGCAGTGCCGTCGGGTGCCTCCACCGGTTCGCGGGAAGCCGTTGAACTGCGCGACGGTGATGCCGATCGTTATCTCGGAAAAGGTGTGTTTCAGGCGGTTGAAAACGTCAATACCGAAATCTGTGAAGCGTTGATCGGCCTGGATGCGGAAGATCAGACGTTCATCGATCGCACCCTGATCGAGCTCGACGGAACCGAAAACAAATCGCGTTTGGGCGCCAATGCCATGCTGGCGGTGTCAATGGCGGTGGCCAAGGCTGCGGCGGAAGAGGCTGGCCTGCCGTTGTATCGCTACTTCGGCGGTTCCGGCCCGATGGCAATGCCTGTGCCGATGATGAACGTGATCAATGGTGGCGAGCATGCCAACAATAACCTCGACATGCAGGAATGCATGATCATGCCGGTGTCGATGGGCAGCTTCCGTGAGGCCTTGCGCTGCGGGGCGGAGATTTTCCATCACCTGAAAAAGATTACCGACCAGAAAGGCTATCCGACCACCGTCGGCGACGAGGGCGGCTTCGCGCCGAACGTGTCGGGCACCGATGAGGCGCTGGAGCTGATTCTTGAGGCAATTTCTGCTGCCGGTTATGAAGCGGGCAAAGATGTGTTGTTGGCCCTCGATTGCGCCTCGACCGAATTCTACAAGGACGGCAAGTACGAACTCTCAGGCGAGGGCAAGTCTCTGGATGCGGCCGGTTTTGTCGAGTATCTGGCGGATCTGTGTGATCGCTTCCCGATCGTGTCGATTGAGGACGGCATGGCCGAGAACGACTGGGCCGGCTGGAAACTGTTGACGGAGCGTTTGGGCAACAAAGTGCAGCTGGTCGGTGACGATCTGTTCGTGACCAATACCGCCATCCTGTCACAAGGCATTGAACAGAACATTGCCAATTCCATCCTGATCAAAATCAACCAGATCGGCACCCTGACCGAGACGTTCGCAGCGGTCGAAATGGCCAAGCGTGCGGGCTACACTTCCGTCATTTCCCATCGCTCGGGTGAGACCGAAGATACGACGATTGCGGATATCGCAGTGGGTCTGTCGGCGATGCAGATCAAGACGGGTTCCCTGTCACGTTCAGATCGTATTGCGAAATACAATCAGCTGTTGCGCATCGAAGAAGATCTTGGTGAGCTGATCGAATATCCGGGTCGTCAGGCCTTCTACAATCTGCGCCAACGCTGAGCTGGGGAGACGGCGGGATGCGCGGACCACTCGCCGTCTGGCAATAGACCATGCGCTGGCCGTTGATTCTGCTTGCCGCGCTGTTGTGCGCGCTTCAATATCCGCTCTGGATAGGCAAGGGCGGCTGGCTGCGCGTATGGGAGGTGGATGCGCAGCTAGGCGCTCAGCGCGAAACAAACCGTCAGCTGGAGCGGCGCAATGCCGCATTGGCAGCGGAAGTGGAAGATTTGAAGTCAGGCAACGAAGCGATCGAAGAGCGCGCCCGTTTCGATCTGGGGTTGACGCGCGAGAACGAGATTTTTGTTCAGATCCCGGAGAAGAAATAAACCGGAGTGATGCACTGGGCGTTAGCAGTGACCGACGAAGGTCGACGTCACCGAAGTTGCGTTTAGGTGTTCAGGCCTTCAGCCGGAAGGTCACAGGTCCTTCATTCACCAGTTCTACCGCCATGTGCGCACCGAAACGTCCGGAGGCGACGTTCGCATGCGCATTGTGCGCCAGGCCCAGCAGGGTGTGGAACATTGCCTGAGCGTCTTCCGGCGCGGCGGCCGTGGAAAAGCCTGGCCGTGTCCCTTTGCTCGTATCGGCAGCCAGAGTGAATTGCGGTACCAGCAGCAGCCCACCCTCGACGTCTTGAAGAGATTGATTCATGCGTCCCGCGGCATCCGGAAAAATCCGGTAGGACAACAGACGCTCAAGCATGCGTTTGGCATTGTTGTGTCCATCCCCGCGCTCGATTCCGATCAGCGCGAGCATGCCGGCGCCGATGGTGGCGATCCTTTCGCCCTCGACCGTGACGGAAGCCCGCGAGACGCGCTGGATCAGTGCAATCACGACAGGATGGCGCAGTTCTGCACGACTCCTGCGGCGGGAAGCTCCAGTGTTGCGCGAGATTTTCCAGTGTGCAGAACGAGACGTTCGTCTGAATACACACGTCCCGGTTTGATTTCGGTGAGCGCGAATACGCCGCTTCCATGGCGCAGGCGGACATGGTCGTTGAGATGCTCGACAATGAAGCGGTCGCCGTCATCACAGACAAAACTGGAAATGGATTCGGGCGTGGCGCGTGACATGGCTGTGGTGGCCGCAAGCGCCGCGAATGCGGCGATAGAGAGCAGCAGTGGCATGCGGAAATTCATTGTGCCGCCTTTCATTGGATCAATTCGATGGTGCCGCTGACGGATACGCTGACCTCGCTCTGACCGGCTTCGATCGGAGCGAAAGCGGCCCCGGTTGAATCGGCGGCGGCCATGCGCAGCATTGGGCGGACCGGTGGCATGCCCGGATACTGTACGTTGAGATCGCGGAGGCGATAGTTTTTACCCAGTGCGGTGGCGAGGGTTTCGGCGCGCGCCTGAAACGCCTCAACAGCTTCGAGCGCGGCATCATCAGCAGCTTTGTCGCGGGTCTCGGGGGCTGGTTGCATGGTCAGGCTCCCTACCGCGAGCGTTTTCTGAAGCTCTCCTACCAGACGGGCCAAGGCCGCGGTGTCGCGGCTTTCGAGCTGGATCGTGGAGCGCATGCGCCAATTTTCGATCTGCTGTTCCTCGTTGTTGCGTACCGGATAGGTTGAGGTGCCGGAGCTTTGGGTGTCCACCGCCGTTTCGCTGCGGGCAGTTTCGAGAGCCTGGGAGATCACCGCGTTGACGCGTTCGGCGAGTGCCGCTGTGTCGCGGTCCGTGTCTTCAAAATAAAGTTGAGCGCGCCCCAGGTCATTGGGCGCGCTGGCGCTGGCTTCAGCGGAGAGCGAAATCGTCGGGTTGTTGTCCGGCTTCTCTGCATGCAGGACGGGGGCGCTCAGAAGCAACGCTGCGGTCAGAGCGGTCGACAGAAAAGTCTTGAAGTCAGGGTGCATCATGCTTTCCCAAAAGAATTTCCATGGCATTCTAACGTGCTGGAATGTCCATGATGTAATGCGATGTTACGCGCCCTGAATGGGAAGGGGCGGCAAGGGGCGCAGGCCTTCCGTGTACAGACGAATGTTCTCGATGTAGTGATCGGCGTTCTGATGAATGCGCTCAATTTCTTCATCCGTAACCTGACGGATGATTCGGCCGGGTGAGCCGACCACGAGGGAGCGGGGCGGAATGACCTTGTTCTCTGGAATCAGCGAGTTCGCGCCGATGATGCAGCCTTCGCCGACGACTGCATTGTTGAGGATGACGGCGTTGATGCCGATCAAGGATGAATCTCCGATCGTGCAGCCATGCAGCATCGCTTTGTGGCCGAGCGAAACGCGCTTGCCAATGGTGAGGGGAATACCGAAATCACAATGCAGGATGGCGCCGTCCTGGATGTTGGTGTCGTCGCCGATGCGGATAACGTCATTGTCACTGCGGACCACGACCTGATACCAGAAACTGACATTGCGACCGGCGCAAACCGCTCCGATGACGGTTGCGCTGTCCGCGAGCCAACAGCCTGCTCCGAAGCTGGGGGCTCTGTCGCCGAGGGCGTGGATGGGCATGAAGACTCCTGCTTTCGCCCGATGCAGGCAGGTTTCGGGCGTATTTTATGATGCGCGCAATGATAGCAAGCTTGTGACGGACGAGCGATGGTAGGATGACTTTTCACGAATCCTTGAACATTCATGCTCAGCTATCGTCACGCTTTTAACGTCGGCAACCATGCGGACGTGCTCAAGCACTTTCTCCTTGTCGAAACATTGCGCTACTACTCGCGCAAAGACAAACCGTGGTGGTACATCGACACCCACGCCGGTGCCGGCTGTTACGTACTGTCGGAAGAATTGGCAGAAAAGACGGGTGAGTTCCGCAACGGTATTGGTCGGTTGTGGGAGCGTGAGGACGTGCCCGAGGCATTGCAGCCGTATTTGCACGCGGTGCGTCAGTTCAATCCGCATCATGGGCTGAGTTTCTACCCTGGTTCGCCCGCGATCGCGATGACGCTGGCGCGCGCAGAGGATCGTTTGCGGCTGTTTGAATTGCATCCGACCGATTTTGAATTTCTCGAGCAGACCTTTTCGCGCGATGCGCATCAGGTCGTGCTGCGTCACGCAGACGGTCTGGCGAATCTTCGGGGTCAGCTGCCGCCGCCGACGCGCCGTGCGGTGGTGTTGATTGATCCGCCTTACGCGGCCAAGCAGGAATATCGTGACGTCGTGCGTGTGCTCGCGGATGCGCAACGTCGTTTTCCCAATGGTACCTACCTTGTAGGTTATCCGTTGATCGCCAAACCCGAGGCGCGCGCCTTGCCCGAACGCCTGCGTAAAGAGCTGGAACCTGAAAGCTGGCTGGACGTGCGCCTGGTCGTGCGTGAGCCGGGGCGGCGAGAAACCGTTGGCGCGTTCGGCAGCGGCCTGTTCATCATCAATCCGCCATGGGGGCTGTCGGACATGCTCGAAGAGGTGATGCCGTGGTTGACCCAGGCGCTCGGCGAGGATGACGCGGCGGGGTTTGACGTGGAGCATCATATTCCATGACTGAAGACAGTCTCGTGCGCCTCCGCCACGCGTTGCGTATCTTTGCTGAGGAACGCGACTGGGAAGCGTTTCACACGCCGAAAAACCTTGCGATGGCATTGACCGGAGAGGTGGGCGAGCTGGTTGAGCACTTTCAGTGGCTCACCGCCGAGCAATCCGCTACGCTGGATGAAAGCGTAAAAGAAGAGGTGGCGCTGGAAATGGCCGATGTCTTGCTGTATCTGGTGAGAATGGCCGACCTTCTTGATATCGACCTGGCCGATGCCGCGGCGCGAAAACTGCTCATTAATGAACAGCGTTATCCGGCAGACAAGGTGCGAGGCTCAGCGAAAAAGTACAGTAAATTTTAAGCTTCTACAGCCCGTGCTGTGCTTTCGGCGTCCTATCCGAGATGCCTTCCGGTCCGCGAAATGTCCGGTTGCCGGAGGAAGCAGCCCCATTTTCGGATCGCCATCCTGTCGCGCGGACCGTCTCCTCTGCCGTTACAGGAATATTTCTGCAACAATACGCGCTTTCCGTCATGAGCTAAGTCATCGTGGATTTCAGTCACATCAATCAACTGGATAAAGCAAGCCGCAAGGGGCGAAGTGAATTGTTCCGGATCGGGATGGCGCTGCTCTTCCTGGTTGGTGCGATGCTTTACGTCGTCGGGCGCGATATTGGCGACGGCAGCATGTACGTCGTCATTGCCGCCATGATCGGCGGCTACATGGCCATGAACATTGGTGCCAACGACGTGGCCAACAATGTCGGTCCGGCAGTCGGCTCGAAAGCGCTGACGTTGGGAGGCGCGTTGGTCATTGCCGCGTTCTTCGAAGCGTCGGGCGCGATTCTGGCTGGTGGAGAAGTGGTCAGCACGATCCGCAACGGCATTATTGACCCGGCGCAGATCGCGGATGCGGAAACGTTCGTGTGGGTCATGATGGCAGCCTTGCTGGCTGCGGCATTGTGGCTGAATCTCGCGACCATTTTCGGCGCCCCGGTCTCGACGACACACTCGATTGTCGGCGCAGTGCTGGGTGCCGGTGTGGCGGCGAGCGGCTTCGGCATCGCCAACTGGGACACGGTGGGCAAGATCGTCCTTAGCTGGGTGGTTTCGCCGTTGATGGGCGCACTGATTGCCGCCGGCTTTCTCTATCTGATCAAGCGTTCGATCACCTACAAATCCAATCTGCTCTCCGCGGCGCAGACGATGGTCCCATGGTTGATCGCGGTCATGGCCTTTGCTTTCGGCACGTACATCGTGATCAAGGGGTTGTCGAAGGTCCTCGATCTGGGTTTTGGCGGCGCGGTGGCGTTTGGCACAGTGCTCGCGATCGTGGTGTTCTTCCTGGTGCGCGGACGGATCGTTACGCGTTCGGAAACGATAGAAAACAGCAAGGAAGGGGTGAATCAACTGTTCACTGTGCCTTTGATTTTTGCGGCTGCGTTGCTGTCGTTTGCGCATGGCTCGAACGACGTGGCCAACGCCGTGGCGCCTCTTGCGGCAATTGTTGAGGTGATCTCCAGTGGCGGCGCGGAAATCGCACAGAATGCACCGGTGCCGTTGTGGGTAATGGTCATTGGCGGCGTCGGGCTTGCGGTTGGTTTGGCGCTGTTCGGGCCGAGGCTCATTCGCACGGTCGGTTCCGAAATTACCGAACTTGATCAGATGCGTGCGTACTGCATTGCAATGGCAGCGACGATCACCGTAATTCTTGCCAGTCAGCTGGGCATTCCGGTTTCGACGACGCACGTCGCAGTTGGCGGGGTCTTCGGCGTAGGCTTTTTACGCGAATACCTGAAGAGCAATTACGCGCGCATGATCGACGATATCAAAGAGCATCACCCTGACGGAGATCAGCACGCGATCGAATCGTTTTTGCGGCGCTTCGACGCCGCGTCGGCAAAAAAGAAAGGAAAGATGCTGCGCGTTCTCAAACGCAAGCAGAAAAAACGCTTGGATCCGGCGAATTTTTCCAAGGGGGAGCGCAGAAGGCTGAAGAAGATCTATCGCCAGGAACTGGTGAAGCGTTCTTTGCTCCTGCGCATTGCAGCCGCCTGGATCATCACCGTGCCCGCTTCGGCGGTGATGGCCGCCATGCTGTTTTTCATGATCCGCGGTATGCAGCTTTGACCTTCCTCGAGGCGGAGATGTTTTTCTGCAAACCTTCGCATGCCCTGGTTTGAAATCACGCTCTTCGGCGCTTTGTGCGCGATCGCCTGGTTTTGGGTGGACGCGATCCGGGCACGCGAGGCGGGCATCGATGCGGTGCGCAGCGCTTGCGAGCGCGAGGGTGTGCAACTGCTTGACGACACCGTGGCGATGCGCCGCCTGCGTACAGGGCGAAACGACAGCGGGCATCTTGTGCTTCGGCGCGTCTACGAATTCGAGTATTCAGGCAGCGGTGACGATCGTCGCAAGGGATCGGTGGTTCTGCTGGGCAAGCAAGTGGTGATGATGGATGTTGCGAAGGCCTCGCAACGGACCCTGCAGATTGTCATCGATTAACGGGATAAACCGCCTTTTAGCGCGTGCAGGAATTCGTTGCGCGTTTGCGCGGAATTCTCGAAACTTCCGCTGAACGCTTGAGTGATGACGCGTTCGTCGCCACGTCGGTCTTCTCCCATCAGCAGACACAATTGTTCGGCCTCGATGATGCAGGCCGCGCCGCGCGCGCGGCCGTGTTGCATCAGCGCGTCGGCGATATCGCGCGTGAGCCACTCTTGATAGGTGAAACGGTGGCCCAGCGCATCAACCATGCGTGCGATGCGGCCAAAACCGTGCAGCCGGCCGCCGGGTAGATACGCCACATGGGCGACACCACGAAACGGCACGAGATGATGCGGACAGACCCCATGTACCGCAATGCCGCGGATGACCACCATGTCTTGTCGCGCGTCTTCGAAACCGTCTCCGAGCGCTTCGGCCGG
>Ga0079223_10001418_pt1 | contig 14210 bp, 10 predicted proteins | sample Stecom2011_FD_75072 | JGI IMG/M metagenome (GOLD analysis project Ga0079223, IMG submission 75072) | Agricultural soil microbial communities from Utah to study Nitrogen management - Steer compost 2011 | ecosystem: Environmental > Terrestrial > Soil > Agricultural land | place: USA: Utah... | reverse complement strand
CGTGGGCGCCATGGGGAAATCCGCGCAAGTGCCGCTGCACGCCTGGCTGCCCGACTCCATGGAAGGCCCCACACTCATTTCGGCGCTGATTCACGCCGCCACCATGGTGACGGCCGGCATCTTCATGGTCGCGCGCTTCTCGCCCGTGTTTGAACTGTCTTCCACGGCGCTGTCGCTCATCATCGTCATCGGTGCCATCGGTGCGCTGTTCCTGGGCATCCTGGGCATCATCCAGAACGACATCAAGCGGGTTGTTGCCTACTCCACGCTCTCGCAGCTGGGCTACATGACCGTGGCGCTGGGCGCGTCGGCCTACTCGGCGGCCATCTTCCATCTCATGACCCACGCCTTCTTCAAGGCGCTGCTGTTCCTCGGAGCAGGTTCGGTCATCATCGGCATGCACCACGATCAGGATATCCGCAACATGGGCGGCCTGCGCAAGTACATGCCCATCACCTGGATCACGTTCCTCATCGGCACGCTGGCGCTGGTGGGCACGCCGTTCTTCTCGGGCTTCTACTCCAAGGAACAGATCATCGAGGCGGCCGGAGCGGCCAACGTGTGGGGTTCTGGTTTTGCCTACTTCGCCACGCTCATCGGTGTGTTCGTGACCTCGCTGTACTCCTTCCGGGTGTACTTCCTGGTGTTCCACGGTCCCGAGCGCTTCCGCAATCCGCCGCATCCGGCCGATCATGGCCACGATCATGGTCACGGCGGCGAACCGCACGAGTCGCCCTGGGTGGTCACGCTGCCGCTGGTGGTGCTGGCCGTGCCCTCGGTGCTGGCGGGCATCTTCTTCGCCGAACCGATCCTGTTCGGTGACTTCTTCGACGGCGTCATTGCGGTGCTGCCCGAGCACCCGGCCATGGCCGAGCTGGCCAGCCACTGGCACGGCTGGGTGGCCTACGCGCTGCACGGCTTTGTCACGGTGCCGTTCTGGCTCATGATTGCCGGCTTCGTGGTGGCCTGGTACTGCTACGTGGTGAATCCGGCCCTGCCGCCCAAGATCTACAGCGCGCTGTCCGGCATCAACCGCGTGCTCGAGAACAAGTACTACGCCGACTGGTTCAACGAGCAGGTCATTGCCCGCTTTGCGCGCTGCCTGGGTCACGGCTTCTGGAAGACCGGCGACCGCGGCCTGATTGACGGGCTGGTGGTCAATGGCAGCGCTCGCGTAGTGGGCTGGGTGGCGGCCATAAGCCGTCACCTGCAAACTGGCTTCATCTACCACTACGCCTTTGCAATGATCATCGGGATCATGGCTCTATTAACCTTTTTCGTGCTGACGGTTCACTGATGGCTAGCGATATGGCGTCTTCTACATTTCCATGGTTAACGCTTGCGATTTTCGTGCCGATCGTGGCCGGCCTGCTGGTTCTGCTGGTTGGCCGCGACGACCGGCCCGAGCTCACGCGGGTGTTGTCGCTGGTCGGTGCCGTCATCGGCTTTCTCGTGACCATTCCGCTGTATACGGGTTTCGACCCCTATACGGCCAACATGCAGTTCGTCGAGCTCACGCCCTGGATCTCCAGCTACGCGGTGAACTACCACCTGGGCGTTGACGGCATTTCGCTGTGGTTCGTGCTGCTTACCGCCTTCATCACGATCATCGTGGTGCTGGCCGGGTGGGAAGTGATCACCAGCCGCGTCTCGCAGTACATGGGGGCCTTCCTGATTCTGTCGGGCCTCATGATCGGCGTGTTCGTTGCGCTCGACGCGATGCTGTTCTACGTGTTCTTCGAGGCCACGCTCATCCCCATGTACCTCATCATCGGTGTGTGGGGCGGCCCGAACCGCGGGTATGCGGCGTTCAAGTTCTTCCTGTACACGCTGCTGGGCTCGCTGCTCATGCTGGTGGCCTTCATCTACCTGTGGCACGTGTCGGGTGGCTCCTTCGATATCCTCACCTGGCACAAGACTGCGCTGGGCTACACGCCGCAGATCCTCATCTTCCTGGCGCTGCTGGCAGCGTTTGCCGTGAAGGTGCCGATGTGGCCGGTACACACGTGGTTGCCCGACGCGCACGTCGAGGCGCCCACGGGCGGTTCGGTGGTGCTGGCGGCCATCATGCTGAAACTGGGGGCCTATGGTTTCCTGCGCTTCTCGCTGCCCATCGTGCCCGACGCCTCGCACAGCCTGTCGGGCCTGATGATCACGCTGTCGCTCATCGCCGTCATCTACATCGGGCTGGTGGCCATCGTTCAGAAGGACATGAAGAAGCTGGTCGCCTATTCGTCCGTGGCACACATGGGCTTCGTCACGCTCGGTTTCTTCCTCTTCAACACCGGCGGCCTCGAAGGCGGTATCGTCCAGATGATCTCGCACGGCTTCGTGTCGGGCGCCATGTTCCTGTGCATCGGCGTGCTGTACGACCGCCTGCACAGCCGCGAAATCGCCGACTACGGCGGCGTGGTCAATGTCATGCCGCGCTTCGTCACCTTTTTCGTGCTGTTCTCGATGGCCAACGCGGGCCTGCCCGCCACCAGTGGCTTCGTCGGCGAATTCATGGTGATCATTGCGTCGGTCGAGTACAACTTCTGGATCGGCCTGCTGGCGGCGACCTCGCTCATCCTGGGCGCCTCCTACTCGCTGTGGATGCTCAAGCGCGTGGCTTACGGTGAGATCACGAACGACAAGGTCCGCTCGATGAGCGACCTGAACAGCCGTGAGTTCTTCATTCTTGGGATCCTGGCGATTGCCGTGCTCTACATGGGCATTTATCCCAAGCCTTTCACGGATGTCATGCACGTGTCGGTGGACGCCCTGCTGCAGCACATCGCCATCTCGAAACTGTAAGCCCCGATGACCATGCAAAACTCTTTTGACTTCGCTTTGGCTGCGCCCGAGATCCTGCTGTTGATCATGGCGTGCGCGGTCCTACTGATCGATGCTTTCGGCAAGTCGCAGACGCGGCATGTCACCTTTCTGGTAAGTCTGGGCACGCTCGCCGGCCTTACGGTGGTTTCGCTGCTGCAGTGGAACTCGGGCATCACGGGCACCAGCTTCGGCGGCCTGTACGTGGTCGATTCGCTCGCCCACTTCCTGAAGGTGCTGTCGTATCTGGCGGTTATCGCCACCCTGGTGTATGGCCGCGGCTACAACGAGGCGCGCGACATGACCCGCAACGGCGGCGAGGTCTATTCGCTCACGCTGTTTGCGCTCATGGGTCAGATGGTGATGATCTCGGCCGGCAGCCTGCTTACCGTGTATCTGGGCCTCGAGCTCATGTCGTTCGCGCTGTACGCGCTGGTTGCGGTGCGTCGCGATCACCTGCCCTCCAGCGAGGCGGCCATGAAGTACTTCGTCCTGGGCTCCATGGCCTCGGGCGTGCTGCTGTACGGCATGTCGATGATCTACGGTGCCACGGGTTCGCTCGATCTGGCGCGTGTGGCCGAAGTCATCGCCGCCGGGGACGCCGAGCGCCTGCCGCTGGTGTTCGGCGTGGTGTTCATCGTCACGGGTCTGGGCTTCAAGCTGGCCTCGGCACCGTTCCATATGTGGACACCCGACGTCTACCAGGGTGCTCCCACCTCGGTCACGCTCATCATCGCTGCCGCGCCCAAGCTGGCGGCGCTGGCCATCACGCTGCGCCTGCTCATCGACGGCCTGCACGGCATTGCCGTCGACTGGCAGCCCATGCTGCTGCTCATGGCCGTGCTGTCGCTGCTGGTGGGTAACCTCACGGCCATCGTGCAGACCAACTTCAAGCGCATGCTGGCATTCTCCACCATCTCGCACATGGGCTTCGTCTTCCTGGGCCTGCTTTCGGGCGTGGTCGACGGCAACAGCCAGGCGGCCGACATGGCCTATGGCGCGGCGCTGTTCTACATGGTGATCTACGTGTTGACCACGCTGGTCACCTTCGGCCTGATCATGTTGCTGAGCCACCGCGGCTTCGAATGCGAAAATATCGCCGACCTCAAGGGTCTGAACCGCCGCAGCCCGCTCATGGCGGCCATGCTGCTGCTGGCCATGTTCTCGCTTACCGGCATTCCGCCCATGGCCGGCTTCTATGCCAAGCTTGCAGTGCTGCAGTCGCTGATTGGCGCGGGTTACGTGTGGCTGGCGGTGTTTGCCGTGATCATGTCGCTGATCGGTGCCTTCTACTATCTGCGAGTGGTCAAGGTGGCGTACTTCGACGAACCCGAAGGCGAAGCCGGGCCCATCGAAAACGGTCTGGTCACCAACGGTCTCATGACCATCAATGGCGTGCTGGTGCTGCTGCTGGGCATTCTGCCCGGTGGCCTGATGGCGCTGTGCGTCAGCGTGATTCGTCAGTCGCTGCAGTTCTGAGTGCATTGAATGAGTCAAACGTTCGCTGTCTGGCTGTTGATCGGCCTGTCGCTGGTCACGGCCAACATGCCGTTCCTGGTTGAACGCCCGTTTCTGGCGCTGCCCTGGCGCCAGAAGGGCGAGGCCGAACGGCCCGCCTGGCTGAGCTGGGTGTCAGCCGTGGTGTTTTTCGGACTGCTCGTCGGCCTGGGCTATGCCACCCTGACGCTCATCGGCCAGGGTCTGTTTGCAGCAGCCGATACCGCTTCGGTGCTGCGCTTCCTGCTCATTCTGTTCGCGCTGGTGGCCGTTGCGGCCCTGGTGCTGGCGTATCCCGGCTGGCGCAACCGTGGCCGGGTCGTGCAGAAGTCGTTCTTCGAACGGCTGCTTGAACTGCTGGTTTTTTACGGCCTGGTGGGGGTATTGGGATTCGCGCTCGAAGCCAACCTGGGCAACCGCTTCGCGCAGGGCTGGGAATTCTACGCCATCACGTTCAGCCTGTTTCTGGTATTGGGGTACCCCGGCTTCGTATGGCGGTATCTCATGAAGCGGCGCAAGGGCCGCGCCTGAGGCCACACACGCATGTCTCACCTGATTCTTCAATCGCCCAGCCTCACGCCCGCACACATTGAACAGATCGCCGCCATCGTGTCGGCCTCGGGCGTTCAGGAATTGGGCCGCACGGCCGTGCGACTGCTCGACGCCGACGAGTCTGAAAAGGCGGCCGTGGCCGCCCAGTGCGAGGCGTACCGCATGGATTACGCCTTCCTGCCGCAGATCGATCTGCTGCGCGAATGCCGCATTCTGGCGATGGATATGGATTCCACGCTGGTCAGCATCGAGTGCATCGATGAGATCGCCGATGCCGTGGGACGCAAGGCCGAGGTGGCGGCCATTACCGAAGCGGCGATGCGCGGCGAGATTGCCGACTTCGCAGAAAGCCTGCGACGTCGCGTGGCGTTGCTCGAAGGCGTACCGGAGACGGCCCTGCTTGAAGTTTACGAGCAGCGTCTGCGCCTGAACCCCGGTGCCGAGCAGCTGATCGCCACGGTCAAGCGCCACGGCCTCAAGACACTGCTCGTGTCGGGCGGGTTCACCTTTTTCACCGAACGTCTGCGCGACCGGCTGGGGCTGGATGCCTGCCATGCCAACGTGCTCGAGGTGCAGAACGGAACGCTCACCGGCCGTGTGCTGGGCGAGATCGTCGACGCCCGGGGCAAGGCGGCCCGTCTGGCCGATCTGGCCAACGAGCTGGGCGCACGACGCGAACAGATCATTGCCGTGGGCGATGGCGCCAACGATCTCGAGATGATGGCGCTCGCGCACTATTCGGTGGCGTATCGGGCCAAACCCGTGGTGCGCGAAAAGGCGGCCTTCGCCCTGAACTACAGCGCGCTCGACGCCATATTGAACTGGTTCCGGCTCAGCCACTGATCTGAGCGGCCGGTGGTGCCTTCACGCCGGTTGGGGTGCAGCCGTGCACATTCGGTTGCGCCACCGGGATATCGTCCGGCGCCGCCATGCACGGCCACGCCACGCACGGCCCCGCATCCTCGGCCTCGCATCCTCGGCCAGCGCTGCCGATCGGAGTACCGGCTTGGGCGCCTTTGCGAGCGCCTTATTTGAGCGCCCGCAGCAGTTCGCGCAGGGCGTCGATGCGCGCCTTGAGTGCGAGTCCTTCCTTGAATTCCAGGCGCAGCTTGTCCTGACCCGAAAGTCGCACGTCGCGGCGCTTCTGCACCAGTTCGATGATGCGCAGCGGGTCAACCTGCGGCTTGGCAGAAAACTGAATGACGGCATGGCTTTCCGATGCGTCGATCTTGATGACGCCCAGGGGTTCGGCCAGCAACCTGAGCCGATGCGTGGCCAGGAGGTTGCCCGCTGCATCGGGCAGGCGGCCGTAGCGATCGATCAGCTCTTCCTGGATCTGGATCAGCCGGTCTTCATCGTGGGCGTGTGACAGCTTCTTGTAAAAGCTCAGGCGTGCGTGAATGTCCGGGCAGTAGTCGGAAGGCAACAGCGCCGAGGCGTGCAGATTGACTTCGCATTGCGCGTCGAAGGGCGATTCCAGGTCGGGCTCTTCGCCCGCCTTGAGCGCCCGTACGGCCGCGGTGAGCATGTCGTTGTACATCGAGAAGCCCACTTCCTGAATGTTGCCCGACTGCGATTCACCCAGCACCTCGCCGGTACCTCGAATCTCCAGATCGTGCATGGCCAGGAAGAAGCCCGAGCCCAGTTCCTCCATGGCCTGAATGGCTTCCAGGCGCTTCTTGGCATTGGACGTAATGGCGTCCTCAGGCGGGGTGAGCAGGTAGGCGTACGCCTGATGATGCGAGCGCCCGACGCGCCCGCGCAGCTGGTGCAACTGCGCCAGGCCAAGCCGGTCGGCGCGGTGAATGACGATGGTGTTTGCAGTGGGTACGTCGATGCCCGTTTCAATGATGGTGGTGCATAGCAGCACGTTGTAGCGCTGCTGGTAGAACCCTTTCATCACCTCTTCGAGCTCGCGTTCGGGCATCTGGCCATGCGCCACGGCGATGCGCGCTTCGGGCACCAGTTCTTCGAGCATGGCGCGCCGGTTGTGTATGGTTTCGACCTCGTTATGCAGGAAATACGCCTGGCCGCCCCGCTTGAGTTCGCGCAGCAGGGCTTCGCGTATGGTGCTCTTGTCTTCGCGACGCACGAATGTTTTGATCGCGAGCCGTTTCTGCGGCGCGGTGGCGATCACCGAAAAATCGCGGATGCCTTCCAGCGACATGCCCAGCGTGCGCGGAATTGGCGTGGCGGTAAGCGTCAGCACATCCACTTCGGCCCGCAGTTTCTTCAGGGCCTCTTTCTGGCGTACCCCGAAGCGGTGTTCTTCGTCGATGATGACTAGCCCCAATTTTTTGAAGCGCACATCGCGCGACAGAATCTTGTGCGTGCCGATCACGATATCGACGCTGCCGCGGGCAATGCCCTCCAGCGCCGCTGCGGTTTCCTTGGATGAGCGAAAGCGCGACAGTTCGGCAATGCGTACCGGCCAGTCGGCAAAGCGGTCGGCGAAGGTCTGCGCGTGCTGTTCGGCCAGCAGGGTGGTGGGGCACAGCAGGGCGACCTGCAGGCCGTTCGCCACGGCAAGGAACGCAGCACGCAGGGCGACCTCGGTCTTGCCGAAGCCCACGTCGCCGCACACCAGGCGGTCCATGGGGCGGCCCGAGGTCATGTCTTCGATCACCGCCTGAATTGCGGCGGCCTGGTCGGGCGTTTCCTCGAAGCCGAAGCCTTCGGCAAAGGCTTCGTAGTCGTTCAGCGGCAGCTTGAAGCGGTACCCCTCGCGGGCGGCGCGCTGGGCATACAGTGCCAGCAGCTCGGCGGCGGCGTCACGCACCTGCTTCGCGGCCTTACGGCGCGCCTTGTCCCATTGCCCGGAACCCAGCTGGTGCAACGGTGCGTTCTCGGGGTCGGCGCCGCTGTAGCGCGAGATCTGATGCAGCTGCGCTACCGGAACGTACAGCGTGCTGCCGCCTGCGTACTCCAGATGCAGGAACTCCATGGCGCCTTCGCCCAGATCCATTTCCTTGAGCCCCACGTAGCGGCCAATGCCGTGCTGGGCATGCACCACCGGGTCGCCCTCGCGCAGCTCGGACAGGTCGCGCACCATGGCTTCGACGTCGGTGCTGCTTTGCTGTGCACGGCGCCCGCGTCGCGGGCTGCGCGCCTGTGCGGGGTAAAGATCATTTTCGGTAAGCAGCAGCGTGCCGTCGGCCGCGATGCCGAAACCGGCGGCAAGCGGGGCCACCAGCAAGGCAAACGGCGTGTCGCTTTCGAAGAAGGCGGCAAGCGACTCGATGCGGGTGTCGGCCTGAATGCCGAACTCACGCAGCATCTGGTCGAGCGTTTCGCGGCGCCCAGCGGAATCGGCGCACAGCGCAATGCGCCCCGAGTGCGTGTCGAGTTGACGGCGCAGCGCGGCCACCGGGTCGTCGGCACGCCGCGCAATGGCCACGTCGGGCACCTGCAGGAATTCGGGTGCAGCCTGCCCGTTGCCCAACGCCAGGCGCGCAAACTGTTTGAGGCGTCCGAACCATTCCTCGTCCTCAAGAAAGAGGTCGGCGGGCGGCAGCACGGGTCGCTCGCGGTCGCTCTTGAGGAACTGGTAGCGGCCCCGGGTGTCCTGCGTGAAGCTGCGAATGGCGGCGGCCGGGTCACCCAGCGTGACGGTGATTGCGTTCTCGGGAAGGTAGTCGAACAGGGTCGCTGTCGCTTCGAAGAAGAGCGGCAGGTAGTATTCGACCCCGGCAAAGGCGATGCCGTTGCCGATATCCTTGTAGGGCAGGGCGCGCGAGGGGTCACCTTCGAAGACTTCCCGGAAGCGGGCCCTGAAGCGGTTGCGTGCGGCCTCGTCCATGGGGAATTCGCGCCCCGGCAGCAGCTCGATTTCCTTCACGGGGTACAGGCTGCGCTGCGTGTCGACGTCGAAGCTGCGTATGGATTCGATCTCGTCATCGAAGAGATCGATGCGGTAGGGCAGCACCGAACCCATGGGAAAGAGATCGATCAGTCCACCGCGAATGCTGAATTCGCCGGGGGCCGTGACCTGCGTGACGTGACTGTAGTTCGCCAGCATGAGCTGCTGACGCAGCGCCGCTTCGTCGAGCGCGTCGCCCTGCCGAAACGAGAACGTGTACGCCGCGAGAAATTCGGGGGGCGCCAGTCGGTATAGCGAGGTGGTGACCGGCGCCATCAGAATATCGACCCCGTCTTGCATGAGCGCATGCAGCGTGCGCAGGCGCTCCGAGACCAGATCCTGGTGGGGCGAGAACCCGTCGTAGGGCAGGGTTTCCCAATCGGGCATCTGGCGTACGCGCAGTTCGGGCGCGAACAGCGGAATTTCGTCGGTCAGCCGCTGCGAGGTGAGCGGTTCGGCACACAGTACCACCACGGTACGGCCGGCTTCGCGCGCAAGCTGTGCAAGCAGAAAGGCATCGCCGGAGCCGGGCGGCAGGGGCTGGGCGTGACGTTGCCCGGGGCGTAAGGCGGAAAGGATCGGGGAAACGGAGGCTAGGGGGGGCACGGAGACGGAAACGAAGGCCATTGAGCGATCATTATAAAATGCCCGGGCCATGTCATTCAGCGAACCTCGAATCTTCGCGATCGTGCCGGCGGGCGGCGTAGGTGCCCGTGCCGGCACCGGTCAGCCCAAGCAGTATCGCCTCTTGTGTGGTCAGCCCATGCTGCGCCTGGCGGTGTGCGCACTGCTTGCCGATGCGCGCATCCGACAGGTGCGGGTGGCGGTCGCAGCCGACGACCCCCACGCCGAGGGCGCCTTGCGCGACCTGCCACGCACGACCTGCAGGCCATGTGGCGGGCCGACCCGCGCGCATACGGTACTGGGTGCGCTGCACGATGCGCTGAACGACTGCGATGGGGCCCTGTTGCCCACCGACTGGGTGCTGGTGCATGACGCCGCGCGCCCCGGGCTGCCGGCCGATGCGCTGGCGCGGCTGATCGATGCCTGCCTGCGGCACGATCTGGGTGGCCTTCTGGCCGAGCCCGTGGCCGATACGGTCAAGCGTGCAACCCTTCAGCAGCACGCGGGCGAGCCCGTGCGGGTGATGCAGTCGGTGAGCCGCGAGGCGTTATGGCTGGCGCAGACCCCGCAGATGTTCCGTGCGGGTGCATTGCTGGCTGCGCTCGAAGCTGCGCTGGCGGATGACTCCGCTGCGATTACCGACGAAGCGTCGGCGATGGAGCGCGCCGGTCACCAACCCCTCCTGGTGGCCGGGTCGTTGCTCAACCGGAAGGTGACGTGGCCGGAAGATTTCGACATCATGGAACGGCTTCTGGGCCCGCGTGCCTGAGGCTGCCCCACATCTACAGGAAAACAGACATGAATCTGCGAGTCGGCCAGGGTTTTGACGTGCACGCGCTGGTGGAAGGCCGCGACCTGATCATTGGCGGCGTGCACATTCCCCACACGCATGGCCTGCAGGGGCATTCCGATGCCGACGTGCTGCTGCACGCCGTGACCGACGCGGTGCTGGGTGCGGCCGGGCTGGGCGATATTGGCCGGCACTTTCCCGACACCGACCCGCGTTATGCCGGCGCCGACAGCCGCGTGTTGCTGCGGGCCGCCATGCAGAAAGTGGTGCAGGCCGGCTGGCGCGTGGTGAACGTGGATGCCACGGTGCATGCCCAGGCACCCAAGATCGGGCCACACGCCCCGGCCATGGTGGCCAATATCGCTGCCGATCTCGGGGTGCAGGCCACGGCGGTGAACGTCAAGGCCAAGACCAACGAGGGCCTGGGCTACCTGGGCCGCAAGGAAGGCATTGCCGCGACCGTGGTGGTGCTGCTGGCAGCCGGCTAGGGCCGTGTGCAGCGTGCTGTAGCTACAGCGTATCGCCGCCCACGCGGCGGTTGCACGGGCACGGTTCTTCGGTCTGCAGGGCATCCAGAATACGCAGAATCTCTTCGGGGTTGCGCCCCACGTTCACGTTGTTTACCGAGACGTGCTGGATCACGTTGTCGGGATCGACGATGAATGTCGCGCGGTGCGCCACACCTTCGCTGCGGTCGCGTACGCCCAGCTGATCGATCAGTGAGCCGGTGAGATCGCTGAACTGGTAGTGCCCCAGCTTGTCGAGCTCGGCCTGCTCGCGTCGCCAGGCAAGTTTTACATACTCGTTGTCGACGGAGCCACCCATGAGTATCGCGTCGCGTTGCGAGAACTCGGGCGCGAGATTGTTGAACCCCACGATCTCGGTGGGGCAGATGAAGGTGAAATCCTTCGGATAGAAGTAGAGGACCTTCCATTTGCCCGGGAATGAGCTTTCGGTAATGTCTTCGAAGGCCGATACCCCGTTTTCTTCGTGCTCGTTGAACCCGGGCTTCACGCCCGTGACTTTGAACGGTTCCAGTTTGTCGCCTATCGTCTTCATGGGTGCTCCTTGAGATGATGCCCGGCGCGTATGCGGCATCGTTTCAGGAATTCTATGTGAAACGCACCGGATCAGGTGTTGGTATCAACCTGGTAACCGCGCGGGCGGTATTTGGGTATTTCGATGCGGGCAATCAGCCCGCCCGGGGGCTGCGAAATCAGCTCGAGCTGGCCGCCCACCTGCCCGAGCAGGCGTTCCACGATGGCCAGCCCCAGGCCCGCACCGCTGACCCCCGTGCGGGCCGATTCTCCGCGCGAAAAGGGGCGCAGCAGGCGCTGGATGTCGTTGCTGGCAATGCCGCGGCCGTGGTCGCGCACCTCGATCGAAACGATATTGCCCCGCTGCACGGCCGACAGTTCGATGTGGGCGCGGTCATCGTCGGGGTTGCGGCCGTAGCGTCGTGCGTTCTCGATGAGATTGCCCACGATGCGCTTGAGGTCGTGGGCGTTGATGCGCGCGAAGAGATTGGGTTCGATGGAGGCCGTGAGCTGGCCGCCCAGCGACTCGGTGTGACTGCGTTCGCGCTCGTACAGTTCGCGCAGCGCCGAGGAAACGTCGATTCCTTGCTCTGGAATCTGGCCGGCAGGGCGTGCGTACTCCATGAGCTGGTCGATGGAGTGATCGATTTGCGCGAGGTCTTCGTCGATGGCCGCGCGGGTTTCGTCGCTGACGTTGCTCATTTCGATTTCGAGCCGCATGCGTGCCAGCGGCGTGCGCAGGTCGTGCGAGATGCCGGCCAGCATGATTTCGCGATCGGCCTCGGCCTGCCGGATATCGCGCGCCATTCGGTTGAAGGCTATGTTCATGTCGCGGATCTCGGCCGGGCCTTTTTCGGGCAGGGGCGAGGGCGTTTCACCGCGCGCCAGCTGTTGGGCCACCTTCGCCAGCTGCGCCAGAGGCCGGTTCACGAAGCGCACGCTGACTGCGGCGCCGATCAGCGCGAGCAGCAGTGCGGTGGCGCCCCACCCCAGCCATTCGATGCCGGCCGTGAGTGCGAGTTGTTCGCGCTCGAAGACGAGCCAGTACTGGTCTTCGTTCAGTTCGAAGCTGACCCACACGCCCGGGGTCTGGTTCACGCTCCACATGACCTGGGTCTGCGCACCGAGCTTGTCTTTGATTTCGGCGGCGACGTGATTCCAGTAGTTGGAATTCGGCAGTTCTTCCAGGACGTCGGATTCTTCGCGTGGCTGGACGCGCAGGCTTTCCTTGGTGGCCAGATCGAGCAGCAGGGCCGGCCGGACGCTGGTGGGCGCGTACACGAGCGCCGACCGGGTGATGCTGACTGCGGTGGTGACCCGTTGGGCCATCTGCATGGCGCGCGGGCCTTCTTCCATGCTGAAGAACACCTGCAGCCACGCGCCCAGGCTCACCATCATGAGGGTGGCAAGCAGCAGGAACGAACGGCTGAACAGGCCGAGCCGGAAACGCGGGGCAGAAACCGGGCCCCGCTGCTTGGTGGAAGAAGACATGGCCGTATGAAATTAGCGGACCATGTACCCGTACAAACTACTGACCGCCGTCGGGCACGAACACATACCCCAGCCCCCATACCGTTTGAATGAACACCGGCTTGGAGGGATTGGGCTCGATAAGCTTGCGCAGACGCGAAATCTGGACATCGAGGCTGCGGTCGAAGGCTTCGTACTCGCGGCCCCGTGCAAGTTCCATGAGCTTGTCGCGCGACAGCGGGATCTTGGGGTGGCGGGCGAACACTTTCAGAACGGAGAACTCGCCCGTGGTGATGGGGACGGGTTCGTTGTTCTTGGTGAGCGTACGGGTGGAAAGGTTCAGTACGTAAGGACCGAACTCGATGGATTCGTTTTCCTGGCTGGGGGCGCCGGGATGTTCTTCGGTACCCCTGCGGCGCAGGATGGCGTTGACACGGGCGAGCAGTTCGCGCGGATTGAAGGGCTTGGACAGGTAGTCGTCGGCCCCCATTTCCAGACCCACGATGCGGTCGATTTCTTCGGCCTTGGCCGTGAGTATGATGATGGGCGTGTTGTCGTGCCCGCCACGCAGGCGCCTGCAGATCGACAGACCGTCTTCGCCCGGCAGCATCAGGTCAAGCACCAGCAGGTCGAAGTGTTCACGCTGCCAGAGCTTGCCCATTTCCTTCGCGTCTTCTGCCACGAAGACATTGAACCCCTGCTCGGACAAATACCGGCGCAGGAGATCACGCAAGCGGGGATCGTCGTCGACGATCAGGATTTTGCGGGAAAGGGAGGGGTTCTGTGTGTTCATGGACGAAAATGTAACAGGGTCGGAAGACGCCGTGAAGTCGCCGTAGCAACATATTACATATTATGCATTCGGTAGAAAACGGCCAGATGTACGTAGCCCGATGGCCCATCCGCGGGGGGCCGTACGGCCTATCGGGACATCGCCGGATGGCCCGGAAAGATTCACGTAAAATCAGCGCCATGACCCTCCACCTTCTTGCCCTGGAAACGTCCGGCAGCGTCTGCGGCGTTGCCTTGATCTCGCGCCACGCCGACGGCCGCCTGACCGTCTCGCGGCTCGAGCACGATGCGGTCGGCGAGCACGCCGAACGCCTGCTGCCCATGGCCGATCAGCTGCTGAGCGAGCGAGGGCTCGGCCGGCGCGCGCTGTCGGCGGTTGCGTTCGGGCAGGGCCCGGGCGGCTTCACCGGCCTGCGCGTGGCCTGCGGCGTCGCGCAGGGCATTGCCTTTGCGCTGCAGATCCCCGTCGTGCCGGTGGTCAGCCTCATGGCCGTGGCGCAGCGCGATCGCGATATCGCGCCTCAGGAAGAGGCCGGTTCGATCAGGGTCGTGGCGCACGATGCGCGCATGAACGAGCTTTATCTGGCGGCGTACGCCCCGCAGGGTGAAGGCTGGTCCACGGTGCAGGCTCCCATACTGCTTGCCGCCGCCGATCTGCCGGCCTGGTTGCAGCAGGCGGGCGGGCCCATGCGCGAAGTTCATGGTGCATACGCGCTGCGCCTGGTCGGTGACGGCGTGCACCTGTGCCCCGGCTGGCAGAGCCTGGAAGCACCGG
>Ga0079223_10001416_pt1 | contig 14216 bp, 13 predicted proteins | sample Stecom2011_FD_75072 | JGI IMG/M metagenome (GOLD analysis project Ga0079223, IMG submission 75072) | Agricultural soil microbial communities from Utah to study Nitrogen management - Steer compost 2011 | ecosystem: Environmental > Terrestrial > Soil > Agricultural land | place: USA: Utah... | reverse complement strand
TAAATACTCTTTCCCATTGGACATGTGTCGCAGAGAAAGGTAATACCTGTCGTTTCCTATTGATATACTCTCTGTAAACATATTGTTAGTCGATAAATAATCGCTGGTTAAATCAACCCTGCCTATACCAAAGGAAAAATCCAGATAGTATTCAGGGTTTTTTAATTGTTTCGTCCAGCCGATTTCTCCGAAAATGAAGGAGGTCCGCACATCATGCACATCGCTGAGGGAACCCCAGAAGATGTGTATGAATTTATTCTCCCTTTTTCTCATATAACCCAATTCTAGAACACTAAGTGGATCAAACTTTGTTTCATGAAGTGTATTTAATTTACACCCAATAATTGAACCGACCTCAAATGTAAAATACTCTTCACTCTCGGGACTTTCGGGACTTTCGGCACTCTCAGCACAAGCAGGTTCAAACAGAAAAAAAACTATAGTGATCAGAAAAAAGACTAATAAAGATCTATTCTTCAACTTCTACTCTCCTCTTTACCTAAGACCTGCTTTGGGTAACCCCGCTACTGATTAGCGGTTTCCACAAACCCTACCAATCAAATCAAAAATAATACGAGCGGTAATTCCCCAGATTAGTCCCTCTTTTGTCTGATAGACCAGTACCTTATGTTTAAATCTTCCCCAGGGTTTTTTGTACTTCGCCGGCAGCCCAAGTTCTTCCGCGGGTAAAAGTATAGTCTCCTTCCCTGTTTCAGAACTAATGTAGGAGGGATGAAGTTTAACCAAAACCCGATACTCAATAGGTTTTGTCTGCTCAAAAAAAGAAACAGGCACGGTAAAAGCCCTCTCTACCTCCTGTGGGTTTATCTTCATCTCACTAGAGCCAACCCCGGTCACACCTACGAATACATCCACGGTTATCCCCATATAAGCCAAAACCGTATCCAATCTCCCAATAAGTTTGATCTGCTCAGCCCTAATCCCTAATTCCTCTTCTGTTTCTCGAAGGGCGGTCATCTCTAGAGTATCATCTTTCTCCGGTTCATGCATGCCCCCAGGCAAACAGATCTCTCCGCCCTGCCGAATCCCTTTACACCTTTTTTCAAAAACAATATGATACTCATCATCAATTAGGGTCAGAAGAACCAACACCACTGAGTTGTAGTACTCTTTTTTCCCGCTAATACCGGGAAACGTCGGTAAATTACCTTTCAGGATTGTTAAATCATCTTTTTTCACATTTACCTGCTCCCACCATATTAGTGCCTCAATTGCATTATTCTTCAGTCCATTTGCGTCTTAGGTTCACTTCAGGACTAAAAATTTAACTACACCGTGCTGGTCCCAATCACTATGACAAAATCATCTCATGTTCTTTATTATATTACCCAAACAAAGTCCCTTTCGGTAAACTCCGGCCTTTCAAAACTGCTTCTTCTCATAATATTCCTTCCTAATAAGAATTTACCTTCAATTATGGGAGTAAAACTATACAAAATTTTAGTGACTAACCTTTACTTCGCGATCTACCAAGCAATCTACAAAAAAGAAGCGGTTTTTATACCGCTTCTCACTTTATATTGCTAAATGGATAACCACAAATATATTATTATATTATAGACCCGATTAAGCCCTTGCATTCACAAATAACCCGGACAGCTGCCAAACAAGGTCAACAAACTCCTTTGGCTTTTCGAACGGAATCTCCTGGATTACTTTTTTGTTTGCTGTATGTATCAACTTAATCATGCCGTGCTTTCCTTCTTTTATTTCATAAATTAATTTTACCGGGTAAACTTGGAGGAGACTATTGACCCGCTCAATCATCTCTATCGCCTGGTCTTCCCCGATCTTTAACCCCTTTTGTACCCGTCTGCTTTGAGTGCTATTTTCTTTTTCCACCTCTTGTTCAACTAGTCTTATCTGCCTTGTAATAAGTTCTACCTTTTGTAGAGGATATTGTTTTTCGTAAAACTGATTATACAGATTATATTCTGTCCCCAACGTTACCATCTTACTTCCTCCCTGTTGCTTGTCATGATTTAATCCAGTAAGCATAGATGACTAATCTTCTCTTCAGCTCATCAACGTTTAGGCTTCATAAGTCCCCCCAGTTTCTCTACGATTATATCATCCTTAGTGACCTATAAGTCTTAAGGCAACCTAAGGAAATCATTAATTTGTCTTTAGACTAGTTTCGACAAAACCAAGGCGCAAGACGGTTGTTTTATGGCATTATTATCTAAAATACGTACTCCATGGTGCAACTATTTCAATGTAGGAATGCTTCACAGACAAAGCCCTTCTTCAGGCTAATATTTTTCATATAAATAGTCGCCGGATTAATTGCTTCCTTATTTTCTTTGGTTTATAATATTAAATATCGAAGCGCCTGTCCTAAATCATATTCTCAGGAATTAATTAGAAATTTTATATGTACAAGGGATATATTATGAAACTCAATAAAGCATGGATTACGTTTACATTTACGTTTACGCTCTTAATCCTTTTTACGATTCCACTACCTACATACGCCTCTGTTACACCACAGCCCACTGCAATTGACGGTGTTCTAAACCTAACAGACTGGAATTGGCGACAAAACGGCGTGCTTCCCTTAAAGGGGGAATGGGAGTTTTATTGGCATGCCCTTTACACTCCGGAGGACTTTAGGACAGAAAAGCCCATGACCGGAAAGGAACTGATCTTCCTCCCCAGAGCCTGGAACAAATATATGCTCGGCCAGAAAAAAAATAGGGGGCAAGGGGTTCGCCACCTATCGCCTTCTAATCTATGATCACGGAGGAGAAATCCTTGGGATTAGGATCCCCCGGATTTTTACGTCTTATCGACTCTGGGCAGACGGTCAATTGCTGGCCTCTGCTGGCCAAGTAGCCACTGAGTCAAGAGAGATGATCCCCCAATACCTGCCCCAGTTAAAATACTTTCAACCCAAGAACAACCCCATGGAGTTAATCATAGAGGTTGCCAATTTTCGTCACCGCAGTGGCGGAATTCTGGAGATTCCCCAGATCGGTCTCGCCTCTCAGATCAATGAAATCCAAGTTCGAAACCTCGCGCTTGAACTTTTTTTATTCGGCAGCTTATTTGTAATCGGCTGTTATCACCTGGCGCTCTTTATTTTCAGAACAAAAGACCGGTCCACTCTCTACTTTGGTATATACTCATTATTAATCAGCGCCCGAACTTTATTGGTGGGTGAAATTTTTTAATACATATATTTCCAGACTTCAGTTAGGAGATTGCACATAAAATACAGACCTCAGCCTATTATCTAGGGACACCGCTGGTAGTTTTATTCCTGAATGCAACCTTCCCATGGGACACTTCTAGAAAAATAAACCTCTTTATTCAAAGCTGTGGGTTTGGCGCCGGTCTCTTGGTTTTGTTCACCCCCGCCCGCGTATTCACGTACATCAACCCTTTCTATCAAGTATTCTCCCTCTTCGTCATTATGTATATCATTTATATAACTGTTTTAGCCTGCTGTAAAAAGAGAGAAGGATGCTACCTGGTTGGTCTGGGTCTCCTTACCTTGATTGTTTTTGCCATCAACGACATTATCTTTCTCAGTGTCATCCTGGCAGATTCCAATAATCATTTTTTACGCAAGATTGTGACCAGAGGAGACCTTTCTTCCTGGGGATTGTTAATCTTCGTCTTTACCCAATCCATCGTACTGGCCAGGAAATTCTCGAGAAGCTTTTCGCAGGTGGAATCGTTAACAGAACGACTGCAAGAAATAAATATCAACCTGGAGGGAGAAGTCAGAGCAAGAACACGGGCTTTAGAGACATCGAAGGAAGAGTTAAAAGAGGCCTATCATACCGTTTCCAGATCACAAAAATCCCTTCAGGACTTACTGCAAAATATATCTCATGATCTCCGTACGCCATTAACCGCGGTCAAGGGTTATATCGATCTAATCATCGACGGAATAGTCAAGGAACCACTCCAGAAAGAAAAATACCTGAGCAGAGCAAAAGATCAGGTCAACCACATAAATCAGATGGTACAGGAATTATTTGAATTATCACAACTACAATCCAGACAAATAAAACTCAATTTTACCCCAATAACAATTAAGAATTTTATTGGAGTAAATTCCGAAAAATACTCACTCGATCTATTAAATAAGCAGGATAGAATTAATTTCAAGGTGAACTACCCCTCTGGGTGGCTCGACCATACCCAGGAACTAAGTAATTTCCTCGTCTCGGTCGACCCAGAAAAAATTGATCGCGTGCTGACCAACCTTTTGAGCAATGCCCTTAAATACACTAACGACGGCGATGGGATCGAACTAAGCTTCCTCCTGTTCAAAGATAGAAAGCAGCTTTTGGTGAAAGTATCCGATACGGGAATTGGTATATCTCCTCAAGACCTCCCATATGTCTTCGACCGCTTTTATATGGTTTCAACGGCTCAAAAAACTACTAAGAGCAGCAGCGGCTTAGGCCTAACTATTGTGAAAGAAATCATCGAGTGTCATAACGGCCAAATCTGGGTTGAAAGCGAACTCGGTCAAGGCAGCCAATTCTGCTTCACTTTGCCCTTTTACAATACTAATGAATTTGACCCGGCTCCAACTAAATCTTGAAGGGATGAATGAAAATGGCGGGGGAAACCATATTAATTGTTGATGATAGCGCGGAAATCCGAGAAATTATTACAATGTACTTGGAAAATGAGGGATATAATGTAATTACAGCTATGGACGGAAGTCAAGCTCTGGACATTGCTTTCTCACTTAACCCCGATCTAATAATCCTCGACATGATGCTTCCCGACCTGGACGGAATAGAGGTTTGTCAGGAATTACGTAAGAACCTCTCCACCCCGATCATCTTCCTGAGTTGTAAATCTACGCCCAATGATAAGTCCTTCGGTCTAATTGCCGGGGGTGACGATTATATGAGCAAACCCTTTGAAGCTATTGAATTGTTGGCACGGATAAAAGCCCAGCTGCGAAGAACCAGGATGATTCAAAAAAAACACCAAATTCCCACCACAAAAAAGCTTCTCTCATATGCCAGTTTAACCGTTGATCTGGGTAGTCATTCCATAACACTAAATGAAGAAGAAGTGGTTTTATCTCCCAAAGAGTTTCAACTCCTGGCTTTACTGGCCCAAAACCCAAATAAGGTATTTGGTAATGAAGATTTGTACCAGGCGCTTTGGAGAACGCCAAGTCTAGGAGATTACAGAACAATCACAGTTCATATCAGTAATATCCGCAAAAAAATCGAACCGGATCCGAAAAAACCAATGTACATCAAGACCATAAAGGGTGTGGGATATAAATTTATCAGCCAAGACTAAAAGGGAGCGTCGCAAGTCTACTTTTTATAAGTAGCTAGAAGCGGAATGTTTAACCATGCAGGATGATGCCACTCGTGACCAGTTCTTTGAAGAGGTCTATCCCTATCTTAAAGACAATTACACGTACTCAATCAAAGAATTCTCTCCTTTGCGAGCAACTCTTGCCCCTATAGGCTGGATGGGCATTCTTTTATTAGCAGGCGTCTTTCTGACCTGGTTTGCTCATATCGTCCAAACACAACCCGTGACTAGAACAATGGTTGTAAAGGCTTATGTGGCCTTAATCTATAAAATTTTAAAATTTATAGGCCCAATCCCGGTTGTGGCGCTTACTGTTATTGCTTTACCTGTTTGTATTAATTATCTTGTTAAGCGATATAAAAACCCACCGGTTATGATGACTATTAAGAAAAAAGAAGACTAAATAGAATATATGGATCATACCGAAAAAGCAAACAAACCGGACCCTACCACGCGGCCACTGCATCCTTTCTGAAGTCGTCCACTGCTTTGGTTAATTGAAAATTATTCTCCTCCAATACCTTCAGGAACTCGGCAAGCAGTGCGGAAAAATCCCCATCCCGTTCAGTGCGGAGATGTTTTTCAAAAGCCTGCCTGGCCTCGAAGTTCATCTGTTTCGTATCATAACTGAATAAGGGCGTATTATTACACCCAAAAAGGGCAAAGGTCACATAACGTTTCAATAACCTGCGTACCGGTTCCACTTGAGTTGAAGTCCTGTATCTCTCAATAAAATCTTCCTGGCTTTCCCCGCGACTTAAAATTTCATCCCAGCCTATCATTAACGCCGCATCCTTCACCGGAGTCTGCTCCGATTCAATCGCCATCAGCTCAAAATAGGCAAGAAGGTCCTCAGTGAGGGCTGATTGATATCTACGATAGAATGTATAATCAATAACCGGGAAGAAGGTACCCTCTGCGGTTTCTACCTTAAAACCGCTTTCCGCCGTCTCCTGTAAAATATCAGCTAAATCTTTTTCTCCGGAATTTTGGGCCTGGGCAAGCAGGTTACCAAGCGTCCATGTTTTTTGATAAAGGGATGCAATCTTTTCTTGCAGAGCGCTGTTTTCATACCTTTTTTGCCACTGCGCCAGTCTTTCCTGCTGAAGCGCTTCCAAACCAAGTACTAGATGAGAGGCGTTGTCTTTGGAGAGAGTCTTCAAATGAGCATCGAGATACTTGATAACCTCCGTTATAACTATATTCTCTTTTGTTATTAAATTCTCGTACTCCACCATGGTCTTTTCATCCCGAGCTGATTTCAGACGGTCATTTACAGTGATGAAGAGGAAACCAAGGATAAATATACCGCCTATCACAATGCCTATTCTTTTCAGTGTCTGTTTCTGCAATCTTTTCTTTCCTCCCTAAAACTCAATATTTTTACCTACAATCAAAAAAACGTAGAATCATAAAAAAAGTTAGCAAAACTTGACATGTAAATCGTGGAAAAAAATTTCCTCCTCAATTTCAACAAAAAAGGCTTAATAAGTTTACACATAAACTCAGTTATGATAAAAACGGAATCCCGGAAATACTTAAACTCCAGGGATTCCGTTTATGTTTACCTTTTCATGTTGTAAGAATCCGGTTGTTTGATTCAAGAAGTCACCGCGCGTACCCGCGATACCCTTCGCTTACGATTACAGACACGAAAAGACTCTGTTAAAGTTAGATTATGGCCAAAATCACAAAATTCAAAATGAACAAGAGGGTTGAGACGATCAGGATCGGATGAACCTCTTTAATCTGTCCTCTGAAGATTTTAACTACACAGTAGAAGATAAAGCCGGTGGCGATCCCATAGGAAATGCTGTAACAGAGCGCCATAAACACTCCGGCAAAAAAGGCGGGAATAGCCTCGTTCAGATCATCCCACTTAATCTCTTTAAAAGCCGACATCATCATTATACCCACTATAATCAAGGCCGGGGCTGTAGCTGCAGCAGGCACCAGACCGGCAACGGGCGCCAAAAAGATACAAGCGATAAAGAGCAACGCTGTTGTCACACTGGTCAAACCGGTACGCCCTCCGGCGCCGATTCCCGCGGCGCTCTCTACGTAAGTCGTAGTATTGGAGGTTCCAAACACAGCGCCGACAGAAGTAGCAATGGCGTCGGCAAACAAGGCCTTGTCCATCTTGGATTTAAAACCGGAACTAGTTTGCATGAGTTTTTCGTCTTCCGCGCTGAAAATGCCGCTTCTCCGACCTGTTCCGATAAAAGTGCCGATTGTATCAAAGGTATCGGATAAACTAAAGGCAAAAATGGTCATCAAAACCAGAGGAATTTTTGCCGCTTCAGTGAAGAGTGAGCCCATGCCCTGGCTGCCAAAGGCCGCTCCAAAGGTTGCGCCCAATTGTTTAAAGGCCTCGGCTACCCCAGTGGTTGCCCCAATGGAGGAGACATCCACCACTCCCACGGGAATCCCAATAACGGTAGTAGCAATAATTCCCAGTAATATTGCTCCTCTTACCTTTAATACCAATAAAACAATGGTCAAGACAAGCCCGACAATGGCCAGCAAAACTGCGGGCTGGTTTAAGGCGACAATGGCCGGAACAGCGCTGGCATCGGCAATAACTGTACCACTGTCTAAGATTATATTTTTCCCCGGGTCGGAAGTAAAGTTGAGCAGACCGGCATTTTTTATCCCGATATAGGCGATGAAAATTCCAATTCCCCCACCAATCGCATTCTGCAGGTTGACTGGGATCGCTCTGATAATGGCCTTCCTGATCTTGGTCACGGTGATGACGATGTTAATGATCCCACAAATAAAAACCATGGCCAAAGCCTGTTGCCAGCTGAAGCCTAAGGCAAAACAGACCGTGTACGTAAAGAAGGCATTCAAGCCCATACCCGGCGCCTGCGCGTAGGGAACGTTGGCAAAAAGTCCCATCACCAATGTACCGATGACAGAAGCGATAATAGTTGCCAAAAATACAGCGCCCCATGGCATTCCGGTCTGTGAGAGCATTGCCGGATTCACAAAAATAATATAAGACATAGCAAAGAAGGTGGTAAGACCGGCTACAACCTCGGTTGACACCTTAGTGTCGTGTTCTTTTAGCTTAAAAAAGCTATCCATCAGGAAATCTCCTCCCAATTTTTATTTAAAGAGCGCCCCGCTCTAAACAACCGGTTTTTCTGCTTTCGCCCAAATTAAAAAGCAATTGGTTTTTGCCAATCGCCGTAAATCTATGTAGAGCCCGTCTCCATGAAAGGTAATGCATGCACGTAAAAAGTAACGCGTGTGCAAAAAAGCAGACGAAATCTCCAATAGTCGAACAATTTACGGTTGCTCGGTAGAAACTTCAGGCCCATATTGCCTGGATTATATTGGCTTATTCAATTATTATAAAATTCGCCAAGTTTATCCGGAACTTCCCTCTCTATTCAGCTTTTTCCCAGTTTGTTCCCGAATAACCATCTGTAGTATATATAATCACGAAATAATAGTCAATATGAGCACACCATTTTGTAATTATTTTTCTTAAAAAAATCCCTATCTAATTTTAGTGCAAAGCCAGGTAGAGATGAGATTATAACCTAAAATTGTTTGGAATCAATATTTTCCCAGAGATTTTCCGCTGATTTTTTGATAAAATTATTTTGTTTGTTCTATTTCTTAGTTTCAATTTCTAAATATATCCAAGTATAATTGTCTATACTTTAAAGGGTTTCTCCATTTCTCATATTTTGTTCTATTAAACATTCTGATTATCCAATAATCGTTTGGACAAGTTAGGTCTCAAACGCAATAATTAATTCATTAATTCATTAACTCATTAACTCATTAACTCATTAACTCATAACAGAAGGTGTGTGACATAATTGACAAAAAAACGGGTCATAATCTTAATCATCGCTTTGGCGGTTGCTTGCGCCCTTGCCCATGGCTTAATAATCCTGGCGGAGTATTTGCGAAGGGAAAAAGCATATGATTTTATAGTAGATGGAGAAAAGTGGTGTACAATCTCAAGCAAAGAGGCGGTCGAGCGTATCCTGGCCAAATATCAAGAGCAATATCTGGAAAAGGTTGATAAAAACGCGAAGGTGAAAAGTGCTACCTTCTCCCAAAAAATTAAATTTGTGGAAGTAGAAGTCCAGCCGGAAGAGATTGAACCCTTGGACCTGGCCAAAGAAATGATTTACGCCGTTGAAGAAGAGGCGGTAATCATTGAGATTAAAAGCGGAGATAATTTCTGGAATCTATCCAAAACTTATGGCCTGACCGTTAATGAGTTAGAGATCCTAAATGTTGACGTTGACCCGGACAAAATTTTCCCCGGAGATCAGTTAGTAGTGAAACCCGTCAATCCCGTTCTGGATGTCCTTGTTGAACTGGAAAATACCATTAACGAACCCATCCCTTTCCGAGTAGAAAACAGAAAAGATAACAACCTCTATAAAAACGAGAAAAGAATTATTAGGAAAGGAATTGACGGACAAAAGGAAGTGTCCTATCATATTACCTTACTCAACGGATACCAGCAGTCCTTAGAAATTATCGCCGAAAAAATCACTAAGGAGCCGGTCAATGCCATTGTGCAAATCGGCACCAAAACGACTGTATCCAGAGGCGGCAGAGTAAACTATGGAGTGGTTCAGGGAAAAAGAATCTCCAGTCTTTACGGTAACCGCATTCATCCCATTACCGGTAGAAAGCGTTTTCATGATGGTCTAGACATCGCCGCAAATCATGGTAATGCGGTCTACGCCTATACTGATGGTCGGGTTGTAGAGGCCGGTTGGAACGGAGGTTATGGTAACTGTATCCTGATCGACCATGGCAATGGACTTAAAACAAGATATGCCCATTTATCAAGGATTAATGTGCGTGTGGGGCAGAAAATTCGGACCGGACAAAAAATTGGCGCTGTGGGTTCCACCGGGAACAGCACCGGGCCCCATCTTCATTTCGAAGTAATTAAAAACGGACGGACCCAGAATCCTTTAAACTATATTTAATCAAGAAATTTCTCTTCATAGACGTCAAGTGGCGATCGGATAACCCGATCGCCTAACTCACTCCAAAACACATAAAGAATTTTTACCTATGCTGAATATAACACTCTGTGCAGAGAGGTTCACCACAGCATAACGCGAAAACTGCGGGCAATAATACCATACCCTGTTGAAATTACTATACTTTCTCTCCTGTGTAAATAAGGATAGCCTCTCGCAAAAACTCGGCCAAACCAGTCTGTTCATGATCATAATAAGCTTTAAAGCGCGGATCATCCACATACATCCGGGCTAACCCGGCATGAGCCTCTTTACTGTACTGGTTACAAGTAAAGCTTAGCCATTGCCGGTGTAAATCAGCAACTTTTTGCCCAAGCTCCCCTCCGGGGTCACCGGTGGCAAAAGCCTTTTTTAAGGTGGACTTTACCCTGTCCTCCAACTCTTTGAATTCCTCATATTTTTCTTTGGTCATCTCCCGAAATTTCCGGTTCGACCTCTCTACTGACTCCTTACCATATTTAGCCCTAATTTCCTTTCCGTATTTTTCTTCATTCTCAGCAATGACTTTTTCTTTAAATCCCTCAAATTTCTCCTGATCAGTCATTTGTCTTCCCCCTTCCATAGAAGTTATGGTCTTGTCTACATTGGCAATGAGTAAATCCAGTTGCGCCCGTTTGGCCAAGAGTTTTACTCGATGTTCCCGCAGGGCGCAGGCGCAGTCAAAGGCTGGCGCCGTCACTATCTCCTTAATCTTATCCAGACTGACGCCCAATTCTCTATAAAACAATATTTGCTGTAGGCGGTCAAGTTCCTTTGGCCCATAAATCCGATATCCAGAGGAATTAATTCTAGCCGGCAATAGCAGTTCGATCTGATGATAATACCTAAGGGTCCGGGCGCTCACCCCCGCCAACCTGCTTAATTCTTGCACAGTATATTCCATATATTCACCTCCTCGCAGGATTAAGTCTACACCTTTACGTAACGTAAATGTCAATGATTTTTTTCGTATAGCGCACTTTTATCCCACCAGCCCAACAAAGGTAATCATCAAAACACCGGTCGAAAATTTTCGACCGGCGTTCTCTATCGTCTAAAACAAATAACACCCACAGTGAGCATTGCATGATCTACAGTGCAGTTATATGTCATTACCCAAATCATAATAATTTATACCAATACTTATTCGCCCTGCGGCCGATAAAAGACCCTATCTAGGTTGAGTTTCAAACCCGAAAACTCCGGGTAAATAAAATCATCGCCCGGCCCGCCTGTAAAGACCAACAGGTAATTATCATCCTTAAGCATGAATGCCTCCAGTATACTGTCCTCCGGATCTACCAGCCAGTAGTGGAGAATCCCGGCCTTGCGATAAATCTCCATCTTCTGCAGGCGATCTTTTCTCCGGCTTCCCGGGGAAATAATCTCCACCACCAGATCACAGGCGCCGTTAATACGCTCCTTGCGCAAAACATCTTTTCGGGAGCCGGATACATAAAGTATATCCGGTTGTAAGACAATATTATCTGCTAAAGTTAGATCCACCGGAGCATAAAAAAGTTCGCCCTCAGGATCAAATTCATCAAAATAACTAGCCAACTGGCGATACAAAGCCGAAGACACTCTCTGGTGATGCAATAAAGGAGAAGGTTCCTTAAGCAAAAAACCCTCTAGAATCTCAAATCTATAACCCGGTTCTTCCGGCATCTTCAGATAATCTGTATAAGTAAATTCGCCCTGTTTAGTGTAGGTGGCGGGCTCTTCCCTAACCCGAGCGCCTCCGGCTGCTAACGCGGCCAGCGCCTCTTCTTTTTTGTACCGGTATTGCTTGCGTCCGAGCTCAATCACGGGGATTTTCTTTTGCCGAGTATATCTCCAGATAGTTTCTACAGAAAGATTCAAAGCCTCCGCCAGTTCTTACGCGGTCAGCAGCTTCTCCATTAACAGATCACCTCATTTGTATTATACAACCAGACACAAGTGTTGTCAATCACACACAACAAATATTTATGGGTAACCAATACTTAAATTTCCGTCGATTTAGTCTGCCAAACCATTGCGCCATCATGCAATCTACACTCCAATTCTCCCTGGTCATACAAGTAGCTTAGGTAGGCGCGAACCGTGCTTAATAAAAGAACATATTCAGTCGGATCGAGCTTAAGTCGATAAATGCCACAAAGCTCCTGCAGAATCTCTTCTGTTAGGAGCGCCTTTTGACAGCAAATCTTAATCGTTGAGCTTATTTCCTGAATCCCTTCCCCATTGACCTGAACCAACTCATCTATATTTTCATGTCTTTCTCCATGGCTTGGTATATAAAGCTCGGCTGTGATCTTTCTGAACCTCTCTAAGGTTTCCAACTGCTGACGAATGTTATAGATATATAGAAGATGGTATTTTTCTATAATCCCCTTCCCCATCAGGGCATCTCCTGGAAAAAAGATCCGGTCAGGGGTCCTAACCCCAATCAGCTCAGTACTGTGTCCAGGTAATAAAAACGCCTGTAAGCCCGTATCCAGAATCTCCCCCTCTGAAGTTATGTAGTCTGTGACCACAGAAGGTTCGGCAATGAGATGCTTATTATGTAAATTATGGGGTGGAAATCCTCCGTAAAAAAAAGCGGCCTTGAGGAGAGGTCGATTTATAAAAGCCGCCTCCGGCTCTGAAGCGGCAATCCGGCAACCCGTCAATTTTTGTATGAAGGCATTTCCACCAATGTGGTCCGGATGCGAATGGGAACTAATAATCAGCTTAACCCGTAAATCATTTTCATCCAGGACTTTAATAACTCTTTTTCCATAGTTTTGGTCAAGCCCGCTATCAATTAAGACAACGTCCCGGCCTTCCCTGTAGACACCGATATTAACATACCCAGGAATGTAATAGGTGTTTCCTTTAATCTGTTCCAATCGTAACTTCGCCATCTTATCTGCCTCAATTCATGTCTTAGCCTGTTTCCATACTACCGGATATCAAATACATATCACTGAACAAAAAAACAATCAGATCCTCAAATGTTTTTTGCATTAAGAAAAAACCCGTTTCAATTCCAGAACCAATCCAGGAAAAACCGTGGATTCTACCCTTTCATCCCCTTTGAATGTACGAAGATCTTCAATGGTGTTATTGGCGAAAGTATAGATATAAAGCTCAGCGGTAGAAGGGCAGACCACCCAGTATTCCTTGATCCCACTTTCCTGGTAAAGATCCAATTTCCTAATGAGGTCTTTAGACTTGGTGGAATCGGAAAGCACCTCCACCACCAGGGTGGGGGTTCCTTTGTACCTCCCCTTTTCATCAATTTTATCATGATCACAGATAACTAATATATCAGGTTGCACCACGTTAACTTTTTCCTCATTTCCCAGGCGAAAGAGGGTAACGTCAAAGGGAGCGACCAAAGGTTCGCAGTCTTTTCCCTGAAACCATTCTCCAAATTTAAGAAAAATCTCTTTTACCGCCTTCTGGTGAGGGTAGAAAGGGGAGGCCAGCAAGTAAAGTTCACCGTCGATATATTCATACCTGTTTTCACTCTCTTCAGTAAGCTTCAGAAATTCTTCGTAAGTAAGGCGAATCCCTTTCGGACTGTAAGACGGAGAACTTTCATTTAGCGCCCAAGGGTCCTGCGCGCGCGTGGCGCGTGCGTGTTCTTGGTATGGGATTAGTCTGGCTACTTTTTGCCCGTTTTTGGTAATAATAATTTCTTCACACTGGGAAAGTTTTAAGTATTTCCCAAAACTGTTTTGAATTTCAGTCGTGGAGATTAACACTCTACCCCACCTCTTTTTAGGTAAATTCTGTACTGATTATAGCTAATATAGAAGAACGTGTCAATATTTTACCTATTGTAATAGCTAAATTTTGTATATCCCCTTTTCTATTAATCCTCATGTCTTTTTTACTTTACCTTATCTGTGG
>Ga0079223_10001414_pt1 | contig 14218 bp, 9 predicted proteins | sample Stecom2011_FD_75072 | JGI IMG/M metagenome (GOLD analysis project Ga0079223, IMG submission 75072) | Agricultural soil microbial communities from Utah to study Nitrogen management - Steer compost 2011 | ecosystem: Environmental > Terrestrial > Soil > Agricultural land | place: USA: Utah... | reverse complement strand
TATTCTCGCCGTTTAAAAAGTGTGAAATATGATATTTACGAGCTATATCCCAGCGCTCGGCATGCTTACAATACAATTAGACCCGCTGTCAAAACCAGTCGGCCCCATTTTCCCGCGAAAGCGGCAATCTCGTGGTTAACTCGAACCACGGATGTATTTCTTTCAAAGATCTACGTTTGTTGTCTGCGTAATTACAAAGATGCTAATCTCTTTCCTTGCCAATCAACAACGGGCGGCAAAGATACAAGAAATTCGTTATCTTTGCATCCTTCGATATTATAATACAAAAAACATACCAATGTCCAAAACTTTTGCTCTTATCAAAGAACGCAAGAACCCGCCAGATCGTCGGGTAGTTCTATCGCCAGAAAAATGCCAAGAAGTCATAAAACAATTTCCTGAAGCCAGAATCCTTGTGGAGGCTTCCGATATCCGTATTTTTTCTGACGATGCTTATAGACTGGCGGGAGTTGAGGTGGTGGACGATGTTTCTTCGGCCGATGTTATGCTAGGCGTAAAGGAAGTGCCGGTGGATGCGTTAATCCCAAATAAGAAATACTTTTTCTTTAGCCATACCATTAAAAAGCAATCCTACAATCGAAAGTTATTACAGGCAATTCTTCAAAAGGACATCGAATTGTATGACCATGAAACGGTGGTTAATGAAAACAATCGCCGATTGATCGGTTTCGGATATTATGCCGGCCTAGTGGGAGCCTATAATGGTTTCCGTGCCCTTGGCCTCCGCGATAAATTATTTGAATTGCCTAAAGTTGAAAATCTATCAGATCTCGAAGCTGTAAAAGCTGAACTAGATAAGATCTCTATTCCAAAGATTAAAATTATCCTGTCGGGTAATGGAAAGGTGACCAAAGGAGCGAAAGAAATTTTAGATCATCTAAAAATTCGTCAAGTTTCTAATACTGAATACCTTTCTAATGATTTTGACGAGGCTGTTTACTGTTTGATTGGAATTGCTGACTACAACAAACGCAAAGACGGGACTGCTTTCGACAAACAGGATTTTTATGCCGATCCCTCTACTTATGAAAGCGATTTTATGAAATTTGCCAAAGTGAGCGAAATGTTTATCACAGGGCATTTTTATGGCAACGACGCCCCTTATTTATTTACTCAGGAAGATGCCAAACATCCTGATTTCCGCATAAACCTTGTGGCCGACGTTACTTGCGACGTGGACGGACCCGTGGCCTGTACTTTACGACCATCCACTATTGCCGATCCCTTTTATGGCTATGATCCCATAATGGAAAAGGAAACCCATTATGATGCACCCGGCGCCATAACGGTAATGGCGGTCGACAACCTGCCATGTGAGTTGCCCAATGACGCCAGTAAAGGTTTTGGAGATATGTTTTATGACCATGTGCTGCCCGCATTTTTTAATGGGGACAAAGATGGAATCCTGCAACGTGCCCAAATAACTACTTCGGATGGAGAATTGACTCCGAGGTTTGCATATTTGAAAAACTATGTGGAAGTTGTAGCGGTTTAAAACAACTTCATATCCAAAAGTTATAAGTCTTAGATAACGGAAACCTATTATATCTTTTTTAGTTCTATTGGTTCTTCGGATTGAATTTTAACTAGGGTTTCAAAGAACTCTCTAAGAGTTTTGTAGGCATCCGGTGAATAAGCGGTGGTGTTTAATTTCATGTTGAGCCTGATATTGACTTTGCTTCCTGCTACTTCATAAACTACTGAAAGCTCCCCGTCGTTTTCCGGTAGTTTAAGAATCCTGTTGGCAGGAACTTTTACGATTTCGTACTGATCTTTCACATCTATAGAAACCAAATAGTTATTGGTTACAGGAAACCCAAAATCTATGGGATATTCGCGTTTTTCCTTCTTGAATGGATTTTCCCCAATATAATTCTGCATTTGGAAAGGATATAGAAAGAAAATAGAAGCTATAGTCTGATCGTGAAGAGTGACGTTGTAACTTTCCTTATAAGGCTGTTCAAAATCCATATCATTTTCAATTTGAAGTTCAGAAATGTTCAAGAATTCATTTTCACTCTGCTTCCGCTTTACAATTTCTTCTTTTTTCCATTTGTTGTTCGCATTTCGTTTTGGAAGGGCGATTTGGCCTGTGGAAACCTCGTTTATTTTACCTGAAAAATATCCGTTTTCATCCGCTTCCAACTGTAAGGTGGCATAGTGCATATTTCTATCTGAGCCGACAATGGGTTCCCAGTAACTTCCTTTCTTAAAATCCAACACCCTGCCCTCAACATTAAGTGCTCTCATTGGCAGAGCTCCGAATTGGGCGTATTTTTCGGTGGCATCCAATACGTATTTTTTGTTGTCGATGGTCAAAAACACCAAAGCGTAATTAAAATCGGTGATAACAGGATATTGTTTTGTAGGGAGGGCTCGGTTTCGGGTGGCGATCAGCATTATTTTGGCATCCAATCCGGCCGCTTCCAAAGCATTAATCAGTCCTAAATTTATCTCGGAACTGCTTCCTGCGCCTTTGTCGAAAGCTTCTTTTACACGGGCTTCACTGTATACAGTTATTTGGTTGTTCCAATTTATGCTCTTTTGAACGAAGTAGTAAACGGCTTTAGCGCGCTCTAGGTCATTAGGTATGGTAAGTACTGAAGGGGGGAGCATTTCCTTAAAAAAGTTGGTGTATTTCAATTGCCTACCTAAATCCCTGTCACTCCTGAATTCCCTGTCCATCTCTCCCCAAGTTTTGGCGTAGGCCGTTCGGCTTTCGTTCAAATCAAAGGTTTCAACCAATTCAAATTTCAAGGCCGGAATATAGTTGGAACCCGAAAGCATATGCTCTTCTTCCTTAAATGCTGGCAAGTTCTTCATCGCATAGGTGGCAGATTCACAATCGCCTGGGACTTTGAAACCGGGAAGATGGAAACAGGATTTTATTATTTCGGCATGGTTTATATCCAGTTGGCGACTGCCGTAAAGCGTTCGGTTATAACGGAAATTTCCAGGGATTTCCGTGTGGAGTTCCGAATAGAGCGTGGGTAATTCATTCATAAATGCCCAACCGCCGATATTAGAAAAATAAGGAGTTTCTATTCGATAGGTATATTCTAAAATACTGCCGTCCTGCACATCGGAAAAGGTGAATTTCTTCTTAGCCCAATTCGGGCCTTCATCGGTATCAAAGATGGCATTCTTGGCTACATATCTCTTTACTTGCCCGTTGTGCGTAATGGCTTGGAGATTGGTAATGTTTTCCCGAACGTGGTTTTTGTGGTAATAGTCAATTTCAACCGAGGCGTGCTTAAAGTTTTTTGCGTCAAGCACCTTTATTTTTCTATGGACCTCTTTGATAAGCCTGATATAACCATCGACTTCTTTCACGGTGTAATTTCCTCTTTCATAAAGTACAACGCCAGTGGCCTCAAGATCTGTAGGATAATTATTGAGGTTTAATTCTCCTTGGGTTGGTTCCCCAAAAGTAGGGACGTGGGATACTTGCGCATTCCCGTAAAAAACTATTAGAAAGGAGCTAATTGCCAAGAAATATTTTGAGTTCATATTAAAGTTTCTTAAGGGTGATTGGTTCTTCTTTAAGCATCGTGATCATTGTGCCGAAAAATTCTTTGAGAGAAGGATAGGCATCGGGTTGGTAATGAAAAGTATTGAGTTTTAAATTAAACCGAATATTTACTTTACTTCCTTCAGAAATATAGGTAACTGAACATTCCCCATCGTCATGAGGTAGTTTGATGCTTCTGCTTTTGGGCAATTGGTCTATTTCATAAACATTACCCACATCAATTGACACCAAATATGTGTTTGTTAACGGATAGCCGAAGTCAATTGGATAGTGGCGAGTTTCTTGGATAAAAGGATTTTCGTTCAAATACGTTTTGTTGAAAAAGGGATAGAGGATTACTTTATCTCCTGCTTTTTCAGGTTCTATGGAAATAGTGTATTGCTCTTCAATTGGTTTCTCAATTTCTTTTAGGTCTTCTACTACATAGTCGTCAATCTCTATTCCTCCCTTATCTTTTTTCTGGGTTTTGGTGTAATTGTCGATAGTGTTTTCTGCAATTGCAGTTCTTTTCGTTAGTCCGATATATCCACTGCTCAATTGGCTCACCTTTCCAGTGAAATCCCCATTCGGGTTGGCGGATATTTGGGCGTTTGCATAATGAATGTTTTGTTTAAAAGGTTCAATGGGTAGCCAATAACTCCCTTTTTTAAAGTCCATTACTCGCCCTTGTACATTGAGAGCTCGAAAGGGTATCACGCCAAAAGGCGCCTGTTTATCAGTGGCGTCTAAAAATATATTTTTTCCGTTTATACTGAGAACAGCGATTACATAGTTGAAGTTTGAAAGCACAGGGTATAACTCTGTTGGCAGCTCATTGTTCCGAGTTGAAAGAAGCATCGCTTTGGCATCTATTTTTGCCGCGTCCAAGGCATTGATGAGCGATAAGTTGATCGCCGATACGCTGCCAAGCTTTTCATCAAAGGCATCTTTGACTTTTATTTCATAATTGAAATATCTGCCGTTCCAAGTATAGCGATCTTGAATAAAACCGTAAACGGCCTTGGCGCGCTCCAGGTCATCCTTGATTTTAAGAATCTCGTTTGGGAGTTTTCTCTTAAAATATCCTTTTTTGGTCAATTGCGCTCCAAAGTCTTCATCGTTTTCAAAGCGTCGGTCAACATCTTTCCAGTTGCGTGTAAAAACCTGATCAAATCCGTAATAAGCTTTGAACGCTAATGGCTCATAAACTATTCGCGAAATATAATTTTTTTTGGAAAGCATGTAATTCTCTTGGATAAATGAGGGAATGTCGCGCATAATATAAAGAGCAAGTTCAGTGTCCACATATCCAGAATTGGAAGGCAGCCGAAATCCGTTTTTCTTTACAGTAGCACGCTCATAGTCCATTTTCTTTGGTCCGTACAGAATACGGTTATATCGGTAATTGGCCGGTAAGTCAGTTTTAAAAGCGCTGTAGATGGTGGGCAATTCATTCTGAAATTCCCATCCGCTCAAATTGTAGAAAAAAGGAGAAATCAAAGTGAACTTATATTCTAGAATACTGCCATCCTGCACGTTTGGAAAGGTGAATCGCAATACATTTCCCACGCCTGATCTCTGGGTTTTATAAAAGGAATTGTCAAGTACGTAGCTTTGAACCTCGCCATTATGGGTTACAGCTTTGTAGTCCTTTATCTCTTCACTTAAATAGTTGCCTTGCCAAAAGGGAATATCGATAGTAGCATAATCAAATTTTTTGGCATCGATAACTTTTATCTTTCTATGGACTTCTTTGACTAATCGAGTTGAGGTGCGCTTTACTACTGGAATTGCGTAATAATATCCCGACTCATAAAGGATAATTCCGGCTGCATTGGGTTCGTCATCATATTTTTCCAAAGCAAATTCCTGAGCCGTGGGATGTCCAAATACATCCTGCCGTTCGGATTGGGAATAAATAGAACCGACTATTAAAAATAAAATGAGAGAAAGTGAGGTTTTCATAAATTGGGGCATTCAACATAGTTACTTGTATATGCAAATTAGCTTATTTTATAAAATCAAAAAAGCAAAAGTTAAACTTTTCCCAAAATTCCTTTGAAATCCCTGTAAATAGGGAAAATCCTTTGAAAAAAGGGGGTTTTTCCTCTTGATTGCCTTGACCTTATCCCGCATCTTTGTACCACTTGAAATTAATTGGGGAGTTAATTAAAAGTGATTTTTGAAAAAGGCTATCTGTTAGGGTAGCCTTTTTACATTTGGATATTTAAGGTTCAGATAATCAGTTGAAATAAGGTAAAATCCCTTAAAAAAACAGGGTTTTTCCTCTTGCGTGAAACCTGTTATTTTTCTCATCTTTGAAGTACTTAAAGGTATTGGGGAGTATTTATAAGTAATAAAGTAAAGGACCGAGCCCCATAAGGTTCGGTTCTATTCTTTAAATTTATTTTTAATTTATTCGATTTTTTTAGTTAGCCAAAAAGACCCTGTCGTAAGCAACACGACAGGGTCTTTTTATAGTTTTAAAATGTAGGCTTACAGTTTATTGATAGTTTGTCTAATAGCAACAAGATCTGTTAAGAGTTTTTCAAGCAAAGCCAGGTTCAGCATATTGGCACCATCGCTTTTGGCATTTGCAGGGTCGAAATGAGTTTCAATAAAAATCCCGTCAGCTCCCGTGGCTATTCCCGCACGTGCAATAGTAGAGATCATCTCCGGCCTTCCGCCAGTTATGCCAGCACTTTGGTTTGGCTGTTGTAAACTATGGGTTACGTCCAAAACCACAGGTGCATATTGCCTCATAGTCGGAATACCTCTAAAGTCCACAATCATATCCTGATACCCGAACATAGTGCCGCGATCTGTAACCATTACCTGTTTATTGTTGCAGTCAGTCACCTTCGTTACAGCATGTTTCATGCTTTCTGGGCTCATAAACTGACCCTTCTTCAGGTTGACAACCTTCCCAGTTTCCGCAGCGGCAACCACCAAATCGGTTTGTCGGACCAAGAAAGCCGGGATTTGTAATATATCCACATATTCTGCAGCCATAGCAGCATCGCTCACTTCGTGAATATCTGTAACGGTTGGCACATCAAATGTTTCGGAAACTTTTCGGAGAATTTTCAAAGCTTTTTCGTCGCCAATCCCCGTAAAACTATCAATTCTACTTCTATTCGCCTTTTTGAAGCTGCCTTTAAAGACGTAAGGTATTTCAAGCTTATTGGTAATTTCTACTATTTTTTCGGCAATGCGAAGAGCCATTTCCTCTCCTTCAATGGCGCAAGGACCAGCGAGAAGAAAAAAGTTGTTTGAATTGGAGTGTTTTATTTTTGGGATTAGGTTTAGTTCCATTGTACAGACTTATTTTTAAACAAAGGTAATGAAAAGCATTGTTTGCCCAACTTGGACACCCACTTTACGCTATTCAAAATAAATCTTATATTTTTGTTGTTTGGATTCTATCTCGAATTCCCCATTTTGTTTTCAGAATGTTATGGCTTTGTGGTAAATACAGTAAAATTTAACATAAAGCTTGAGGATTTTGGGAAAAATAAAACCTCCGCTTCCGTACTTAATCCACTAAGAAACATTACTTTTGCACCCTCCAAAACAGAAAGTTATTTAAAATGGAAATTTTTGATTATGTTTTGGGACTAACTTAAAGAATGCCTGACATAGCAGGCAAAATATATGAATATCAAAAACATCGCAATCATAGCCCACGTTGACCACGGAAAAACCACTTTGGTGGATAAAATAATGCATCACTGCAATCTTTTCCGGGAACATGACCATGCGGGCGAACCTGCTTTGGACAACAACGATTTGGAAAGAGAGCGGGGAATTACCATTACCTCAAAAAACGTTGCGGTAATGTATAAAGGCACGAAGATTAATATAATTGATACTCCTGGTCACGCGGATTTTGGAGGTGAAGTGGAGCGCGTGTTGAATATGGCCGATGGAGTTCTTTTATTGGTCGATGCGTTTGAGGGACCGATGCCACAAACCCGTTTCGTGCTTCAGAAAGCACTTGCCCTTGGGTTGAAGCCTTGCGTGGTAATAAACAAGGTAGATAAAGATAACTGTACCCCTGATGAAGTTCACGAAGCAGTTTTTGATCTTATGTTCGAACTTGGGGCTGAAGAATGGCAACTTGATTTTCCAACAGTTTACGGATCTGCAAAGCAAAGTTGGATGAGCGAGGATTGGAAAAAACCTACGGATAATCTCGAACCTTTACTCGATATGGTTTTGGAGCATATTCCAACCCCGAAATTTGAAGAAGGAACGGTGCAAATGCTTATAACATCTCTAGATTATTCATCCTTTACAGGTAGGATTGCAATTGGGCGACTACAAAGAGGGACCTTAAAAGAGGGGATGCAAATAGCCCTGGTAAAACGTGATGGCACCATTGTAAAGTCCAAAATAAAAGAACTTCACACCTTCGTGGGAATGGGACGTAAGAAAGTGACCGAAGTTAAAGCTGGTGATATTTGCGCGTTGGTTGGATTGGATAACTTCGACATTGGCGATACGGTTGCCGACGCCGAAAATCCGGAAGCATTACAGACCATAAGTATCGACGAGCCTACCATGAGTATGCTTTTCACTATAAATGATTCTCCGTTTTTTGGAAAAGACGGCAAGTTTGTTACTTCCCGACATATTAAGGAGCGTTTGGAAAAGGAATTGGAAAAAAACCTGGCTCTTCGGATGCAGCCTACCAATAGTGCCGATAAATTTTTAGTCTTTGGCCGTGGGGTATTGCACCTTTCGGTATTGATAGAAACCATGCGCCGAGAAGGTTATGAGTTACAGATTGGACAACCTCAGGTAATCATCAAAGAAATTGATGGCGTTCAATGTGAGCCAGTAGAAGAGATGACCATCGATCTACCCGAAACAGCAAGCGGTACCGCCATAAACATGGTAACTATCCGTAAGGGAGAAATGACCAGTATGGAAGGAAAAGGCGATAGAATGGTATGTAAATTCACCATTCCATCTAGAGGAATTATTGGTTTAAGAAACCAACTCCTTACCGCCACTGCCGGAGAAGCTATTATGACCCATCGCTTTGTGGAATACCAACCGATGAAGGGTGGAATTCCAGAAAGGCAGAATGGGAGTTTGGTCTCTATGGAAACTGGAAGTGCTATTCCTTATTCTATTGATAAATTGCAGGATCGTGGAAAGTTTTTTGTAGATCCGGGCGAAGATATATACGAAGGCCAGGTAATTGGTGAAAACAGCCGCCAGGATGATATGGTAGTGAACATTACAAAAACCAAAAAGCATTCAAACGTTCGTTCCGCAGGTGCTGACGAGAAGGCGCGGATCGTTCCCGCTATCAAGTTTTCTTTGGAGGAAGCTTTGGAATATATTCAAAAAGATGAATATGTGGAGGTGACGCCGAAACATATAAGACTTCGTAAAATATTACTGAAAGAAACCGAACGTAAACGAAGTAACTGATAATTTTATCAGTTGTGAGTTGTCGTTTTTCAACTATGGGTTATCGATGGGAAGTTGAGGGGTTTGGTGAAATAGAAATTATTAACGCCCTTAACTTCCTCAAACTCGTAGTTTTTTAGTTAATTTGCCGACGCCGTTAGGCGTATGAATTGTTAAATAACAAGTATGAATTTTCTTTATTTCGATCCAGGAGTGGGGGCAATGATAGTGCAGGCGGTAGTGGCGGCGGCAGCTGGTATTTTACTTTTCTCCAAAGGCATTATGTACAAGGTGAAATCTTTTTTCGGATTTACAAAAGAGGAAGAAGATACTTACGATTCAATAGATGTTGAAGAGCAAGACACCGACAAAGATGACAAAACTAAATAATTCCCATCCCGCATCCTTTCGCGATCCATCAGGCTATGTTTTCTATGAAGATAAAACTCTTCGGCGAGCTATTAACCCTATTTATTTTCCGCAGTACAACAAATTAAAGGATATTGGGTTTTTTAAAACTCTCTTTGCCAATGATTTACTGATTCCGCACGAGGAGACTTCTGTTTCCGCTGAAAGAATAATCATTACTCCTGAGCCCATTCCCTTTATAACCAATCCTTATGAATGGAGCTTTGAACAGTACAAACACGCAGCTCTTCACACCCTGAAAATTCAAAAATATGCGCTTTCAAAAGGATTTATTTTGAAGGACGCCTCAGCTTACAATATTACATTTCACAAGGGAAAACCCATTTTTATCGATAGTCTTTCTTTTGATTTCTATGATGAAGGAACTCCTTGGCGTGCCTATAAACAGTTTATAACCCACTTTTTAGGTCCGCTTGCTCTAGCCAAATATCACGGCACCGAAGTGTTTAAGATGATGCAAAGCCATATTGACGGCATTCCTGTAAAGCTCATTTCCTCTCTGTTGCCAACACGTACCAAGTTTAGTTCGGTTCTTTATACCAACATCCATCTTTTGGCAAAGATGGAAAGCAAACACAACGAAGACTATAAAGCCGAAACCAAGATTGCTAAACTTTCCAAAAAGTCGCAGGAAAATATTATGGAAAGTCTTTTCGATTTTATAAAAAATTTAAAACTGAAGGAAAGCAGTGAGTGGGGTGATTACTACACCAAAACCAATTATGATGAAGCTGCTTTTGAGGCCAAAAAGGAACTCATTAAAGAGTGGATAAACCCCTTGGCTCCAAATAAATTGATAGACGTAGGAGGTAATGATGGTACTTTCGCACGAACAGTCATCGATAGTGTACCGCACATTATTGTAACGGATATTGATAGCAACTCTGTAGATCATAATTACCGTCAAGTGCAACAAAATAAGGAATCTAATATGCTTCCGTTTGTATGTGATGTGCTTCAACCTGCCCCAGGTATCGGTTTTAATAACACCGAACGGAATTCTTTAATAGAACGATTGGTAGAATATGCACCCGATGTTAGTTTAGCGTTGGCCTTGATTCATCATATAACCCTTTCTGGGAATGTTCCCTTTGAAAAGTCGGCTGCTTTTTTTGCCGCTTTTTCCAAAATCCTCATAATTGAATTCCCTACCCGAGAAGATTCTTGGGTGGAATCGCTCCTGGTCCGTAAACGGGAATTTATCAATCACTTCGACTTTTATAACGAAGAGGAATTTGAAAAAGGCTATTCCGAATTCTTTACCATTGAAAAAAAGCAAAATATAAAAGGCACCAAACGTTTATTATATCTTTTGAAAAACAAGGATTTAGACGCTTAAAATAAAATTCTGCGAGTCGCTTTTTAGAAATAGATTTCTCTGGGAACTGATGATTATTCCATCATTCAAAAGGATTCCTGCCCAGCTCCATCAAATTTAAAAACTTCCTATTAGGAATTTACTGTCGCTGGATTTGGGTCTTTCTTGTTGACTTTTGCAAGGCAATCAACAACAGAAAAACCGTTAGAAAGAATACCCAATCGTTATAGAAGGTAAATCGTTTTATGGTGTGCATTCCCACGGCGACGGTGGCGATGTTGGCGATGGTCAAGGCCGAACCGAAAAATAAAATACGCAGATTGTTGTCATGCCTTCGCCTTGCGAGTAAAACCCCACAGAAAATCAGAAGAATAAAATAGAAACTAGATATGGTAAGGTTTCCAAAACCCGCAAGAAAGTTTTTGAAATTCAAAATAGCCCAATCTTTAAAGTTTTTCATAATCAGGGGAGGAGCCATTTTCATGGTCAGTCTTTCTATCTCAATATATTTTTCGTCTGCCGACAATGAGTTGTCGAGAGTTTCCTTTCCATAATCATTAATGGTCCAATTGGCGATACGTGTAAATTTTTCTCGATATAGATAGGTTTTATCAACCCCTGCCAAATCGGGATGATGAATATTTAGTTTTCGCTCCCAAAGCTTGGCGAAAATTGCATTATAAAATTGCCGTTCTTCCTCGTCCTTAAAAATAGTCACGTCCTCGGCTTGTGACACAAACAAAACTGGGGTAAGCAGATGTAGCCCCGTCCACGGAGTACTCACAAAATGTCCATTGGCGGCCAAATGATAGGTTTTATCAGTTAGGGAAACCAGAAATGGCAAGGCCACTAACACCACTATAAAGGCTAGATTTCGGTTCCACATTTTTTTCTTGAAACTAATCCATAACAGCAGTATCACAGCGATGGGCACCAGAAAAACAAATTGCCCCCGCGTGAGTAACAACAAAAATAAAATGGGAAGGGACCAGAGCACATACTTGGTTTTTTCTGTGAAGAGCGTCAAGCTAAAAAAGTGAAACACGAGTAGGTATAGCGAATAAGCGATTGCTTCAGAAAGAACGGCATTTGCTATCTTTTCGCCAAAAACGCAGGGATAAAGCAAGATACACGCCAACAGCAATAGCCAGCCAGCGGAAAGATCTAGATTTTTTCTAAAATTGTTGATCAATAAATAAATAGAAATACAGACGCTAGACATCTGACAGATCACTAAAAGAGCGGGCAAATTTTCTTGATAAAATACTTGTACCAATAGAGCGTACACTGGCAAACGGATAATCGACATATTCAAATAACCCTCAGAATCATTGTAGATTTGTACCCCGCCCAATACTGCGTAAAAGGTAGCACTGACAAATATCAGCAGCAGCACTTTTTTGAAGTGTTCCGATAGAATTGACGTTAGCCTTGCGTTCATACTTATTTCTTCAATCCGAGAATACTGAAAAACAAGCTAAAAAGTATCACTTGCACTCCTAGCAACATCAGCGTTACTGCTGGAATGACCATCCTGAAAATCACATTGCTTTCAATATCGCCAAAACTTAGTTGTTGCCAGTCGGAATAAGCTGAAAAACTGAGGATTAACCCCCCCATAACCATTAATAAACCTAGGATCAAACCTCTTTCCAGATTGATGAACTTAAAAAGTCTATCGTATTTATTCGATTTAGGAAGAAGGTCGTTCTCGACGGTAAAAACCTTGGTCAAGCCGTAGAAAAGCACGAATTGAAAGCCGATTAATAACAATCCGGAGCTGAATAAAAGTGTGTGCACATCAAAATTGATTTTGCCTATTGTTACTGGGCCAATGGTTAAAGCCACAGAAGCTATCAGTCCGATAAGCATCATTATAATTCCTGGAATAAAGAACAACCAGAGCGGACTATAAAGCACCAAGAACCGGAGATGTCGCCACCCATCGCGCCAAGTGTTCAAGTGTGGTGGTCTACTGCGGCCATCGGGAGATAGAATTGTGGGCACTTCGGCAATTTGCATGTCTTTTAGGCTCGCCTTTACTATCATCTCACTGGCGAACTCCATGCCCGTGGTTTTCAATTCCATTTTGTTGTATGCTTCTTTGCTAAATCCGCGTAAACCGCAGTGAAAATCGCCTATATCGCTTCTAAAAAACAACCTTCCAATAAACGAGAGAACTGGATTTCCTAAATACCTGTGCAGAAAGGGCATAGCACCTTTTTTTATCCCATCTTTAAACCGATTTCCCATAACCAAATCATTTCCTTCCCGAAGTTTGATCAGATGAGGCATCAAATTGGTGAAATCGTAACTGTCGTCTGCATCTCCCATAATGATGTATTTCCCATTCGCAGCCTCTATTCCCCCACGTAGCGCGCTGCCATAGCCTTTTTGAGGCACATCCACGACGGTTGCGTCTAGATTTAATGCTATCTGCTGTGATCCGTCCGTACTGCCGTTGTCGGCTATAATTACTTCCCCCGCTACATTTTCACGTTCAAAAAACCCTTGAGCTTTTGTTATGCAAACAGCAAGCGTTTCGGCTTCATTAAGACAAGGCATTACAACTGAAAGTTCAGGCTTCATATTTTGGTTTTTATCTTATTGTAAATAATAAAGGCAATCAAAATCACGAAAAAGAAATTATAGAACAAATATCGTATAATCGGGATGGCGGCAAAGGCAGCTAAAAAGGAATTTACGATTATTAATAGGGCGGCAAAAAGCAATAGGCCATTATAATTGTTCCAAGTTTTTTTACTCGCAAAAAAACTATATACCAGTAAAGATACTATAAGTATCAAGGGGATAATTCCATAAAAGCTACGGACAATTCCTTGCCACAAAAGGGAAATATACTTTTGTAGATTATTTTTAACCAAGACCGGCATCATTTCCTTAGCGGCTTTTTCAGCCAGAACAGCATTGTGGGTTTGCCGGCCAAATTCCTTGGCGAAGTGGTCCATGCTTATAGGATGAAAAGTTTGGTTGCAGATTACCGGAAATTCCTTGAAAAAGTAATCGTATTGTTCGTTTACTTCGCCTGGGGTTTTACTCATCAGTAAACCACTGTTTTTAAGTTCGGAATAAGTTTCCAAGAAAATTTCGCGTTCGTCCTGTGTTTTTAAATCCTTTGCATCGCCTTCCTCCGAAACAAACAAGGGCAAAGTAATGGCATTTACGTAACTAAATGGTGTAGCATCAAATATGCCGTGCACTATTTTGTGGTAACTTCGATCGATGAGTTGTACACTGAGCGGTAAGGTAAGAAACAACAGCAGGTAGAATATTTTCGACTTTTGAACTACCAACCGTCCCTCTTTTAAAATATATAAGAAAGCGAGCATTGGTGCCAGGAGAACAAACTGCCCTCGAGTAAGCGCCAACAGTATAAATACTATGGAAAGATGTATCCATTTGCGGTTTTCATTTCGGAACAAAAAGTCGAAGGAATAAGAGAGCAAAAGCAGATATAGCGGATACGCAATGCCTTCGGAACAAATATTATTGCC
>Ga0079223_10001412_pt1 | contig 14223 bp, 13 predicted proteins | sample Stecom2011_FD_75072 | JGI IMG/M metagenome (GOLD analysis project Ga0079223, IMG submission 75072) | Agricultural soil microbial communities from Utah to study Nitrogen management - Steer compost 2011 | ecosystem: Environmental > Terrestrial > Soil > Agricultural land | place: USA: Utah... | reverse complement strand
GGAATATTTACCAATACTCCTTTTGCTCCACCAGCTGTTAATGCCTCTACTTGTGCGTTGTAAACTGAAGCGAAAACGTTTGGATCTGTTATATCGTTACTACCATATGTAGAAGGATCAATATTTCCTGTTTGATCGACTCCTGAACCTCCAGAAGTTGCGTAGCTTAGAATATCATTATTTCCAATCCAAAGACTAAAAAAAGTAGGGCTTTGAGCAGCCGCATCCTCAATAACTTTCACATTTTCACTACTTGCGAAACGTGCAAAATATGGATTAGCAGTTCCACCTGGCACTCCTGCAACATTTCCATACCCTGGCGTTACCAAGTGAAAACTTTTTGCTCCAGGTACTCCCATATTATTGAAAGGCCCACTTAATTTGTTTGTAATATCTGTAGTTGGAGTTCCATCTAAACGAACTGGAGATGGATTACCATCTGCACCAACAGCTAAAACAAGTCTGTTTTCAGCAATTTGGTTTCCACCTAATAACAATCCACCAATATTATCATTCATTAATGGTTGAGTAAAATCTCCACCGCCAACAAATTCGAATTGCTGTGCCATTATATTTGGGTAACTATTGTTTTGACCAGTAATATATAATGCGCCATCTGCATAACCAGCTGTCAAAGAGTTTCCAACTGCTACAAACTTTGATAAGTTAGCAGAACCACTACTATAAAACCCACCATCGGTTACAGGGCTGTCAAATTCTGGCTCACAGCTTACAAGACCTATTGTCAATGCTGCGAATGTATATTTTAATAAGTTTTTCATCTTTCTGAATTTTTCAAATTATAGTTTATAAGTAACTCCTAGACCAGGAACAAAAGCATTGGTTTTATATGCTCCAGCAAAAGGAACAGCTACACCATTTTCTAAGTAATGATCGTATGAAGCATCAATTTCTTTAAAGTGTGAGAAAAGGAAAGATGCATCAATTTGTAGGTTCTCACCAATATTCACTGTTAACCCTGCAGTAAAGTTGTTACTATCACCACGAGGTGTTTCTGGCGCGAAGTAACCTGGCTGAACCGGAGTTTCATCAAAGTAGTATCCTGCTCTTAGCGTAAACATTTTTGTTGCTTCGTATTGTAATCCAAAACGATAAGTAGAAGAGTTCTTGTAGTTACGTGGGTTATAAGAATCTGGAATTGCTGGATTAGCAAAATCAATATCTAAAGACTCGTATACATTCCAATATGTACGATTGTAATCGAAAGCGAATAACCAGTTTTCTGCAAATTTATAAGACATACCAACCATCAATTCTGCTGGTAGAGGCATTGCAGCATCAATCTTAGTATCTTCAAAAGGAGTTAATGGAGAATTTGGAATATTTTCAAAAGTTGCATCTCCACCTTCTGCTTCTAGAATCATTTCAGAACGGTAAGTTGCACCTATTCTTAAATTATCAGTAAAATTAAAAGTTGTACTCGCTACCCATCCCCAAGCAGTTACACCACTTGCGTCAATTGTTACATTAGAACGATTTCCATCAAGATCGGTAAGCGTACGGTTTAAGTTTCTGTTAAAATTTACAGATCCATTTACATATATTGGTCCACCACCAACACTTAATTTTTTATTTATTTTGAACGAAACTGTTGGCTGAACATATATTGCTTGTAGATCTATATTGTTTACAAGATGAGAACCAACCCAGTCTTTATCATATTCTACAGAACTTCCATAAGGTGTATATACCCCAAGACCAAATGCCAACCAATCTGTTGCTTGATATGATGCATAAAAATAAAACGGCGTTCCTAATAAACTTTTAGTTTGGTCACTCGCTCCTGTAGTTTCATTTTGATAGGATATGTTTGCTAATACCCCGTGCGCACCAGCAGAAATGCTGAGTTTATTTTCTAAATACACTAAAGCAGAAGGGTTAAAAAACACAGATTCACTGCTATTTATAACTGCAACACCCGTGTGGCCCATTGCAAGGGACTTATTACCCTGTAGACTTACACGGTACCCGCCCGCATAAGTTACCGCAGTTGCGAGTGCAAATACAGCAAGTACTAATACTTTTTTCATAATTTTTTTATTCTTTAGAGTTAATTTGTGAGGTTATTGGTAAGTTCAAAATGGTTTTTATTATGCATGCATAACAACCGTACTTACAATATTATAAAAAATTCATAACATTATCATAAAATTCTTCAGGATTTTCTGCATGAAGCCAATGACCTGCATTTGAAATAGTCTGAATTCTGGCTTTTGGAAAGTGTTTTTTAATCAAAACTTCATCCATAGGCTCAATGTAACCGCTCTTTTCGCCACTTAAAAACAAAGTTTCACCTTGGTAAATGGAATCTTCAGCAAGTGCAACACCAATAGCTTCAACTTTATCTGTTAATACTGGAAGATTTATACGAAGACCATATTCTTTTTTATCTTTTCGATACAGGTTCTTAAGAAGAAACAGTCTTGTGCCTTCATCTTTAATGTATGTTGCCAATATATCTTCCGCATCACTACGAGATTTAATTTTTGAAAAATCTAATTCTGAAAGAGCTTTTAAAATATCTTGATGATGAGAAGGATAAAATTTTGGACCTATATCTGCAACAATTAGTTTTAAAACCATTTCGGGATAACTTACTGCAAATTGCATAGCAACTTTTCCACCCATTGAATGACCTAATAATATGATTTGCTTCAAATTGTGTTCATCGCAGTATTTCTTTAAATCATCCGCCATTATTTCATAGGAAAATTCATCGTGATGAAAACTTCTACCGTGATTTCGTTGATCAACCAAGTGAACTTCATATCCATCTTCTGCCCATCTAGAACCAAGTGTTTTCCAATTATCGCTCATACCGAGAAAGCCGTGGAGTATCACGAAAGCTTGTCCGGAACCGAGAATTTGAGAATGTAAAATCATGTGAAATTTTATTTATTATTTAAGTCTTTGTAAATACCCGGCAATAACTTTTTCTATCCCATCGTATAGCGCCTCACTTATTAGGGCGTGACCTATACTTACTTCTAAAAGGTTAGGAATGTTTTCTTTAAAGAATTGAATGTTATCTAATGAAAGATCGTGCCCCGCATTAATTCCCAAGCCTAATTGGCTTGCAAGAACTGCACATTCGGTATACGGCTTTATAGCATCTTTGTTTCCTAGTGCATACTGATCTGCAAATTCTTCAGTGTACAATTCAATTCTGTCTGTTCCCGTTTCGGCTGCCCCTTCAATCATTTTTAATGTGGGATCAACAAAGATTGAGGTGCGAATTCCATTATTCTTAAATTCTGAAATAATTTCTTTTAAATAATCTTTATGTTTAACCGTATCCCATCCAGCATTAGAAGTTATAGCGTCTACCGCATCTGGTACAAGGGTAACTTGGGTAGGTTTAATTTCTAATACCATTTTTGTGAAGTTATCCATAGGATTTCCTTCAATATTATATTCTGAAGTAACTATAGATTTTAAATCGTAAGCATCTTGATACCGAATATGACGTTCATCCGGCCGTGGATGAATAGTGATTCCTTGAGCTCCAAACTTCTGAATATCCTCTGCCATCTTTAATAAGTTTGGCACATTACCACCTCGTGCATTACGAAGAGTAGCTATTTTATTTATATTAACGCTTAACTTTGTCATTGAATAAATTGTTGTTTTGTAATAATAATTAAAACCTATTAAACCCGAAAATAAACTCAATCAGATTCAACAAATGCATTTTTAACAAAAATACAAACCTTAAGGACGGAAAGGAACTTATATTTTAAGTAATTTGCATTTTAAATAAATATCTAATGGAGACCATAAATTATATTATCAAAGATATTGAACCATTCGACATTTCAGCTAATATTAAAGACGTGCAAACCGTTTTTAACCAGCTAACTTATTCGCACGTACCTGTTGAAAAAGACGGGGAATTTATAGGTTGTGTATCCGAAAATGACGCATATTGTTTTGATAATACAAAACTCCTTAGCGACTATCAATACGCTTTAGAACCTTTCCACGTGCTGGAAGACACTAATTGGCTTGACGTTTTAGAGGCTTTTGCATTACACAATAGCAATGTAATGCCGGTTTTAGGCATAGACAATAAGTACCTTGGTTATTTCGAATTAGGTGATATAATGAGCCTTTTTAACAATACTCCTTTTTTAAATGAAACAGGGGGCATCATTGTAGTTGAAAAAGGCATTCAAGATTATTCTTTTAGCGAGGCTTGTCAGATAGTAGAATCTAATGGCACTAGAATTTTTGGGATATTTATTTCAAAAATCACAGAAAACACTGTTCAGCTTACAGTAAAAGTTGGTCATACTGCAATGAATAGCATCGTTCAAACTTTTAGACGATACAAATACAACATCATAAGTCAACACGAAGAAGATAAATTTGTGGAAGACTTGAAAGAGCGTTCCAAGTATCTAGACAAGTATTTAAACATCTAAAATAATAACCATACCTGAACAAATTTAATTTTTAATACAGCACTCCAATCTTCTAAATCAATTAAATGAAAATAGGAATTTACGGACAGTTTTATCACAAAAATTCAGAAATATACATTCAGATGTTACTGGATGCACTTCAAAAAAAGGCTGCGAAAGTTCTGATAGAGGAAAATTTCCTTGAAATTATTAACCAAAATCAAGAAATCACTAAAAACTTTTCAGAGTGTTCAACCTTTACAAAACTTGATTCTAGTTTCGACCTATTTTTCAGTATTGGAGGTGACGGCACCATTTTGAAAGCGGTTACATTTGTTGGGGATTTAGGTATTCCAATTGTTGGAATCAACACTGGGCGACTAGGTTTTTTGGCGACTATCCAAAAGGAAACCATTACTGAAAGTCTCAATCAAATATTAGAAGGAGAATATATTATTTCTGAACGCAGCCTTCTAACGGTAGAAACTAAACCCGAGAGCGAAGAAGTACCAACACTTAATTTTGCACTAAATGAAGTTGCGGTAAATAGACGCAACACAACTTCAATGATAAAAGTTGAGACCTTGGTAAACGATAAATACCTTACCTCCTATTGGTCTGACGGATTGATTGTTGCTACACCAACCGGATCTACCGGTTACTCCTTAAGTTGTGGAGGTCCCGTTATAGACCCTGATTCAAAAAATATGATTCTAACTCCCATTGCCCCACACAATTTAAATGCAAGGCCTTTAGTAATTGCAGACTCCAACACAGTTACTCTAAAAGTTTATGGACGTGAAGAAACTTTTTTAATGTCTATGGATTCCAGGATTGCTACTTTAAAAAATGAAACGAAGATTATTATAAAAAAAGCTGATTTCACTATTAAACTAGTTCAATTAAACGATGACAGCTTTATTAAAACCCTTCGAAAAAAGTTGTTATGGGGCGAAGACAAGAGAAATTAAACAATAAATCAAACTAAAACTTGTTAATCATTTAAGACAATTTGGCTTCAGTCTATTTCAAGCCAAGTTTATTGTTATATTTGCAAACTTTTAAACTATATGAAGCATTTTGCAACTGCATTTTTACTACTCTTAGCTGTGTATAGCGCACAGTCTCAAACCTATGAAGTAGGTGTTATGTTGGGCGGCGCCAACTATATTGGCGATGTTGGAAAAACAAATTATATAAATCCAAATGCAATTGCAGCAGGTGGGATATTTAAATGGAATAGAGGTCCAAGACACTCATTTAGAGGCTCTCTTCTTTATGCTAAAATTAAAGGAGACGATATTGATAGCGGCTATAGCAACAGAGAACAGCGCGGATATTCATTTGAAAATTCAATCAAAGAATTATCGATAGGGTTAGAATTTAACTTTTGGGACTTTGATGTTCACAGTGGTAAAAAAGTTCACACCCCCTATTTATACACTGGTTTTACTTCGTTTTTATATGATTCATCAGGAGCTTTAGATAGGAGAGATGGCAATACAAAAGAGGAAAAAATACAAACAGGGATAGATTTTGCAATCCCTATGGTTATAGGATACAAAGCAAAGCTATCTCACAGCACCATGATAGGCTTTGAAATTGGAGCTCGTTATACCCTCACAGACAACTTAGACGGAAGTAGTAATTGGAAAAAAGGAGAACCTCGAAAAGCAAATGATTTTGGAAACATCAATAGTGATGATTGGTATGTGTTCAGTGGCATAACGTTTACATTTGCTTTTGGAAGACTACCCTGCTATTGCAATTTTTAAAACAACAATGGATTCTAAAAACAGCATAGACAAAAACAGATTACCAAAACACCTTGCCATTATCATGGACGGGAATGGTCGTTGGGCTAAACAAAAAGGTCTTTTACGTTCCATTGGGCATGAAAACGGATCGAAAGCTGTTCGCGAAATTGTAGAAGGATGTGCAGAAATCGGAATTGACTACTTAACTCTTTACGCCTTTTCTACCGAAAATTGGAAAAGACCTAAAATTGAGGTAGAATTATTGATGAAACTCTTGGTTTCATCCTTAAGAAAAGAAATTAAAACACTTAATGATAACGACATTAAGTTAAATGCTATCGGCAATTTAAATGCATTACCTAAAAAAGCTCATAAAGAACTTTTGGATGTAATTGAAAAAACAAAAGATAATAAAAGGATGACACTTACTCTTGCATTAAGCTATGGTTCAAGAGAAGAAATAACAAAAACAATTAAAGAGATTAGTCTTAAAGTTAAAAATAACCTAATTTCGCCGGACGATATTGACGAAACGGTAATTAATAATCATCTTTACACCCAAAATTTACCAGATGTAGACTTGTTGATCCGCACCAGTGGAGAACAGCGTATCAGTAATTTTCTGCTTTGGCAAATAGCTTATGCCGAATTATATTTTACTGAAACGCTTTGGCCGGATTATACTAAAAACCATCTTTTTGAAGCAATATTAAATTATCAAAACAGAGAAAGAAGATTTGGAAAAACCAGTGAACAACTTAAATAAAAGTTCCCTATTGCATACATACAGAAAATCTTATTGTATTTTTTTATTTACAATACTTTCCGTTTTTACACTACAGGCACAGCAAAAAGAACTTGACAGCGGCATAAAATACACTATTAATGAAATAGTAGTAACAGGCGCTCAAAACTTTAACGAACAAACCGTTATAGCTTTTACAGGCTTAAAAAAAGGGGATCGCATTTATATCCCTGGTGAAAAACTTAGCCAAGTTACTAAGAAACTTTGGGAACAAAACCTTTTTAGCGACATTGCTTTCTATGTGACTAATATCAATGGAGATGAAGTAGATTTAGAGCTATACATTGTAGAGCTACCTAAACTTAACGAAGTTACTATTGAAGGTGACGGAATTCGCAAAGCCAAGAAGAAAGAAATTATTAAGGATAACAACCTTGGCGCTGGCGCTAAAATTACTGAAAACCTTATTTCTACAACCACCAACTACATTACCAATAAGTATAAAAAAGATGGCTTTTTAAATACTGATGTAACTATCACCACCACTCCTGTTAAGGATTCAAGTGGGGTGGAGATTTCTAAAAACATGAAAATCGCGGTAGACAAAGGAAACCGTGTAAAAGTAACCAAAATAAACTTTGAGGGTAATGAGCAGTTTTCAAATGGAAAATTGCGCAGAGCGATGAAAAAAACAAAGCGTAAAAACTTTTTGCGTTTTTGGAAAAGATCTAAATACACCGAAGAAGGTATTGAAGAAGATAAAGAGTCTATCTTAAAGAAATACAAGTCTAATGGTTATCGTGATGCACGTATCGTTAAAGATTCGTTGCGCATCCTAAATGATAAAAATGTTGCATTAGACATCAAACTTGAAGAAGGAGACAAATACTATTTTGGTGATATTGATTTTATAGGAAATAGCGTTTTTACAGATTCTCAATTACGTCAAGTTTTAGGTATTAAGAAAGGAGATGTTTACAATGGAATCCTACTTCAAGAACGTATTGCAGACGACAGCTCTCCTGATGCTGAAGATATGACTAACCTATATCAAAACAACGGTTATCTTGCTGCAAGAATTAACCCTGTAGAAGTTGCTGTAAGAAATGACACCATCGATTTTGAAATAAGAATCATGGAGCGTAACTTATTCTATTTCGACCACGTTACAGTGGTAGGAAACGACCGTACCAATGACCATGTTATCTACAGAGAGCTTAGAACCCGTCCAGGTCAAAAATATAGCAAACGAGATGTAGTACGTACTATTCGCGAACTTGGACAATTAGGATTCTTTGATCCAGAACAACTTTCACCTAATTTCAAAAAAGTAGATGAAAGCAACGGTTTAGTAGACCTTGAATACTCTGTGGTTGAAAAAGGAAGTAGCCAAGTTGAGCTACAAGGTGGTTATGGTGGTGGAGGTTTTGTTGGAACCTTAGGGCTTTCTTTCAACAACTTCTCACTTAGAAACATTTTTAATCTAGACAGCTACAAACCACTTCCAATGGGAGACGGTCAAAAGCTTTCATTAAGAGCACAAGCAAGTAGCTATTACCAAACCTATAGCGTTTCACTTACAGAACCATGGCTTGGTGGTAAAAAACCAGTTCAGTTCTCTGCTTCGTTCTCACATACAATTCAAAATTTCTACGACTATAGAAATAGAAGAGCCGATACAGACAGAAGCTTTACAATTACTGGTGGTTCTCTTGGATTAGCTAAGAAGGTTAAATGGCCAGATGATTATTTTGTGTGGTCTAATGCTCTTAGTTTTCAACATTACAACTTAAATAATTACAATACTGGATTGTTTACATTCGGTGATGGGTACTCAAATAACTTAGCCTATACTATAGGGATAAGCAGAAACAATACCGCTACAAACCCGATATATCCAACTTCTGGATCGGACTTCAGCATTACTGCTAAACTTACCCCTCCATATTCAGCATTTAACAGTGTAGATTACGGTGCTTTAAAAGATGAAAGAGCTAGATTATTGGAAACATTACCAGACGATCCTAACTTTGTAAATGCAAATCAGAGAATTTCTGAAATTGATCAAGAACGTTTTAAGTGGTTAGAATACTATAAAGTTAAATTTAAAGGAACTTGGTACACACGTTTATACGATAAGCTTGTGCTTCGTACAAACACTGAATTAGGATTCTTAGGCGCATACAATCAAGACCGTGGTGTTCCTCCTTTCGAAAGATTCTTTGTTGGTGGTGATGGACTAGGAGCTTATAGCTTGGATGGTCGTGAAGTAATTCAAATGAGAGGATATCCAAACCAAGGACTTTCTGACCCTGATGGAAATACGATTTACAATAAATTTTCGTTAGAGGTAAGATATCCTGTAACTTTGGCACAAATGGCGTCGATTTACGTATTAGCTTTTGCTGAAGGTGGAGCTTCATACGATGGCTTTAGAAATTACAATCCATTCGAACTCAAGCGTTCAGCTGGAGCAGGATTACGTATATTTATGCCAGCATTCGGACTCTTAGGTATCGATTTCGGATATGGATTTGATCCAGCGTTAGGAGGCACCGAAAAAAATGGATGGGAGACACATTTTATCATCGGACAACAATTTTAAAAAAACTGGCACGATATTTTCTTAACCTACAACCAAACAACTATGAAGACAAAAAAAATACTCTTTTTTACTATTGCCCTTTTTTGCTTTACCTTCATGGCAGAAGCACAACGAGGTGTTCGTATAGGATATATTGACATGGAATACATTCTAGAGAGTGTTCCAGAATATAAAGAAGCGTCAATTCAATTAGAAGGAAAAGTTCAACGTTGGAAGCAAGACATCGAAAAAAGGCAAAAAGATATCGATCAGATGAAATTGAATCTTGCCAATGAAAGAGTGTTACTAACACAAGAATTAATTGAAGAGCGAGAAGAAGAAATAAAAATTAAGGAAGATGAAATGCTTCAGTACCAGCAAGACCGATTTGGCCCTAATGGTGACTTAATGATTCAGCGCAGACAATTAGTTCAGCCAATTCAAGATCAAGTATTCAATATTGTTCAAGAAATTGCAGAAGGTAAGAAATACGACTTTATTTTTGACAAGTCTGCAGATGTAGTAATGTTGTTTGCAGCAAAAAGAAATGACATTAGCGACTTAGTAATCAGAAGCATCGAACGTGCTGGAAGAAGAACGCAAGCTTTAGATAAAAAAGAAAAGCGTGAAATAGAACGTAAAGAAAAACTTTCTTTAGAAGAGGAAGGAGCACTTTCAGAAAGAGAAGAAGAAATTCAAAAGAAACAGGAAGAGCGCGAGGCTATTATCGAGGCTAAGAAAACAGAGCGTGAGCAAATGATGGAAGATCGAAAAAGAGAACGCGATTCTATTAGAGATGCAAAAAGAGCTGAAATGGAAGCTCGCAGACAAAAAATGATTGAAGAAAGAGAACGCAGAAGAGACTCTATATTAAATGCTCGAAAAAATAGAAACAACTAAAACCCTGGAAACAGAGGTGAGGAATAGGAAGTAAATAAATGAGTTGTTAAATCTCACTAAACCTTTATCAGAATAACCAAATCAATTTAATTAAAATAACACTTAAATTTAATACACTTACGATGAAAAAAATGAAAACCTTATTAATGGCAGTTGCACTAATGATAGGAGCTACTAGTTTCGTAAACGCTCAAGTAAAAATTGCTCATATTAATGCACAAGAACTTATTGAGTCAATGCCAGACTATAAAGCTGCTCAAAATCAGTTAGACAAAGTTCAAAAGACTTACGATACTGAAATTAAAGCAATGGTGAAAGAATGGGAAACTAAAATGAAGCAATACGATGCTGAAGCTTCAACAAAAACCGACGAAGAAAACCAAAAGAGATTCCAAGAGGTTCAAGCAATGCAAGAAAACATTCAAGCATACAGACAACAAGCATTACAAGATTTAGATAAGAAAAGAGCTGATACATTTAAGCCAGTTCTTGAAAAAGCTCAATCTACAATCCAAAGAGTTGCTAAATCTCTAGGATACCAATATGTATTGGATTCTACAATGGGAGGTGGTGTAATTCTTGCCGATGGTAAAGACCTTATGGCTGATGTGAAAAAAGAATTAGGAATGTAATTCTTTTTTAGATTATACTTTTTAAAAAAACTGCCCCTCAAAAGGGCAGTTTTTTTATGCAATATTTTTAATGGAATTGGCTACTTTTACGATATGAATAAAAACAGTCCAATAGGGATTTTTGATTCTGGAGTGGGTGGCACTTCTATATGGAAAGAAGTAGAAAAGCTACTTCCTTTCGAGCACACCATTTACCTTGCTGATAGCATAAACGCTCCTTATGGCGATAAGTCTGCTGACGACATTATCGCACTCAGTATTAAAAATGTAGATAAGCTACTTAGTTTAAAATGCAAGATTATAATTGTAGCCTGTAATACAGCAACTACAAATGCAATTTCAGTCCTTAGAAATAAATACGATACTCCAATTATCGGAATAGAACCTGCAATAAAACCTGCAGCATTACAAACCAACTCAAAGAGTATTGGCATTCTAGCTACAAAAGGGACGCTTAGCAGCGCACTTTTCAGCAAAACCACCAAAGAGTTCACTAAAGATATTAACGTTGTTGAAATCATAGGAGAAGGACTCGTTCCGTTAATTGAAAAAGGAAATTTAGACGGTCCAGAAATGATGGCTCTTTTAAAAAAGCATATTCAACCTATGATTGATGCCAATGTAGATTATTTGGTTTTAGGATGTAGCCACTACCCTTATATTATCCCTCAATTAAAAATGATTTTACCAGACAACGTTAAAATTATTGATTCAGGGGAAGCAGTGGCCAAACAAACAAAAACGATACTACAGAGCTTGGATTTACTTCGTGAAGAAACTTCTGCTCCAACTCTTCAATTCTATACTAATGCCAAAACAAGAACTTTAGAATTTCTATTAGAAGAATATTCTAAAATCATTACTATAGAAAAAAAAGACTTTTAGAAAGTTATTTAAACCAAGAAGAATACATCACGTAATTTTCGGCAATACGTTCAACTTCGCCTTTTGTAAGTTCTGGACTAATATCCTTAATTTTTTTTGCTGGGATTCCAGCGTAAATACTGCCACTTTCAACTACAGTGTTTTTAGAAACAACAGCTCCCGCAGCTATGATGGTATTACTCTCCACAATGCAATTGTCCATAACAATACTCCCCATCCCAATTAGCACGTTATCGTGTACCGTACAACCGTGCACGATAGCATTATGACCTATGGAAACATTATTACCAATGGTTGTAGGTGAGGTTTTGTAGGTAGCGTGAATTACTGCTCCATCCTGAACATTTACCCTATTTCCCATTTTAATATAATTCACATCTCCGCGAATAACTGCATTAAACCATACACTACACTCATCACCCATAACTACATCGCCAACTATAGTAGCATTTTCAGCTATAAAACAATTTTCAGGTATTTCAGGATGTTTTCCGTTTACTGATTTTATGATCATAAGAATATATTAAGAAAATAAAGTTCAAATCTATTAATAAAACAAAGCCTAATACAAATTTAAGTATTAGGCCTTATTGTAAAATATAAAAACTGTATCCATTAGTTAATCGCAGGGCAATTACATTCATACGGCGCTGGTCTTCCACCTAAAAAGTCGAAACCTAAAGTAATTTGATGAAATCCTCCACTTTGATATTTAACATTCCCAGATTGATATGAATAAGTATAAGCAAACATAAAGTTGTTAAAGTCTATCCCTAAAACTGGAGTAAAATATTGAAGTTTTTGATTTTCAATTTTTGTACCATCTAAGTATTCTGCACCGTCTAAAGTTCTTCTGTACGATATCCCTCCCCAAAGTTTTCCAAAATCCATTTTGCGATAGGTTTTCATATTTACATCAACAGTTTTTTCACCTGTACGTTCAGCCCATTGGAATAGAAATGAAGGTTCGTAACTCCAATCGGAATCAAACTTTCCAATTGCGTAAGCCATAGAAGCTAAGTATTTACGCTGGTTGTTCGATTCAAATTCTTCACTGTAAATATTTCTATTTCTAAAAATGATGTTTTTAACAGTAAGATGACTTGAGAAATTTAAAAAATTATAAGAAAACCCTGCGTCTACATTAAAGTAAGTACTACTCTGAATAATTCCACCAATAACAGGATCGAAGTCGGATAAATCAAAGCTTGTTTCATCCAATCTACCTTGAGTAATTCCCGCACTTAATCCAAAAGATAATTGATTTAAATCAACTTCACTTCTGGAAAACATAATATGATGCGTATAAGTTACATACCCCCCGGTTTGCGAATGGTATCCATTTTTATCGTTATACAGAATTAATCCACGACCAGATTGTTCGTCTACGCGAACGTTAGCACTCAATGTTTGCAAATTTGGTGCTTCCTTTTGATCAAACCATTGCTTTCTAGCCGTTAGTCTAATCTTGTTATAATTTGCTGCACCCGCCATGGATGGATGAATAAGATATAGATTATCTGCAAAATAGTCTGAGTACACCGGAATTCCATCTTGTGAATAACCACAGAAAGAAACTATTAGTAGCAGTAAAATGGGGAATTGTTTAAATTTCATGTGCATAAAATATTTGATAATGCGTAAGATAAATTGCCTGTTCTAATCTTCGGTAATTTACTATTTTTTGTTAAACACTTTATATTTTCTATTAACGTTTTAAAGTAAAATGTCCTTTAAATTCTTTTAATTGATCGTCTTCTTTATATTCAACTCTAAACCAATAGTCACTAGATGGTAATGGTGTTCCATTATATGTTCCATCCCAACCTTGTTCTGTAAAGCTTAATTGCTTCAATAATTTTCCGAAGCGATCAAAGATATATATTTTTGCCGTTGGGTCACTTGCACCAATGCCATAAATATTCCAAGTATCGTGATAACCATCTTCATTTGGAGTAAAATACTGAGGATAATCTATTACACTTACTTCAAAAGTAACAGATCCGCAACCATTCACATCCTTAATAGTTATTAAGTGTACTCCAGGACTTACATTTTCAAATATATTGCTAGTTTGAAATGGTCCATTATCGAGTTGATATTGATACTCTCCAATACCAGTAGCGAGCACTTCTATTATATGATTTCCTGCAAAAGCTCCATTGCTTAAAACAGCCTCATAAGTAAGCGGTGGAGATGATAAAGTAACCGTTGTACTTGCTGTGGTTTCACAGCCTGTAGCAATTTCAATAATTGTAACTGTATACACCCCTTCTTCCAAAGCAGTTATAGAAGG
>Ga0079223_10001411_pt1 | contig 14225 bp, 13 predicted proteins | sample Stecom2011_FD_75072 | JGI IMG/M metagenome (GOLD analysis project Ga0079223, IMG submission 75072) | Agricultural soil microbial communities from Utah to study Nitrogen management - Steer compost 2011 | ecosystem: Environmental > Terrestrial > Soil > Agricultural land | place: USA: Utah... | reverse complement strand
TTTTCATCCTGGTAACAGGGGTTCGATTCCCCTACGGACTACAAAAGTTTAGAATTTAACAAGAACACAATGGCAAACCACAAGTCAGCATTAAAGAGAATTAGAAGCAACGAAACGAAGCGTCTGCGAAACCGTTACCAACATAAAACGGCTCGTAATGCTATGAAGAGATTCCAGGAGCTTACAGATAAAAATGAGGCACAAACAATGTTTCCTACTGTAGTTTCAATGATCGATAAGTTGGCTAAGAAAAACATTATTCACCAAAATAAGGCTTCAAACTTGAAGTCGAATATGGCGAAGCATGTAGCTGCTCTTTAAGCTTGTTAAATCAGACAAAACACGAACCTTCCAAGAAATTGGAAGGTTTTTTGTTTTATGGTGTTTTTGTAAAATTCAGAATCTAGAACAAATCAAAAAACAAATTAAATCGGTTCATTTGTTTACAGTTGAGGGTACAAGTCTTGAGTAGTCTCCATCATTGCGCATTACATCTCTAACGATGGTTGAAGATATGTTCGAAACCTCAGGAGAGCAGACAAGAAATATGCTTTCTACTTTCTCCATCTGAAAGTTAGTTTGAGCAATTGGCTGCTCGTAATTTAAATCTGTTGCGTTTCGTAGCCCACGAACAATAAATTGAGCATTTTCTGAAATACAGAATTTCGCCGTAAGACCAGAGTAGCTTTCCACCCGGATATTCGATTTCCCTTTAAAAGCAGTTTCAATGAAATGAATCCGCTCTTCCAAAGAGAACATGGTCTTTTTAGCTGCGTTGACCCCAACTGCAATAATCAACTCATCAAATAGAGGAAGTGCGCGTTCTATTATGTCTACATGACCAAGTGTAATTGGATCAAATGTCCCTGGGAATACTGCTCGTTTCATTAAATTTGTATTTAGATTAGTAAGTTAAAGATATCTTCACTAAAGTCATTTTTTGAACTCTAGAATTTCGAAATTAAAATAACAATTGCTGCTATTAATGTTGCTAAAAGCACTCCTCTCGCTCTATAGTTTTGCTTCTTTTTCAGAAAAACGAAAAACGCTAGTAAGTTTAAAATGGCTCCCAAGGCAATTAAACTGCCAATAAAGTCATTCTCTATAGCTCCTTGCAAGGTTTCTTCGAGACTGTGATCGGAAAAGAAGTAGATGTATAGGTATATACCCGATAAATTCGCTATAATGCCAATGAGAAGACCAATTAGAACTTCTTTTATATGTGGTTTCATATACTTGATTTTTCTTATTTCTGTTGGTTTCTTAAATGTAAAGCCGCAGGGGAGCTAATTTAATTAAATGATTTTTCATTCTTTATATATCAAAAATCACAAATCCCATCCGTTTAATTCATTTATTGCATGGTGCGCTGTTAAGTCAAACTGTACCGGAACTACCGATACATAACCTTGTTCAAGAGTCCATTCGTCAGTGTCTGTACCTTTATCTTCATTTACAAATTCGCCAGTTAACCAATAATAATCTCTTCCGAGAGGGTTAGTTCGTTTATCAAATTTCTCCTGCCAGTATGCTTTGGCTTGGCGACAAACTTTTATTCCTCTTATTTCCGAGCTATTTAATTTCGGAATATTTACGTTAAGCACGACTCCTTCGGGAAGTCCATTTTTAAGGGTTTGAAGAGCAATTTCTTTTACAATTTTTCTGGATGGGTTAAAATCTGCTTCATGCGAAAAGTCTAGCAGTGAAAATCCGATAGCAGGAATTCCCATAGTGCCAGCTTCAACCGCAGCACTCATTGTTCCGCTGTAAATAACATTTATAGACGAATTGCTGCCATGATTTATCCCACTCACACAAAGATCTGGTTTTCGTTTTAAAACCTCGTTTACGGCCAATTTCACGCAATCTACTGGTGTCCCGCTACAACTGTACTCCATTTGGGGCTTATCGTTTCCGGTTTTAATATGATTGCAGTAAACGGCATCATTTATCGTTATGGCGTGTCCCATTCCGCTTTGAGGCGAATCTGGAGCTACAACGTAAACTTCGCCAATTTCATTCATAACCTCTATTAAGGTCCTAATTCCAGGTGCGTTGATGCCATCATCATTAGTTACTAAAATGAGGGGTCGCTTTTCCATCAAAAAATGTATTTAGTTTTAAGTAGCTAAAATACATTTATTAATTTGTTCCGTAGTGCATTGAGATTAAGAATGACATTTCAAACTGTCAAATAATGGTTTAACAAAATATTATTAAGAATGACTACTTATGGCACGGTATTTTGTATAATTTAGGCGTTATCAAAAAATTAAGAATAGAAAATAGTATGCGGATTTTAAAAAAGAATTTTAAAGTATTATTCCTTGCGGTATTTGTAGCTGTTGCTTCTTGTAGTTTTACTACAAAAGAATTTAACGACCCAGACAAGGACAAGTTGCTTTTGGATCTTGTTACCTATGTTCTCCAAAAAGGGCATTATGATCCAAAAGATATAGACGATGCTTTTTCGTCTGGTGTTTATGAAAATTTTATCAATGGTTTAGACCCGTTGAAACGGTATTTTCTAGCTTCAGATATAGCAGAGTTTAGTAAATATAAAACTGAAATTGACGATCAAATAAAGAATAAAGATCTTACATTTTTCAATTTAGTGCACAGTCGCTTTTTACAACGCACAGATGATGTGAGAAAATTATATCCTGAAATCCTCGCAAAGTCATTCGATTATTCCGAAAATGAAACCATTAATGTAGATTATGATAATTTGGAATATGCCAAAAACACAAAAGAATTGCAAGAGCGTTGGAGAAAACAATTAAAGTTTACTTCGCTTTCTAGTTATTACGATTTGGTAGAAGAACAAAAAAATAGAAAAGAAGGTAAAAATGCTGTTAAGGAGAATTTTGATGCTGAAAATGTAGATTCGGAAGAGTATTCTGAAACTCAAAAATCATCAAAAAAGAAATCTGCCGAAAACTATGAAGCACTTACACCTTCTGAAATGGAAGCAAAAGCAAGAGAAACAACTAAAAAATCGTTAGATGAGTATTTCGATTTTACCCAAGATTTACTTCGTAAAGATTATTTTGCCATATACCTTAATACAATCGTAACCGAATTTGATCCGCACAGTAACTATTTCGCGCCGCCAGATAAAGATCGTTTCGATTTACAAATGTCTGGAAAACTAGAAGGAATAGGAGCAAGACTGCAGAAGAAAAATGACTATATCACTGTTATCGATGTAATTAGTGGCGGGCCAGCTTGGAGAAGTGAAGAAATTGAAGTTGGAGATGTTATTTTAAAAGTGAAACAAGATAAAGAAGCCGAAGCCGTTAGCATTGTAGGAATGCGAATTGACGACGCTGTTAAACTTATAAAAGGGCCTAAAGGAACCAAAGTTACCCTTACGATTAAAAATGTGGACGGAACTATTTCAGACAAAGTGCTAACTCGTGATGTGGTAGAACTTGAGGAAACCTATGCAAAGTCATCTGTAATTGAAAAAGACAATCACAAATTCGGACTCATAAACCTTCCGCAGTTCTACTTTAATATGGAAAATTACAAAGAGCGCAACGCAGCTTCTGATGTTAAAAAGGAAATCCTTAGACTAAAAGAGCAGGGTATGGAAGGCCTCGTTATAGATCTTCGTGGTAATGGCGGAGGCTCTTTACGTACAGCAATTGATATTGTAGGACTTTTTATCAAGAAAGGACCGGTTGTTCAAGTAGCTTCGGCTGGTAATAATGAAGTGCTCGAAGACGAAAGTGGTAAAGTTGTGTGGGAAGGGCCATTGGTGATTTTGGTCAATGAGCTATCAGCTTCTGCTTCAGAAATTGTGGCAGCGGCAATGCAAGATTATCATCGCGGAATTATTATAGGAAGCGAACAAACCTATGGCAAAGGTACCGTTCAGAACCTTGTAGATTTAAATCAATGGTTGCGCAACAATGATATGGGAGATATGGGGGCACTAAAAATTACTTCTCAAAAGTTCTATCGTATAAATGGTGGTTCCACTCAGTTAGAAGGTGTAAAAAGCGATGTTGTTATGCCAGACCGTTACAGTTATATAGATATAGGCGAAAAGGATTACGACAACCCACTACCTTATGATAAAATACCGCCTGCCGAATATTCTGTATGGAACGGATATTTAGATTATGAAGAAACCATCAAGAAAAGTAAAGCGAGAATGGCGCAAAATGAACAACTAAAACTCATTGATGACAATGCGAAATGGATAAAAATGCGCCGAGATGAAAAAGAAGTGAATTTGAATTTTGATGCATATTATGCAGATGTTGAACGACGTAAAGAAGAAACAAAACGCTTCGATTCAATCGATAAATACAGCAATCAGTTAAAGTTCGAATCTCTGCCTTACGAAATTGAATTGATGGCGGAAGACTCTACTCTTTTAGAAAAACGCAAACGTTGGCACAAAAATCTTGGAAAAGATATTTATGTAGAAGAAGCTATTCACGTACTAGAAGATTTAAAATTGACCAATATCAAGGTCGCTGATGTAAAAGATTAAATACTCGTTTTCTGAAAGGGTTTACACTATGTAAGCACTTGTAAGTTAAGCAGAGTTAAAAACGACGTGCTGGATTCATGAAAATGAAATTAGCACGTCGTTTTCTATTTATTATTGAATTAAAATACAGCCTAAAATATTAAAATTAAAGTGAATACAGAGGGTATGGTTTGTTTAAACTGTATTATTGCTTTTACCCAGGATTCGTGGTTTTATCGAAATTTAATACCTTTCTCAAAACATTTCAGAAAAAATAGGCATCACTATTGTATTTTAGCCTTCTAACTAAATCAAACCGTTATGAAGGCTTTTTACTATTTACTTTTCATTGCTTTTTTAGGTATATCTTGTAATAGCGTAAAGCGCACTAAAAAATTAGTTGCGAAAGGCGATTATGATAAAGCAATTTCATTAGCGGTTAAAAAGCTTCAAAAAGATAAAAACGCAAAAGAATACGATCCACATATCGGTGTTTTAGAAGAAGCTTTTTTTAAGGCTCAGGAGGCGGATACTCGCCAGGTCAAATTTTTAAAGAAGGATAAAACCTTGTTAAATGCTAAAGAAATTTATTTCATTTATCTCGATTTAAATGCTAGGCAGAATTTAATTCGGCCGCTTTTGCCGCTTTACAGTAAGGAGATGGGTAGAAATGCCAACTTTGCCTTCTCAGATTATAGTAATGATATAATTCGTGCAAAAAGCGAGTATGCAAAATCATTATATCAGGAAGCTGATTTGTATATTCAGCGTAACACAAAACTAGATTACAGAAGTGCCTACAATATTTTATGCGAATTGGATGAGATGCAGCCTAATTATAGAGATGTAAATAGGCTAAAAGACGAAACTCACTTTCAAGGAACCGATTTTGTGTTAGTTCAATTAAATAATCATACAGACCAGTTTATTCCCCTACGGCTAGAAAGAGATTTGTTAGACTTCAATACATATAACTTAGATGAATTTTGGACTGAATATCACAGTCGGCAGGATAATGGAATCAACTATGATTATAGTGTTGATTTAAACTTTCAGACAATTCAGATTTCCCCGGAGCGTATCTCAGAAAAACAATTCACTCGCAAAGCAACTGTAAAAGATGGTTTTGATTATCGTCGCGATCGAGGTGGGAATATTGTTAAGGACAATCTTGGAAACCCTATTAAAATTGAACGCTTTAAGGATGTTTCTGCAGTTATAACCATCACAGATCAACAGAAGCAAGTGTTTGTGGGTGGTACAGTTGTTTACACAGATTTAGTGAATAGAAGGCAGTTAAATAGCTTTCCAATTTCAACTGAATTCGTTTTTAATAATGTTTTTGCCACTTTTCGTGGAGATGACCGGGCATTAACAGCCGATGACAGAATCATAGTAAATAATAGGTTTGTTCCATTTCCAAACAACGAACAGATGGTATTCGACGCGGGAACGGATATAAAAGAGCGGTTTAAGAAAATACTGAAGGATAACTCAATTCAGTAAAACTCCTTAAATAAGGGATTAAAAAATCTCCATTTTCAGATTATTCATTAGAGAAAAACACCTGATTTTTCTAAGTAACAGAAAGATTTCTTTTTAATTCCAAGTTCCGAGAAAACACTTTGGTTAAACTAAGAGAGATATTAAACATACCGCTCCAAATCAGAAGCCTGAATTCCGTTGTGTGAGTCGTGATGTACTACTGCTCCGTTTTTTATAACAACTATTTGTGGGCTTTCGTGATGCACCTTAAACCTAGCTGCAATCTCATTCGAAATATCCCGATTTGCTAAAAGATCAAGAAAATATAAGCTTAGTTGATCTTTAGAAAGTGAATAATTTTTCTCAAACGTTTTTAAAACACCCCTACTCACTCCGCATCGGGTAGAATGTTTAAATATAGCAACAGGCTTGCTCTTGGATTCATCAACTATTGTGTCTAATTGTTCTAATCGACCTAAAACCTGCCAAGGCACTTCTACAATTTCTTCTTTAGCTATATCTCTCTGCGACTTAAACTTGTCAAAAAATCCCATAATTCTCTTTTTTACAAAATTACACCGTTTAAGCTATCTTATTCAAAATATTACGCTAAAATAAGTGTTAATGCAGTCATAATGTCTGTAAATACAACAGATACATCAGACATTATGTCTTATTTTTATACTGGCTTTGTATTTGTAATATCAAATCCACAAACAATAAACAAAAAACGTACACTATATGAACTTTAATAATTTCACAATAAAAAGCCAGGAGGCCATACAGCAAGCGCAGCAGATAGCGCAAGGCTATGGTCACCAACAAATAGAAAACGAACACATACTCAAGGCTATTTTTGAAGTAGACGAAAATGCCGTTCCTTTTATACTGAAGAAACTGAACGTAAACATTCCTGTTGTCAAACAAATCCTTGAAAAGCAACTCGAGAGTTTCCCTAAGGTATCAGGCGGAGATATTATGCTATCGCGTGAAGCTAATAAAACTGTGATAGATGCTTCTAATGTAGCTAAAAAGATGGAAGACGAATACGTTTCCATTGAGCACTTGCTATTAGCCATCCTCAGTTCAAAAAGTGCAATTGCACAGAGTTTAAAAGACCAAGGTGTTACTGAAAAAGGAATGAAAGCCGCCATCCAAGAATTACGGGGAGGTGAAAAAGTAACTTCACAAAGTGCTGAAGAAACTTATAATTCACTGAATAAATACGCCAAAAATCTGAACCAAATGGCCAAAGACGGCAAGTTGGATCCAGTAATTGGTAGAGATGAAGAAATACGGCGAATTCTACAAATTCTTTCACGAAGAACTAAAAATAACCCTATGTTGGTCGGAGAGCCAGGTACAGGTAAAACTGCTATAGCCGAAGGTCTAGCGCATAGAATAGTTGATGGAGACGTGCCAGAAAACTTAAAGTCAAAGCAAATCTTTTCGCTCGATATGGGAGCGCTTATTGCGGGAGCAAAGTATAAAGGTGAATTTGAGGAACGTTTAAAAGCGGTTATTAAAGAAGTTACTTCTAGCGATGGAGACATTGTACTCTTTATCGACGAAATTCATACGCTTGTTGGCGCTGGTGGAGGGCAAGGTGCGATGGATGCGGCTAACATCCTAAAACCTGCGCTTGCCCGTGGAGAGTTGCGAGCTATTGGAGCAACTACTTTAGACGAGTATCAAAAATATTTTGAAAAAGACAAAGCTTTGGAGCGTCGTTTCCAAAGAGTAGTGGTAGACGAGCCAGATACAGAAAGCGCTATTTCAATTCTACGTGGTATTAAAGAAAAATACGAAACACATCATAAGGTTCGTATAAAAGACGAAGCGATTATAGCTGCTGTGGAACTTTCTGAGCGTTATATTACCAACCGTTTTCTTCCTGATAAGGCGATTGACCTGATGGATGAAGCAGCGTCTAAACTTAGAATGGAAATAAATTCCAAACCTGAAGAATTGGACGTTTTGGATAGAAAAATTATGCAACTCGAAATTGAAATCGAGGCCATAAAACGTGAAAAAGACGAAGCCAAACTGAAGAGTTTACACGCAGAACTTGCCAATTTAAAAGAAGAACGCAATGAGCTTAATGCAAAATGGCAGAGCGAAAAAGAAGTTGTAGACAATGTACAAAACCTAAAAACTCAGATTGAAGAATTTAAACTGGAAGCAGAGCGTGCAGAGCGAGAAGGAGATTTTGGTAAGGTAGCCGAACTCCGATATGGAAAGATTAAAGACGCACAACAAAAATTATCAGTATTAGAAAAAGAACTTGCCGAACAAGAAGACGGAACTTCATTAATAAAAGAAGAAGTTACACGTGAAGATATCGCCGAAGTAGTTGCTAAATGGACCGGAATTCCAGTTACAAAAATGTTACAAAGCGACCGTGAAAAATTACTCACGTTAGAAAACCAACTTCACAAGAGAGTGGTGGGGCAGTTCGAAGCTATTGGAGCGGTAAGTGATGCGATTCGCAGAAGCAGAGCAGGCTTACAAGATGAGAAAAAGCCAATTGGTAGTTTTCTTTTCTTAGGAACCACAGGGGTTGGTAAAACAGAACTTGCAAAAGCATTAGCCGAATACCTCTTCGATGACGAAAACGCAATGACACGTATTGATATGAGTGAATATCAAGAACGACACAGCGTGAGTCGTTTGGTAGGAGCACCTCCGGGATATGTGGGTTATGACGAAGGTGGACAGCTTACCGAAGCTGTTCGCCGTAAGCCGTACAGTGTAGTCTTATTAGATGAAATTGAAAAGGCACATCCGGACACTTTCAATATTTTATTGCAAGTATTAGATGAAGGTCGATTAACAGATAATAAAGGTCGTTTAGCCGATTTTAAAAACACCATTATTATCATGACCAGCAATATGGGAAGCCAGATAATCCAGGAGCGTTTTGAAACTGTAAAAGACCCGGAAACTGCTATGGAGGGTGCGAAGGTAGAAGTACTTGCGCTTTTAAAGCAAACTGTACGTCCCGAGTTTTTAAACCGAATAGACGATATAATTATGTTTACACCACTTTCAAAAGTAGACATTTACAAGATCGTGGAACTTCAGATTAAAGGTGTGTCAAAAATGTTGCTAAAGCAGAATATCATTTTAGACGCCACTCCAGAAGCTATTAAATATCTTTCGGAAAAAGGGTACGACCCACAATTTGGAGCAAGGCCAGTAAAACGGGTAATTCAGCGCGAAGTATTAAATGAACTTAGTAAAGAACTACTCGCCGGAAAAATAACTACAGATAGTATTATTTTACTAGATAGCTTTAATGACAGTCTTGTATTTAGAAATCAAGAAGATTTGGTTGAGTAATTTAATTTTTTGATTGGTTAGTTTGTAAGCCCCTAAACATTTGTTTGGGGGTTTTTAATTTTACTGTTTTCAAGTGAGTCAAAATGAAATGGTAAGCTATTGCTTAATTAATAAAGAAACCACTAATTCAGATAGCGTTTAAATCGTTTTCTGAATTAGTGGTTAAAATTATCGAGTTTATGGCTAAACCTGTTACTGTTTAATAGCTGGAAGTAATTTCGATCTACATTCGCCAAAACCAATGCGCACTTCATTGTTTTTGCAGTATCCTTTCATTACAACAGTGTCGTTGTCATTAATGAATTTTCGCTCTGTTCCGTCAGATAAGGTGAGTGGTTTTTCTCCACGCCAAGTAAGCTCTAGCATTGAGCCATATGAATCTGGAGTTTTACCTGAAATGGTTCCACTTCCCATCATATCGCCACTATTTACGTTACATCCGTTAACGGTATGATGCGCCAATTGCTGACTCATGTTCCAATACATATATTTAAAGTTGGATGTGCAAATCTTTGTTTCGTCACCATTTTCTGGGGCTATATATACTTTTAAATTAATATCGTAACTCTTTTTGCCTTTATACTGAAGATAAGGTAATTGTTCTACTTCGGGCTTTGGGCCTTCTACTTTAAAAGGTTGTAGCGCATCTAAAGTAACAATCCACGGAGAAATTGATGAAGCGAAATTCTTAGCAAGGAACGGTCCTAATGGCACATATTCCCACTTTTGGATATCCCGAGCACTCCAGTCGTTAAAAAGCACCAATCCAAATATATATTCTTCTGCTTCATTAACAGGAATAGGTTCGCCTAAAACGTTAGCATCGGTTGTGATAAATGCCATTTCTAATTCAAAATCAACCAATTTTGAAGGACCAAAAACCGGTTCTGTGTTATCAGCAGGAAGCGTTTGTCCCCAAGGTCTTCGAATATTAATTCCGCTAGGGATTATAGACGAACTACGGCCGTGGTACCCAACAGGAATATGCATCCAATTAGGCATTAGGGCATTTTCTTTACCGCGAAACATGGTGCCTACATTGGTAGCGTGTTCTTTACTCGAATAAAAGTCGGTATAATCTCCAACTTGTACTGGAAGTTGCATTTCTACTTCATCGAGGGTGAATAATATATGGCTTCTGTGCTTTTCATTATCTCGTAACGTTGGATTTTCTTTATCAAAAATTTCTGCAATACGGTCACGAACAAGACGCCAAGTTTTTCTGCCATCACTTATAAAATCATTTAAGGTGTCTTGAAGAAAAATATCATCTGTTAAATCAATTCCTTTAAAGTACCCCAATTGATGAAGCGCCCCAAGGTCAATGGCATAATCCCCAATACGGGTTCCGATAGTTATAATATCATCCCGGGTTAAAAAAACACCGAAAGGAATATTCTGAATTGGAAAATCAGTATCTGGTGAAGTCTCCAACCAGGTTTTTCGTTTTGGATCATTCGCTTTTATAGGCATGTTATTTATATTTTTAAGCTGTATTCGGAACTAAGTCAAAATCTTCAACTTATTAAAAATCAGTAGAAGAGTTCATTTGTAGCTACAGTTACAAATAGTATTTGTTAGTAAAAAGATATTTCAAATATATAGATTTCATTAGAGTTACCGAATGTAATTAGTATTTTTGGAATTAATTAACTTTTATGAAAATTATGCAACGCGACGAACAAATTTTTGAATTGATAGAAGACGAAAAACAACGTCAAATCAACGGTCTAGAATTGATTGCCTCAGAGAATTTTGTGAGTAATCAAGTGATGGAAGCGGCGGGCTCAGTTTTGACCAACAAATATGCCGAAGGATATCCCGGTAAACGCTATTATGGCGGCTGTGAAATAGTAGATCAGGTAGAACAACTTGCCATAGATAGAGCGAAAGCCTTATTTGGAGCAGAATACGTTAACGTACAGCCTCATAGTGGCTCTCAGGCAAATACAGCAGTTTTTGCTGCTTGTTTAAAACCGGGTGATACTTTTTTAGGATTCGACTTATCTCATGGAGGGCACCTAACGCACGGTTCTCCTGTTAATTTTTCAGGCCGACTTTACAACCCAATTTTCTATGGAGTGGTTAAAGAAACCGGACTGATAGATTACGATAAAATGGAGGAGATTGCACTTAGAGAGAAACCTAAAATGATTCTTGCGGGAGCTTCTGCATATTCCCGCGAAATAGACTATAAGCGCTTTCGTGAAGTTGCAGACAAGATTGGTGCAATACTATTCGCAGACATTGCGCATCCAGCTGGACTTATAGCTAAAGGAATTTTGAGCGATCCTCTTCCGCATTGTCATATAGCAACAACAACAACACATAAAACTTTGCGCGGACCACGTGGCGGAATGATTTTAATGGGTAAAGATTTTGACAATCCATTTGGTATAAAACTGAAAAACGGAAATCTGCGTAAAATGAGCAGCTTATTAGATAGTGCCATTTTTCCAGGAAATCAAGGAGGTCCTTTAGAACATATTATCGCAGCTAAGGCTATTGCATTTGGCGAAGCACTTTCTGATGACTTCCTTCATTATATGGTTCAGGTAAAGAAAAACGCGGCTTTAATGGCGAAACTTTTTGTTGAAAAAGGATACGATGTAATTTCTGGCGGAACCGATAACCATATGATGCTTATCGACCTTAGAAATAGAGATATTTCAGGAAAAGATGCTGAAAACGCTTTAGGCAAAGCCGATATTACGGTTAATAAAAATATGGTCCCATTTGATGATAAATCACCTTTTGTAACTAGCGGAATCCGTATTGGGACTGCTGCTGTTACAACTCGAGGACTTGTAGAAAAAGATATGGGAAAAATCGTCGATATGATTGATGAAGCATTAAAGAACCATGATAATGACGAAAAACTCGAAAGTATTGCAGACGAAGTGAACGAAATGATGTCTCATTTACCGCTTTTTAAAAGCTGATTTATTCTCATAATCTAATTTTATTTTTATACGTCCTTGCGAGAGTAAAACTTCCGCAAGGACGTAGTGGTTCAGAGTAAAAGCAAATATTCTTGGTATGATTGAAACCGAACGTCTTATACTTAGGAAATATACACTTGAGGATGCCCCTTTTGTTTATATGCTGATGAATAGCGAAGGTTGGTTGAAAAATATTGGAGATAGAAATATCAAGTCGGTTGCAGATGCTGAAAATTATATTCAGACGAATTATTTCAGTATTTACGAAAAGTATGGATATGGGCCTTATTTGGTGTCGTTAAAAACAACGAGAGAGCCAATCGGCTCAGCTGGACTTTATAAGCGAAATAATCTTGACTATCCCGATATCGGTTTTGCTTTTTTATCAAAATACTTCAATCAAGGATTTGCCTATGAATCAGCGAGTGCAGTATTGAAGTTTGCTTCGGAAAAATTGCGTATTTATGAAGTATTTGGTTTCACGTTAGAAGAAAACAAAGAATCAATTAAATTATTGAAAAAACTTGGACTTTCGGAAGATGGTGTTTACACTTACGAAGACGGAGAAGAACTATTATTATTTTCAAAATAACTATATAAAATGATTACTGAAAAAGACAAAAAATTTATTAACAGAGCTATCGAACTCTCTCAACAAGGAATGGATGGTAATGCGGGTGGGCCATTTGGTGCAATTGTAGTAAAGAACGGCGAAATAATTGCCGAAGGGTTTAACAAGGTTACATCAAGCAACGATCCTACAGCGCATGCCGAGGTTGTGGCGATTAGGGAAGCTTGTAAAAAGCTAAACTCATTCCAGCTTGATGATTGTATTATTTATACTTCCTGCGAACCGTGCCCTATGTGTTTGGGTGCTATTTATTGGGCCAGGCCTAAAGCTGTTTATTACGCTTGCACCAAAGAAGATGCAGCCGAAATCGGTTTTGACGACCAATTTATTTATGAAGAAATTGAATCAGAAATCGGGAAGCGAAAGGTGAAATTTATCAACTTAGGGAGAGAAGAAGGAAGAAAAATTTTCAAAAATTGGGAAACGAAAGAAGGTCGTACAGACTACTAATAATAAATCGCATTGAAAACAATTGTTCTCAATGCGATTTAAATATAAATCAGCTTATAAAGCAGATTTTAAAACAATTTCGGAAATCGATTTGGATCTGTTTCGTGCATAATTGTATAGACTTTTTCATAAACATCTTCTACGGAAGGCTTACTGAAATAATCGCCATCTGTACCATAAGGAGGACGGTGTGCTTTCGCCGTTAGTGTTTGAGGCTTGCTGTCTAAATGTTTGTAACCACCTTGCTCTTCAACAATATGATTTAGAATATAAGATGCAGCTCCGCCTGGAACGTCTTCATCAATTACTAACAATCTATTTGTTTTGGCTAAACTCTTTACAATATCGTGCTTTATATCTAACGGTAATAAAGATTGTACATCGATAATTTCAGCTTCAATTCCTGCTTCTTGAAGTTCTTTGGCAGCTTCTTCAACAATTCGTACAGTACTTCCGTAAGAAACTAGAGTAATATCTGTTCCTTCCTTGATGGTTTCAACTACTCCAATTGGAGTTCTTAACTCACCGAGATTGTTCGGCAACTTTTCTTTTAAACGATATCCGTTTAGACATTCAACTACCAATGCTGGTTCGTCGGTTTCTAACAGGGTGTTGTAGAACCCAGCTGCTTTGGTCATATTTCGAGGCACTAAAATGTATATTCCCCGCAACAGATGTATTAAACCTCCCATCGGAGATCCGCTGTGCCAAATACCTTCTAGTCGATGACCACGCGTACGTATTATTAGCGGCGATTTTTGTGTTCCGTGCGTTCGGTAACGCAAGGTAGCCAAATCGTCACTCATTATCTGAAGGCAATATAGAACATAATCTAAATATTGAATTTCAGCAATAGGGCGTAAACCTCGCATTACCATCCCAATACCTT
>Ga0079223_10001410_pt1 | contig 14226 bp, 9 predicted proteins | sample Stecom2011_FD_75072 | JGI IMG/M metagenome (GOLD analysis project Ga0079223, IMG submission 75072) | Agricultural soil microbial communities from Utah to study Nitrogen management - Steer compost 2011 | ecosystem: Environmental > Terrestrial > Soil > Agricultural land | place: USA: Utah... | reverse complement strand
TTTTGGGGGAGCTATTCAAGAAGCAGGCGCCGTAAAATCCAATAAAATAACCAAAGGAGCAACGAGTGACTTTATGGAGATAGAGCGGCAACGTGGAATTTCTGTTGCTACTTCGGTATTAGCTTACGAATATAAAGGCATAAAGATAAATATCCTGGATACGCCAGGACATAAGGACTTTGCAGAAGACACCTACAGAACACTAACCGCGGTAGATAGCGTAATTGTTGTAGTGGATGTAGCAAGAGGTGTAGAGGAGCAAACTGAGAAGCTAGTGGAAGTTTGTAGAATGCGAAAAATCCCTATCATAGTTTTTATCAACAAGTTAGACAGGGAAGGACGAGATGCGTTTGATTTATTCGATGAAATAGAGCAAAAATTGCACCTAAATATTACACCTTTAAGTCACCCAATAGGAATGGGATATGAATTTAAGGGTATTTACAATATCTGGGAACAAAACGTAAACCTATTTACTGGAGATCCTCGGAAAGATATTGAAGATACCATTGAGATCGATGATTTAAACAATCCAGATTTAGATACTTTAATTGGTAAAAAAGCGGCTAACACCCTTCGGGAAGAACTTGAATTAAGCATGGGGGTTTATCCAGAATTCGATAAAAAAGAATATTTAGCTGGAAATTTAAATCCAGTGTTTTTCGGATCTGCTTTAAATAACTTTGGCGTTCGTGAATTATTGGATTGCTTTATAGATATTGCGCCAGAGCCCCAGCTTAAGGAAAGTGATACAAGGCTAGTATATCCTAACGAAAAAGAAATGACGGGTTTTGTATTTAAAATCCATGCAAACATGGATCCTAAACACCGAGATCGTTTGGCCTTCGTAAAAATTGTATCGGGTACCTTTGAGCGAAACAAACCGTATCTAAGCGTACGCCAAGACAAGATGATTAGATTCTCAAGTCCAAATGCCTTCTTTGCAGAGAAGAAAGAAATTGTAGACATTTCATATCCAGGGGATATTATAGGTCTACATGATACAGGTAATTTTATAATTGGCGATACTTTGACCGAAGGCGAGATTATGAACTACAAGGGAATGCCGAGCTTCTCGCCAGAATTCTTTAAGTATATAAACAATGCCGACCCAATGAAGTCTAAACAGCTTAATAAAGGTGTAGAGCAGCTGATGGACGAAGGAGTAGCGCAATTGTTTACGCTAGACTTCAACGGTAGAAAAATTATTGGAACGGTAGGTGCACTACAATTTGATGTTATTCAATACCGATTGGAACACGAATACGGCGCAAAATGTTCCTACGAAAATATTAATATCCACAAAGCTTGTTGGGTAGAGGCAAAAGATAAAAAATCGGAAGAGTATAAAGAGTTCTCTCGAGTAAAAGCACGCTACTTAGCAAAAGATAAGCAAGGACAAGAAGTGTTCTTAGCCGACTCTGCATTTACCTTACAAATGACTCAACAGAATTTCCCAAATATTAAACTACACTTCGTAAGTGAATTCTAATAGAGAAGGAATAATGTAAAATGAAGAAAGGAGTCTCTCATACTGAATGTAGACTCCTTTTTTTTTGATTTAAGCTTCTCCCGTAGGTCCAAAGCTTAGAGGGATACTTGGCTGCTCAAAGTCTTTTATTTCTCCATGTTTTTTCTCAAAACGAACCACATTGTCATTCAATGCTTTCAAAAATCGCTTTGCGTGTTGTGGCGTTAAGATTATTCTGGACTTCACTTTGCTTTTTGGCACCCCAGGCATTACTTTCACGAAGTCTACCACAAATTCGGATACCGAATGATTGATTATTGCCAAGTTACAATAGATACCTTCCGCTACCTGATCGTCTAGTTGGATGTTTATTTTTCCTTGATTCTTATTCTTGTTGTCTGCCATAATGTAAGTCAATTATTAATAAAAAAAGACCGCCCTTTAAGGAGCGGTCTTTTGTGTTTTTCTTTTCGAACCTACTCTAATATATTAGGTGCTTAAAGATATAAAATTAATTAAGGTTAACTTCCGTTTTTTCCTTTTTCATTCTTTCAAGTTCGCTTTTAGAACCGACAATTATACTATCGTATCTACGCATTCCAGTACCAGCTGGAATCTTGTGTCCTACAATAACATTTTCTTTCAGTCCTTCTAGTAAATCTACTTTACCAGCTATCGCAGCTTCGTTCAGTACTTTGGTAGTTTCCTGGAACGACGCAGCAGAAATAAACGACTTGGTTTGTAGGGATGCTCTAGTAATACCTTGCAGTATTGGCATTGCTGTTGCAGCAACGGCATCTCTAGCTTCAATCAGAGCCTTATCCTCACGACGTAGGATAGAGTTTTCATCTCTTAACTTACGTGCAGTAACGATCTGACCTTCTTTTACGCCTTCCGAATCTCCAGCATTTTCAATTACTTTCATTCCAAAAATCTTATCGTTTTCTTCGATAAAGTCTTCTTTATGAATTAATTGATTCTCTAGGAAAATCGTATCTCCTGAATCTACAATTTGAACCTTACGCATCATTTGACGTACTACTACCTCAAAGTGCTTATCGTTAATCTTAACTCCCTGTAGGCGGTATACCTCTTGTACTTCGTTTACTAAGTATTGCTGTACAGCAGCTGGTCCCTGAATACGCAGAATATTTTCTGGCGTAATAGCTCCATCCGATAGTGCCATACCTGCACGTACATAGTCATTTTCTTGTACAAGAATCTGATTAGATAGTCTAACCAAATACTTCTTAATATCTCCTTGTCTAGACTCTACGATAATCTCACGGCTACCTCTCTTTATTTTACCAAAGGAAACAACACCGTCTATTTCAGAAACTACTGCCGGGTTTGATGGGTTACGCGCTTCGAAAAGCTCGGTAACTCTTGGAAGACCACCAGTAATATCTCCTGCTTTAGAAGATTTACGAGGAATCTTAACCAATACTTTTCCTACTTTAATCTTCTCCTCATCGTCTACCATGATGTGTGCACCTACTGGTAAGTTATAAGAACGAAGAACTTCATCTTTATTATTTAAAACCTGAAGCGTTGGAATTTTCTTACGGTCTTTTGTTTCAGAAACAACCTTCTCCTGGAATCCGGTTTGTTCGTCAATCTCTACTTTAAAAGTAACGCCTTGTTCAATATTTTCATAACGAACCTTACCTGCAAATTCCGAAATAATAACACCGTTATACGGGTCCCACTTACAGATCTGGGTTCCTTTTTTGATTTTAGACCCAGGCTTAACAAATAAACTAGAACCATAAGGAATGTTGTTAGTGCTTAACACGATTCCTGTATCTGGATCGATTATTCTAGCTTCAGAAGTACGGGAAATAACAACATCTACTTTGTTCCCTTCATTATCTTCTCCATGAACAGTTTTCAACTCTTCAATTTCAAGGATACCGTCAAATCTTGCGTCGATAGAGCTCTCTTCCGAGATGTTACCAGCGATACCTCCAACGTGGAACGTACGGAGTGTAAGCTGTGTTCCAGGCTCTCCAATAGACTGTGCAGCAACTACACCAACAGCCTCACCTATTTGAACCATTCTATTGGTAGCAAGGTTTCTACCATAACATTTAGCACAGATTCCTCTAGTAGTCTCACAAGTTAATGCAGAACGTACTTCTACCGATTCTATTGGAGATTCTCCAATTTTAGCTGCGATGTCTTCTGTAATGTGCTCTCCTGCCTCCACCAATACTTCATTGGTCAATGGGTGGTATACATCATTTAGTGAAGTCCTACCTACTATTCTAGCGGCAAGTACTTCAATAACCTCTTCGTTCTTCTTAAGAGCAGTTACTTCTACTCCTCTTAACGTAGAACAATCGTGTTCGTTAACAATAACGTCTTGAGAAACGTCTACCAATCTACGAGTTAAGTAACCAGCATCAGCAGTCTTTAATGCAGTATCTGCAAGACCTTTACGAGCACCGTGTGTAGAGATAAAGTATTCTAGAATCGATAGTCCTTCCTTAAAGTTAGAAAGAATAGGGTTTTCTATAATCTCTCCACCACCAGCGGTAGCTTTTTTAGGTTTAGCCATTAGACCACGCATACCGGTTAACTGACGAATTTGCTCTTTACTACCTCGTGCTCCAGAATCAAGCATCATGTATACCGAGTTAAAGCCTTGCATATCCTCACGGATTCTAGTCATAGATAACTCTGTAAGTTCTGCGTTTGTGGCAGTCCATACATCAATCACTTGGTTGTAACGCTCGTTAAAGGTAATTAGTCCCATGTTGTAACTATCCATGATACTGTCTACTTGCGCATTAGCTGCGTCAATCATGGCTGGCTTTTCTTCTGGGATAATAATATCTCCTAAGCTAAAGGATAAGCCTCCTTCGAAAGCAAACTTATAACCTAAGTCTTTAATCTCATCCAAGAAATCTCCTGTGGTTGGCACGTCGGTTTTCTGAAGTACTATTCCAATAATATCTCTTAGGGCTCTTTTGTTAAGAACCGTGTTTATAAATCCAGCTTTCTTAGGAACAACCTCGTTAAATAATACGCGTCCAACGGTAGTATCGGCAATTTGTGGTACCAATTCTCCTTCTTCGTTAAAGTCTTCAATTCTTACTTTAATGGTTGCGTTTAACTCTACTTGTCCTTCGTTATATGCAATAATCACTTCTTCAGGAGAGTAGAAAGTAAGACCTTCGCCTTTTACTTTATGCTCTGGAGTAGAAACTCTTGATTTTGTCATGTAATACAATCCTAGAACCATGTCTTGCGACGGAACCGTAATTGGTGATCCATTCGCAGGGTTAAGGATATTATGCGAAGCAAGCATAAGTAGCTGTGCCTCTAAAATAGCCTCAGGTCCTAACGGAAGGTGTACCGCCATTTGATCCCCGTCGAAGTCGGCGTTAAATGCCGTACATGCTAGTGGGTGTAATTGGATTGCTTTTCCTTCAATTAATTTAGGTTGGAATGCTTGAATACCTAATCTGTGTAGGGTTGGTGCACGGTTTAATAATACCGGATGGCCTTTCAATACATTTTCCAAGATATCCCAAACTACTGGTTCTTTTTTGTCTATAATTTTCTTCGCAGATTTAACTGTCTTAACAATTCCACGCTCGATTAATTTACGAACGATGAATGGTTTATACAGCTCCGAGGCCATTTCTTTTGGAATACCACACTCAAAAAGTTTTAGCTCTGGACCAACGACAATTACCGAACGTGCGGAATAATCTACACGTTTACCTAGTAGGTTTTGACGGAAACGCCCTTGCTTTCCTTTCAGGGAATCTGAAAGAGATTTCAACGGACGGTTAGATGCCGTAGTTACTGCAGATGATTTTCTTGTATTGTCGAATAGAGAATCCACCGATTCCTGTAACATACGTTTTTCGTTACGTAAGATTACTTCTGGTGCTTTTATCTCCATCAATCGCTTCAAACGGTTATTACGAATAATAACACGACGATATAAATCGTTTAAGTCGGAAGTTGCGAATCTACCTCCATCTAGGGGTACTAAAGGACGTAATTCTGGTGGAGTAATAGGGATTACCTTCATTATCATCCACTCAGGTAGATTTTCTCTACGTGAATTTGCGTCTCTTATTGCTTCTACAACCTGTAGTCTCTTTAGAGCCTCTGTTTTTCTTTGTTTGGAGGTTTCATTATTTGCTTTGTGACGTAAATCATAAGACAACTCATCTAAATCGATGCGTTTTAATAGGTCTATTAGACACTCTGCACCCATCTTAGCGATGAATTTATTTGGATCTTCATCGTCCAAGTACAGGTTTTCTTGTGGTAAAGAATCTAGAATATCTAGGTACTCTTCTTCCATTAAGAAATCCATTTTCTTTACTGGCTCTCCATCTTCGTGCTTTGCAATTCCAGGTTGAATTACAACATAACGTTCGTAGTAGATAATCATATCTAGCTTCTTGGATGGCAAACCAAGGATGTATCCTAATTTATTAGGTAAACTTCTAAAATACCAAATATGTGCTACAGGAACCACAAGGTTTATGTGTCCTACACGCTCTCTACGCACCTTTTTCTCTGTAACCTCTACGCCACATCGGTCACAAACAATTCCTCTATAACGAATTCTTTTATATTTACCACAAGCACATTCGTAATCCTTAACAGGACCGAATATACGCTCACAGAAAAGACCGTCACGCTCTGGTTTGTGCGTACGGTAGTTAATGGTTTCTGGTTTAAGCACCTCTCCTCTAGATTTTGCCAAAATCGTCTCTGGCGATGCCAAGCCTATAGAAATCTGATTGAATTTCTGTACTGTGTGTTCTTTATTTCTTGCCATAATGCTTGTATGTACTATACTTTATTGAATATAATCTTGTAGCTTATTCTTGTCGCTACGGAAATAATTTTTCCTTGCTAGAGATTGCTCTAGCAAGGAAAATTACATTATTCTTCCAGTCGGATATCTAATCCTAGACCTTTAAGTTCATGCATCAATACGTTGAAAGATTCTGGTAAACCAGGTTCTGGCATCGTGTCTCCTTTAACGATTGCCTCGTAAGTTTTTGCTCTACCCATAACGTCATCCGATTTAACGGTCAACAGTTCTTGTAGTGCACTTGACGCACCGTAAGCCTCTAGAGCCCAAACCTCCATCTCTCCAAAACGCTGTCCACCAAATTGTGCTTTACCACCTAATGGTTGCTGAGTAATTAAAGAGTATGGACCGATAGAACGCGAGTGCATTTTGTCGTCGATCATGTGTCCGAGTTTCAGCATGTAAATAACTCCTACTGTAGCAGGTTGATCAAATTTCTGTCCAGTTCCACCATCAAATATCGGTGTATTTCCATATCTTGGAATACCCGCTTCGTCGGTGTACTCATTGATTTGATCTAGTGTTGCTCCATCAAATATTGGCGTTGCGAACTTACGACCTAGTTTTTCACCAGCCCAACCTAATACGGTTTCGTAAATCTGTCCAATGTTCATTCGAGATGGTACTCCTAATGGGTTTAGAACAATATCTACCGCCGTTCCATCTTCAAGGAATGGCATGTCTTCTTGTCGTACTATTCTAGCAACAACTCCTTTGTTACCGTGACGTCCAGCCATCTTATCACCTACTTTTAGTTTACGTTTTTTAGCTACGTAAACCTTAGCAAGTTTTAAAACACCCGAAGGTAATTCATCTCCTACAGAAATGGTAAACTTCTCTCTTCGAAGGGCTCCTTGTAGGTCGTTTTCCTTAATGCGATAGTTGTGAAGTAAATCCGCAACCATAGCATTCATCTCCTCATCGGTAGTCCACACTCCCTGTGTTAAGTGTACGTAATCATATACGCTACTTAGCATTCTAAGAGTATACTTCTTGCCTTTAGGGAAGATAACCTCGCCCAATTCATTAGTAACTCCCTGTGCAGTTCTACCACCTACAATCGCAAATAGCTTTTCTACCAACGTATCGTGTAGTGCGGTAAATAACGCTTCGTATTTTGCTTCTAGCTCTGCAATATCCTCTTTGTCTTGTGCACGCTTTCGTTTATCTTTAATCGCTTTAGTGAAAAGCTTTTTATCGATAACAACGCCATGTAAAGAAGGGGAAGCTTTAAGGGATGCATCTTTTACATCACCCGCTTTATCACCAAATATAGCACGTAATAATTTTTCTTCAGGTGTAGGGTCGCTTTCTCCTTTTGGTGTAATCTTACCTATTAAGATATCTCCAGGGTTCACTTCCGCACCAATACGAATCATTCCGTACTCGTCTAGATCTTTAGTTGCCTCTTCGGAAACGTTAGGGATATCATTGGTCAACTCTTCATTACCCAATTTTGTATCTCTAACTTCTAATGCAAACTCGTCGATATGTATAGAGGTGAAGATATCTTCACGCACTACTTTTTCGGAGATTACAATAGCATCCTCAAAGTTATATCCTTTCCAAGGCATGAATGCAATTTTTAGGTTACGCCCTAATGCAAGCTCACCTTTTTCAGTTGCATATCCTTGACAAAGTACTTGCCCCTTGGTAACTCTATCGCCTTTACTCACAATAGGTTTAAGGTTAATCGCAGTACCTTGGTTAGTTTTTCTGAACTTAACTAGCTGATAGGTTTTGCTATCTTCATCGAAGCTCACCATTCTTTGCTCGTCCGTTCTGTCGTATTTTATAGTAATCTCATTTGCATCTACGTACTCCACTACTCCTTCGCCTTCTGCGTTGATTAGTACTCTAGAGTCTGTTGCTACTTGTCGCTCTAATCCAGTTCCTACAATAGGAGAATCTGCAATTAATAACGGTACTGCCTGACGCATCATGTTAGATCCCATCAGAGCTCGGTTAGCATCATCGTGTTCTAAGAACGGAATTAATGAAGCAGAGATAGATGCGATTTGGTTAGGCGCCACATCGGCGTAATCAATTTCGCTAGGATCTACAAGTGGGAAGTCTCCTTCTTCTCTTGCAATAACCTTCTCTCCCATTATTTTTCCATTCTTATCCTGTTCGATATTAGCTTGAACGATAAGCTTGTCTTCTTCTTCCTCGGCGGTTAAGTAAAATGGTTCCGTTTTTTGATCTATTTTTCCATCAACCACATTCCTATAAGGTGTTTCTATAAACCCAAGGCTGTTTACCTTAGCATATACAGAAAGAGAGGAAATAAGTCCAATGTTTGGTCCCTCTGGAGTTTCAATCGGACATAAACGACCATAGTGTGTATAGTGTACGTCACGAACCTCGAATCCAGCACGCTCTCTTGATAAACCTCCAGGCCCTAGTGCAGATAAACGACGCTTATGCGTAATTTCTGCCAGTGGGTTGGTTTGGTCCATGAATTGAGACAATTGGTTGGTTCCAAAGAAAGAGTTAATAACGGACGATAATGTTTTAGCATTGATCAAATCGATAGGTGTAAACACCTCGTTATCGCGCACGTTCATACGCTCTCTAATGGTACGCGCCATACGTGCAAGTCCCACTCCAAATTGTTGTGATAATTGCTCTCCTACTGTACGTACTCTACGGTTGGATAGGTGATCAATATCATCAATCTCGGCTTTGGCGTTGATCAGTTCAATCAGATACTTTACAATAGTGATAATATCTTCTTTGCTAAGTACTAATTGGTCCATATCTACATCAAGACCTAGTTTCTTATTCATTCTGTAACGCCCCACTTCACCTAAGTTATAACGGGATTCGCTAAAGAATAGCTTTTCTATAATACCGCGTGCCGTCTCCTCGTCTGGCGGCTCAGCATTACGTAGCTGTCTATATACATGTTCTACTGCTTCCTTTTCGGAGTTTGTAGGGTCTTTTTGTAAGGTATTATGAATAATTGCATAATCGGTTTGTTGGTTCTCCTCTTTATGCAATAAGATAGTTTTTGCACCAGAATCTACTATCTCATCGATGTGGGCAGCTTCTAGAACGGTATCTCTATCTAAAACTATTTCGTTACGCTCAATAGAAATAACTTCTCCTGTATCTTCGTCAACGAAATCCTCATGCCATGTTTTAAGCACACGTGCAGCAAGTTTTCTACCTAAGAATTTTTTAAGACCAGTTTTTGTGGCCTTTACTTCTTCAGCAAGGTCGAATATTTCTAGAATATCCTTATCACTCTCATATCCGATGGCACGGAATAAAGTGGTAACTGGTAATTTTTTCTTTCTATCGATATAAGCATACATTACGCTATTTATATCGGTAGCGAACTCAATCCAAGATCCTTTAAAAGGTATAACTCTTGCGGAATACAACTTGGTTCCGTTTGCATGGAATGACTGTCCAAAGAAAACACCTGGTGAACGGTGCAGTTGCGACACTACAATTCGTTCTGCTCCGTTTATAACGAAGGTTCCGCTTGGTGACATGTATGGGATTGTACCTAAAAATACATCTTGTACTATGGTTTCAAAATCCTCATGTTCTGGATCGTGACAAGATAATTTTAGTCGCGCTTTTAGTGGTACGCTATAGGTCAAGCCTCTTTCTATACATTCTTGTATGGAATAGCGTGGTGGGTCTATAAAATAATCTAGGAACTCCAATTCGAATTGGTTTCTAGTATCTTGAATTGGAAAGTTTTCCAAAAAGGTATTGTACAGACCTTCTTTGACTCTTGCTTCTGACTTTGTCTCCAACTGGAAAAAATCCTGGAAGGATTTAATCTGAATATCCAGAAAATCCGGATATGCCGGAATGTTCTGTAGAGAAGAAAAATTCAATCTTTCAGTATGCGTTTCTGACATCTATGGAAGGAATTTATAATTATTAAAAACGATTGAGGCGTATATAAGAAATAGTATACATATTATATACGCAAAATGGTTTAGGTCTATCCCTCTCCAAATTTGGAGGGAAGACCTAAACCTTTAAGAGTGATTTAGAGGTGTATTATTTAAGTTCAACCTCTGCTCCTGCTTCTTCTAGTTGAGCTTTAAGTGCTTCAGCCTCGTCTTTAGCTACACCTTCTTTTATTGGTGATGGTGCGTTATCTACAAGACCTTTAGCGTCCTTAAGACCAGCTCCTGTAATTTCTCTTACTAGTTTTACAACTGCTAGTTTTGAAGCACCAGCTGCAGTAAGAATTACGTCGAATTCTGTTTGCTCATCTGCTGCATCATCGCCACCACCAGCTGCTGCTACTGCTACTGCAGCTGCTGCAGGCTCAATGCCGTACTCTTCTTTAAGTATAGTTGCTAGTTCGTTAACCTCTTTTACAGTAAGGTTTACTAATTGTTCTGCGAAATCTTTTAAATCTGCCATTTTCTATCGTTTTTAGTAATTGTGTATATTTATTATTATTAGTGCTTATTCTTTTCTTTCGGATAGTGTTTTCACTATACCTGCAATCTTACCGCCTCCGGACTTAAGTGCAGAGATAACATTCTTAGCTGGTGATTGTAATAGCCCGATGATGTCTCCGATAACTTCTTCTTTAGATTTGATATTCACTAAAGCGTCTAAGTTCTCATCTCCTATATAAATAGCTTCTTCAACAAAAGCTCCTTTTAATAGTGGAAGTTGTTTCTTAGATTTCTTGCGGAATTCTTGTATAACTTTTGCTGGTGCATTTCCTGTCTCTGAAAACATTATAGAAGTGCTTCCTTTAAGAACTTCAGAGAGTTGCCCTAAATCCTTATCCGCTTGTTCTATCGCTTTGTCTAGCATAGTGTTTTTCACCATGGTCAGACTTACGTTTGCTTTGTAACAAGCTCTACGTAACAGTGTGGTATCTGCAGCATTCAGTCCCGAAATATCTGCCAAATAGATAATTTGATTATCGTTAAGCTGGGCAGTCAAGTCTTCTATTACTTGTGATTTTTGTTTTCTAGTCTTCATAATCTATAAATTTTACTGCTCCGTAAATCTTTTCGTATCAATTGCTACACTAGGACTCATGGTGGATGACATATATATGCTTGTCATATATACCCCTTTAGCTGTTTGCGGTTTTAATCGCGCAAGCGTACCTATAAGTTCTAAAGCATTATCTCTAATCTTCTCTGCGTCGAAAGAAACCTTTCCAATTGCAGCGTGTACGATACCAGTTTTATCTACTCTAAAGTCTATTTTACCAGCCTTAACATCCGATACTGCTTTTGCAACATCCATAGTAACCGTCCCGGTTTTTGGGTTAGGCATTAATCCTCTTGGACCTAAAACACGTCCTAGTGGTCCTAATCTCCCCATAACAGAAGGCATAGTTACAATTACATCAACATCGGTCCAACCATCTTTTATTTTCTCAAGATATTCTTCTAAACCAACGTAGTCTGCACCTGCAGCTTTGGCTTCCTCTTCCTTATCGGGAGTTACCAGTGCAAGTACTTTAACATCTTTACCTGTTCCGTGCGGTAATGTAACCACACCGCGTACCATTTGATCAGCTTTACGCGGATCAACATTTAAACGTACTGCGATATCGATACTAGCATCGAAATTTACATCAGTAATTTCTTTTATCAACTTAGAAGCCTCTGAAACCGTATACAGTTTATTCCTGTCTACTTTTCCTATCACTTCTTTTTGTTTTTTAGTTACTCTAGCCATTTTATAATTCTTTTTCTAGATTAAAAAGGTCGAGTGCCTCTGATTCTTATTCCCATAGAGCGGGCAGTCCCAGCTACTAATTTCATAGCAGACTCCACGGTAAACGCATTAAGGTCAGGCATTTTGTCTTCAGCGATTGCTTTAACATCATCCCAAGTTACTGTACCTACTCTTTTAGTTAAAGGCTCTCCAGATCCTTTTTTTACTTTTGCAGCCTCTAATAATTGTATAGAAGCAGGAGGAGTTTTAATTACAAAGTCGAAAGACTTGTCCTTATAAACATTGATGATAACAGGTAAAACCTTACCTTGCTTATCTTGGGTTCTAGCGTTGAATTGCTTACAGAACTCCATTATATTAACTCCGGCAGCTCCTAATGCAGGACCGACAGGTGGCGATGGATTCGCTGCTCCGCCTCGGACTTGCAGTTTCACTACTTTGCCTATTTCTTTAGCCATTTCTTTTTAGATTTGATAATTTCTCATTGGTGGAAGCCCCTGAAAAATTTAATTATTAGTGTGTAACACTTATACTTTTTTAACTTGTGTATAGTTAAGTTCTAATGGAGACCTTCTCTCAAAAATCTTAACCATAATTTCAAGTTTACGTCTTTCTTCGTTTATTTTTTCTATAGTTCCGGTGAAGTCTCTAAATGGTCCATCGGTAACAACAACGGTCTCTCCAACGGTAAATGGGATACTCACCATTTCATCCTGAACAGACAACTCATCTACTTTACCTAACATTCTATTCACCTCACTTTTTCTAAGCGGCACTGGCTCTCCGCCAACTGTTTCGCCTAAAAAGCCAATAACACCATTGATAGATTTTATTATATGTGGTATCTCCCCAGTTAGATTCGCTTGAATCATAACATATCCTGGAAAGTAAACGCGATCTCTGGTAATTTTCTTACCATTGCGCTCCACTACCACTTTTTCGGTAGGAACTAATACTTGCTCAATATAGTCTTCTAAATTATATCGTGTAACCTCATATTCAATATAAGATTTTATCTTGCTCTCTTGTCCACTAATTGATCGTATTACGTACCATTTTTTTGGACTCATCGTTGTATCTCCCATCTTCTTCTCTTAGCCCTTAATCCAATCAAAATAATATCCTATAATTTTACTGAACAGAGAATCTACTCCCCATACAGCTAATGCTAAAACAACCGAAAACACAACTACTACAATAGTCAAACGTTGTGCTTCTGGCCAAGTAGGCCATGTCACGTGCGATTTAAGCTCATTGAATGAAGCTTTTACATATTGAATCATACCGTTTTATTATATTTTAGCCTTATACGCCCCTCCTATTGATTAAGCAAACTACTTAGTCCCTTCGGAGTTCTTTATAGAATTATCTATTTTTATCTAACAAAATTTGCTGTACAGCATATCATGCAATATACAGCAAACATTTGCACGGGTTGGGGGACTCGAACTCCCGACACCTGGTTTTGGAGACCAGTGCTCTACCAACTGAGCTAAACCCGTTTGTAAGAAAAATCAAGGGCGAAAACTCACCCTTGATTTGACTCATCTAATTATTATAGTATCTCGGTTACCTGACCCGCACCTACTGTTCTACCTCCTTCACGGATAGCGAAACGTAGACCAACGTTCAATGCAATTGGCTGTATAAGCTCTACATTGATTGTCAAGTTATCTCCTGGCATTACCATCTCTACATTTTCTGGCAATGAAATAGTACCAGTTACGTCAGTTGTACGTACGTAGAACTGTGGACGATAGTTATTGTGGAATGGTGTATGACGACCACCCTCTTCTTTCTTCAGGATATAAACCTCTGCTTTAAACTTATCGTGTGGTGTAATAGATCCAGGCTTACAAACAACCATACCTCTAGAAATATCTTCTTTTTCAAGACCTCTTAGTAGTAGACCAACGTTATCACCAGCCTCACCTCTATCAAGAATCTTACGGAACATCTCTACTCCAGTAATGGTAGAAGATAATTTTTCTGCACCCATTCCAATAATATCTACTGCATCTCCAGTATTTGCAACACCAGTCTCAATACGACCAGTTGCTACTGTACCACGTCCAGTAATAGAGAATACATCTTCTACTGGCATTAGGAAAGGCTTATCCACCTCTCTTTCTGGTAATTCAATCCAAGTATCTACAGCCTTCATCAGCTCAAGTATAGCTTCTGCCCACTTCTCCTCACCGTTAAGTGCACCTAAAGCAGA